>Ga0210019_1002762_pt1 | contig 16696 bp, 11 predicted proteins | sample CryGeyCG2114_020_2_FD_183969 | JGI IMG/M metagenome (GOLD analysis project Ga0210019, IMG submission 183969) | Groundwater microbial communities from aquifer - Crystal Geyser CG11_big_fil_rev_8/21/14_0.20 (SPAdes) (version 2) | ecosystem: Environmental > Aquatic > Deep subsurface > Groundwater ...
CCGGAAATTCCCATTTCATCTGGTTGTAAGGAACACTTTTTTCGTTCTGCTCCACCGCAACAATTTTGATATTTGGTATTTGATCTTTGATCTTTGCGATTGCTTCGACGGTGGTCGAAACGTAGCGCCACTTTACCCATTCAGTGGTATTTATCGAAGCTCTTTTAATTCTAGTATTTGGGGGAATTTCCGACTGCCCGCAAATTATCACTTCCTCTGCCGCCACTGCATCAGCTAACCTAAAAATCGACCCAATATTATAGGTATCCAAAACATTATCCAAAATTATGTAAATCGGATTTTTAGGTAGCTTTTTATATTCTTTTGAACTAGCCTTCGTGGTCCGAAGCGCCTTAGCATTAAGCTTAATCATGAGGCGATTTTATCACAAAAAAGTTTATTGAAGTTTGCTTTTTATTAAAGCGCAGACCGAAGCAGGTTTATCATTGGTTAATTTGCACAAAATCGTGGTTAGGGCTTCTTCTTCCAGTTTCTTTGATTCGGTTTCTCTTTGCGCAGAATCAGTCGCCTGGCTTAAACTTTCCCCTGCTCCAACCCGAACATATTTACAACCCAAAATTAAAAATGGCACGTAGCGGGGATTAATATCTTGATATTTCAAAAAAACGTCGGTGTCTTTTTGTGAATCAAAATTTTCGTGGTAAGCAATTTCATTTTTAAATTGGTTAAAAACTTTTTGGGCAATTGGTTTTTCCCAAACACAATGGGGACAGGACGAAGAACCGAAAAAATAAACCAAGGACTTGCCGTTTTCTAAACAAACTTCTTTATCGGTTACCAAAAAATCGCCGATTATAGTCTGATAGGAAGGAGTAGGACTGGCGGTTGGGGTTTGGGTTGGTGAAAAAGTTGTCTTTTCGCTTTTTGGGGGATTATTTAAGTTATTTTTCGTCCACCTAAAACCTAAATACCCGGCCAGTAAAACTAAAATTAAAATAAGAACATCTTTGGCGTATTTCATTTTAAGGACTACGAAGCCGGAGCACAGCCCCCGCTGGTAGTGGTGCTTTCCGCTCCTAGGGTTTGGCTGCACTCTGCCGGCGGATTTTCAAAAGAAGCGCAAATGGCTTTTTTATAATCTTCGGGCGAACGACCCCCGTTGTATAAGGTTTCATTAATATAAACTGTTGGAGAGCCTTGGGCTTGATATTTAGTTGATTCTGTATTTTCTTTTACTAAAAGCGCTGTTTTTTGACTATTTTCGCAAGTAGAAATTTTATTCGTATCCAAACCAGCACTTTTAGCTTGCTCCGCCCAGCAAGTATCGGCATTACTGGCGGTACAATTAGTATTAACTGCCGTAATAAATTTCCACCAATTCGCAATGTTTCCTAAATTGTATGCACAAATTTCCCGAACATCCTGGTGCAACTCTTGAACACCGTGTAAAGATTCCCAGGAATTAACTTTCAAAGTACTGCAGGTTTTGGCAATACATTCATCGGCAGTTTTATAAGGAAAGTAAGTTTTTACGCAAGTGTCCGCGTCCATATTTTTAACCTGTCCGGCGGTAATGGCATCTTGACATTGTTTTTTGGCCGCCTCATTCCCTACCTTACCGGCACAACTTGTTTTGCATTGATCAATCGACGTTTGAGTAATTTGGGAAACAATATATCTCGGTTGCCAAGATACTTTATCTTTTAATAATTGGTAAACCGGTTCTATTCCGGTTTCTGCCTGATTGCCATAAGGACAAAAACTCATCACAAAAAATTTAACTTCAGGTTTGGCGCTTTTTTGTTTGGGAACAAATGGAGCTTGAGTCGGCTGAGGAGCAGAAGTTGCTTGAGCGGTACTATTAGTGTTTGTCTTTGTAGATTTACTACCTCCCCCTTTGGCAAAAGCCATTCCTCCCAAAAAAGCAGCGATTAAAAGAAGAAAAATAATGACAAACGAAACTTTTTTGTTCATTTTGAAATTGTGATCGCCTGAACCGGACAGGATTCGATCGCTTCCATTACCTTAGCATTACCGTCCTTTTTCTGGTCACCTTCACAGGTTGCTTCCGCTTTTCCGTTGTCATTAAGCTTAAAGCAATCCCCGGCGATACTGACACAAAGCCCGCAACCAATACATTTTCCCGAATCAACCTTCAATTTTAACATATTTCTTAATTTACATTGCTTTGGCAACTTTGTCAACTGCCAAGAAAAATGTGTCAGTCCAAAGTGATAATGTCCTCTTTAGACAATATAGAAATGGCCGCTTTTGGCAATCATAATAGCAAGGTTAATAATTTAATCAACCTTGAAAGGATTGCCAATGAAAGGAAAATTAAGTATGAGTGTCAAAGAGGCAGACAGGATTACCATTTTGGATTCTCTTGTAAAAGGGAAAATCAAACAAAAGAGAGCAGCGGAATTAATGGGGCTTTCTGTCAGGCAAACAAGAAGACTGAAAAAGAAATACAAAGCTTTAGGGATAACGGCGCTTATCCATGGCAACCGGGGGAAAGAAAGCAACCATAAAATTAAAGAGGAGGAAATTGAAAAAGTGATGCAGATTGTTAAAAGTAAATATTATGATTTTGGTCCAACCCTGGCTTTTGAAAAACTAAGGGAGAAAAAAGAGATTACTTTCTCGGTGGAAAAATTAAGACAGGTTATGGTTGAGGAAGGACTCTGGAAAATTAAAAGGAAAAGAAGAACTAAAATTTATCAGGCAAGAGAAAGAAGAGAAGCTCTGGGAGAACTGGTTCAAATTGATGGTTCTCCTTTTGACTGGTTTGAAGGCAGAGCAGATAAAACAGGAAACATTACTGATTCCTGCTCTCTTTTGGTTTTCATTGATGACGCCACTGGAAAACTGCTAAATCTTTGGTTTGCTCCCTGCGAGTCCACCAGCGCCTACTTTGAGGCAAGCAAACTTTACTTGACCTCTTGGGGCAAACCATTGGCTCTTTATCTTGATAAACATGGAATCTTTAGAATCAACACGACTAAGGGCGGAATCAGCGCTTCCTCCGATAGCGTCGGGTTAACTCAATTCTCACGGGCAATGGCAGAGCTGAAAATTCCTCTGATCTTTGCCAACAGTCCTCAGGCCAAAGGAAGAGTGGAAAATGTTAATGGGACACTGCAGGACAGGTTGACCAAGGAATTAAGATTAAAAGGGATTAACAGTATAGAGGAAGCAAACAGGTTTTTGCCTGAGTTTATGGCTTCCTACAATCAAAAGTTCAGTGTTGTTCCCAAAAGCGCTTTTGATGCCCACCGGCCGCTTTTACCCTCTGAAAATCTGGATGAAATTTTAATACAAAAACACACCAGAATACTTTCTAAAAGTTTGGCCTTCCAATACAAAAACCAACTTTATCAGATCAAAACTGAAAGACCAACCTCTGCAATGAAAAATGCCCCGGTTATCATTAGAGAAGACACGGAAGGAAAGATCACTGTGGAGTATAAAGGGAAGAAATTAAACTACTCGGTTTTAGAAGAAAGACCAAAAATGGAAATCGTGGAAAGAAAAGAGATGGGAATAAAAATGAGGGAGATTAAAGCTTTAGTATATTCTGATCAAAAAATTAATCATCCCTGGAACCGTTGGAGATACAAGTAAAACCAATAAACAAAAAATGAAAAAAGAGGACATTTCTATCTTGTTAAAAAGCGGACATTTTTATCTGGGGTTGACATCAAAAAACAGAGTCCTTGACAACGATTAGCAATCGTGATATACCATTGCCAATGGCGGAATTGGCAGAAAGACAAATCAAAATTTTAAAGTCAATTATCGACGAGTATATCGCCACCGCGCTTCCGGTGGGTTCCAATACTTTGGAAAAAAAATACAATTTGGGAATTTCCCCGGCTACTATCCGCAACGAAATGGTGCAGTTGACCAAAGACGGATATTTGAAAAAGGTTCATTCTTCTTCCGGCCGGATGCCGACTCCAAGGGCCTTAAGGTTTTACGTCAACAATTTAATGAAAGCCCAGGAGATGTCTCTGGCGGATGAAGTGGCGGTTAAGGAAAAAGTTTGGGACCATCGGCATGAACCGGACAAGCTTTTGCGGGACATGACTCGGGAACTTGCCCAAAGGACCAAAGAACTGGCGATTGCTACGACTGACCAGGGGGATATTTATTCCTGTGGAATGGCCAATATCCTGGAGTCACCGGAGTTTTTTGATATTGACCTGACCAAAGCTCTCCTTTCGCATTTGGACGAAATGGATTTTTGGCTTGAGCTGATTAACCGGCCGGCGACCGGGGGAACGATAGAATTTCTCTTGGGCACCGATTTGGGCGATAATCTTTTTGAGCCCTGCGGATTTATCTACCGGCGTTTTGAAGTTGGCCCGCGCAAAGGAGTAATCGGGGTAATCGGCCCAGCCAGGGTGAACTACAACCGGATTTTCCCGACGATAAAATATTTCGGCGAGCTTATTGATGAAATGTTTAAAGGTTGGTAAAATGATAAAGACAGCGAAAAAAACTTCGGCATTGTCGGAAGAAGTTGATTTAAAAAAACAAATTGAGGATTTAACCGGTCGTTGGAAAAGGGCCCTGGCCGATTATCAGAATTTGGAAAAAAGACAGCTGAGAGAAAAAGAAGAATTCGTCCAGTATGCCGCCGGCAGTTTGACCAAGAAGTTTCTCTCGGTTTTAGACCATTTGGAAAAAGCACAGGAACATTTGAAAGACGCTGGACTGGATTTGGCAGTTAAAGAATTTAAGAGAGTTTTAGAAGAAGAAGGAATTGCGGAAATTGAGGTTTTGGGGAAAGAATTTGATCCGATGGAGATGGAAGCGGTAGAGATGATAGAAGGTGAGGAAGACAATAAAGTGGCGGCGGTGATTACCAAGGGGTACCGGCTGAAAAACAAAGTAATCAGACCGGCCAAAGTTAAAGTCAGTAAAAAAGTTAATAATTTAATTAATGTAGGAGGTTAAAATAAAATGGGAAAAATAATCGGTATTGATTTAGGAACCACCAATTCTTGTGTCGCCGTGATGGAAGGCGGCAGTCCGAAAGTGATTTATTCAGCCGAAGGGAGGAATGTTATTCCTTCGGTAGTTGACCCGATTACACATGTGGTTGGGGACGTGGCCAAACGGCAAATGGTGGTCAAATCAAAGGAAACTGTTTATTCCATCAAAAGATTAATGGGAAGAAAGTTTGCCGAAAAATCTGTTCAATATGATATTAAATGGCTGCCTTATGGAATTAAAGAAGGCCGTGACGGTATGGCGGTGGTAGAAGTTGGCGGAAGAAATTTTACTCCGCAGGAAATTTCGGCGATGATTTTACAAAAAATCAAAGCCGACGCCGAAGCTTATTTAGGCGGCAAGGTTACCCAGGCAGTGATTACGGTGCCGGCATACTTTAACGATTCCCAAAGACAGGCAACCAAACAAGCAGGAGAAATTGCCGGTATGGAGGTCTTAAGAATTATTAATGAACCGACTGCGGCCGCTTTAGCCTATGGCTTGGATAAGAAAAACGCCCACACGATTGCGGTTTATGATTTGGGCGGCGGTACTTTTGATATTTCTGTTTTGGAATTGGGTGAAGGCGTTTATGAAGTCAAAGCCACCAATGGCGATACCCATTTGGGCGGAGACGATTTTGACCGGGTGATTATTGACTTTATTGCCAATGAATTCCAAAAAGATAACAGTATTGATTTAAGAAAAGACCCGCAAGCCTTACAAAGGTTAAGAGAAGCGGCTGAAAAAGTAAAAATCGAGCTTTCCTCTTCTATGGAAGCGGAGATTAACCAGCCGTTTATCACCCAAAGTAAGGATGGTCATCCTTTGCATTTGACGATGAAGATTTCCCGGGCCAAATTGGAAAGCCTGGTCGGCGATTTAATTCAAAAAACCATCGAACCGGTTAAACTTTGTTTGAAAGATGCCGGTAAGGACATTAAAGACATTGATGAAATTGTCATGGTGGGTGGAATGACGAGAATGCCGAAGGTTTTTGAAACAGTCAAAGCTTTTTTCAGTAAGGAACCCAACCGTTCGGTCAATCCGGACGAGGTGGTCGCGATTGGCGCGGCTATTCAAGGAGGAGTTTTGGGTGGAGAAGTCAAAGATATCCTTTTATTGGATGTCACGCCCTTAACTCTTGGCATTGAAACCTTAGGCGGAGTTTCTACCCCGCTGATTGCCAGAAATACGACTGTTCCGACTGCCAAATCGCAGGTTTTTTCGACCGCCGGAGACAATCAAACCCAGGTTGAAGTGAATGTACTTCAAGGAGAACGGCCAATGGCTACCAACAACCGTTCTTTGGGCCGGTTTATTTTAGACGGTATTCCACCGGCGCCCAGAGGCATTCCGCAGATTGAAGTTACTTTTGATATTGATGCCAACGGCATTTTAAATGTGACCGCTAAAGATAAGGCTACCGGCAGGAGTCAAAGTGTGGTCATTAAAGGTTCAACCGGTCTTTCCAAAGACGAGATTGAGAAAATGACCAAAGAAGCGGAAATGCATGCCGCGGAAGATGAGGCGAAGAAAAAAACCATTGAGGTCAAAAATCAGGCGGAAAACTTGATTTACACCAGCGAAAAAACCCTTAAAGACGCCGGTGATAAAGTTAAAGCCGAAGATAAAAAAGAAGTGGAGGAAAAAGTAGCGGCTTTAAAGGAAGCTTTAAAATCCGACCAGACGACGGAAATAGAAAGTAAAACCACTGCCCTTTCCGAAGCTTTACAAAAAGTCGGGGCGGCGATGTATCAAAGCAACCAATCCCAGCCCGGTCAAGGTGCTGCTCCCGGGGAGGAAGCTAAAACCGAAGAGCCCTCCTCCGCTGAAGCTTCGGCGGGCAGGCCGAAAAAAGAGGAAAAAGTCGAAGAAGGAGAGGTTGTTAGTTAAAATTTCTAATGACTAATTTCTAATTTCTAAATAAATCCTAATTTTTAAATGTCAAGATAATTTGGGAATTGAACATTAATTAGGTTAATTAGGACTTAGATTAATTAGTCATTTTTTGTAATTATGACCAGCAAAAGAGATTATTACGAAATTTTAGGGGTTGCCAAAAATGCTACGGAGGCGGAATTGAAATCCGCTTACCGCAAACAGGCTTTAGCCTGGCATCCGGACTGCAATAAAGCCAAAGAAGCGGAGGGCCGTTTTAAAGAGATTAATGAAGCTTACGAAATTTTATCCAATAAAGATAAAAGAGCGGCTTATGATCAATTTGGTCATGCGGCGTTTGAACCGGGCGGTGGTTTTGGCGGAGCTCAAGGTCCTTTTTCCGGTCGGCAGCAAAATTATCAAGAGGGACCTTTCCAATATACTTACACCACTTATGGCGGCGAAGAAGGTCCGGATTTGGGTTTTGACTTCGGCGGCTTTTCCGACCCTTTTGAGATTTTTTCCCAGTTTTTTGGCGGTGCTTCCCCTTTTGGAGGAGGTAGTCGAACCAGGAGAAAACCGCGTTATGGAATTTCTTTAGAATTTATGGAGGCGGCCAAGGGAGTCGAAAAAGAGGTTTCTCTGGAGGGAAAAAGAAGGAAAATTAAAATTCCGGCCGGGGTTGATGACGGTACGGTGGTTAATTTCGGCGATTTTTATGTGACGGTTGATGTTTTGCCGGATAAAACTTTCCGTCGGGAAGGCTTAGATGTTTATGCGGAAAAGGAAATCAGTTTCCGGCAAGCGGCTTTGGGAGCAATTGTAGATATACCGACTATTGACGGAAATTTAGGTTTAAGAATCCGGCCGGGAACTCAGCCGGGAACCATGGTCCGCCTGCGCGGTAAGGGAATAAAAAATCCCCGTGGCAATGGAGTTGGTGATGAATATGTCCGTCTACAAGTTGCTGTTCCGGAAAAGCTCTCCCGCCGGCAAAAAGAAATTCTGGAAGAATTGGAAGAAAACTAAGGAAGATAATTATTGAACTTCGCAAAGGTGTATAATCCTCTTAAAATTTAGGCAAACAAATGGCTCAACCGGAAGGAGAAAATAAAGAATTCTTGAAACTCTTCGGAGAGAAATTGGCAATTTTAGATGCTGGAGCCCAATATGGTAAGGTAATTGATCGTCGAGTAAGAGGGCTTCGTGTTGAATCAGAAATTTTGCCCATGAACACGCCGGCAAAAGACTTGAGAAAATATAAAGCAATTATTATTTCTGGAGGCCCACAGAGTGTTTATTCCGAAACTGCTCCCAAATTCGATCCGGAAATATTTTTCTTAGGAAAACCAATACTTGGAATATGTTACGGGATGCAACTCATTAATCAACAAATGGGAGGAATAGTTGAAAGAAAAAAGCGAAGAGAAGATGGTCCTTGCGATGTTGTTGTTGACTCCAATTCAGTATTGTTTAAAGGATTAGAAGCGAGCCAGGAAGTATTGATGAGTCATGGAGACAGTATTGGTCAACTTGCCCCTGGTTTTAGGGCAATTGCCGATTCAAACGGAATCACTGCAGCCATAGAAAATCCCGAAAGAAATCTATTTGGTGTTCAATTTCATCCGGAAGTAGATTTAACAAAACACGGCAGGGATATTTTAAGTAGTTTTTTATTTGAAATCGCTGGATTTTTGGGTGACTTTACAATGGAAAGTCGTCAAACCAAAGCGATTTCTTACATTAGAGAAATCGCGGGTGATAAAAAAGTCTTAACCTTAGTTTCTGGTGGGGTCGATTCGACTGTTTGTGCAACATTGTTAAACGAAGCTTTGGGCCCAGAAAGAGTTCTCGCTGTTCATGTCGATAATGGTTTTATGAGGTTAAACGAAAGTTTAGAGGTACAAGCCGCCTTGGAAGCACTTGGTTTAAAACTAACCGTCGTCGATGCCTCTGCTGATTTTTATAATGCAGTTACGGTTGTTGACGGAAGGACTACTCCAAAACTTAGTGAAATTACTGATCCGGAATTAAAAAGGAAAATAATTGGCGACACTTTTATGAAGGTTGCAGAAGGGGTTATGTTAAAATTTGGACTTGACTCTAAGGATGTTTTGCTTGCTCAAGGAACACTAAGGCCTGATTTGATTGAAAGTGCCTCCAGGATTGCTAGTAGCAATGCAGATGTAATTAAAACTCACCACAACGATACTGCTTTGGTTAGGGCTCTGCGGACACAAGGAAGAATAATAGAACCCTTAAGAGATTATCACAAAGACGAAGTAAGAGAGTTGGGGAAGTCTTTGGGTTTGCCGGATAGTATCGTTTGGAGACAACCGTTTCCCGGTCCGGGTTTGGCAATAAGAGTTATTTGTGCTGACAGACCATTTATCGATAAGGATTTTGAAGAAACAGAAAGAAAATTATCGGCTTTCGCCTCTTCGGAGATTGTGCCTTACTTACTTCCTATTCGAACAGTTGGAGTTCAAGGCGACGAAAGAAGTTATAGTTATTTAGTTGGATTAACCGGAAAGAAAGACTGGGGGAAACTTTTTCGGTTGGCAAGAGAAATTCCCAAAGGGATTCATCGGGTAAACAGAATAGTGTATTTATTTGGTGAAAGGACTGTTGGTTCGTTTAACGAAATAACTCCGACACATTTAACTAAAGACGTGATTGAGCAGTTGAGAAAGGCTGACACAATAGTAAATCAAATTTTACAGAGTAGTGGTTTAATTGAGAGGTTAAGTCAAGTTCCGGTAATTTCTTTTCCAATGGGTTTCGGTAAACACGGACAGAGATCCATCGGTATTCGAACCTTCATTACCAATGATTTTATGACTGGGGTTCCGGCAATCCCCGGGAAAGACATTTCCGAAGAAGTTTTAATGAGAATGGTTTCCCGGATTCTTTCTGAAGTTTCGGGTATATCCAGGGTGGCATATGATTTAACTTCAAAACCACCAGGGACAACAGAGTGGGAATAATTAACAGAAATTTTGGAAGAATTTGAAGAGAATTAAATAATCCTTGTTGACAAGCCCTTGCCTTTTCAATTATGCTTTTCCAAGCAATGAAAAATTCCTGGCTTTGTCGCTCTGGCAACTCCCCCCAATAGAGGGATTTTTTTGTTTTTATGGAAGCAAAACTTATACTAGAGGAGGGAACGGTTTTAAAAGGAAATTCCTTTGGTGCGGAAGTTTCTGCGGCCGGTGAAGTGGTTTTTTCAACCGCTATGACCGGGTATCCCGAAGCATTTACTGACCCCTCTTATTTTGGCCAAATTTTAGTAATGACTTATCCTTTAATTGGTAATTACGGAATTTCAAAGGCAATTAATTTTCAGTCAAATAAACTTCAATTAACCGGTTTGGTAGTGGCGGTCAATTGCGATAACCCCAGTCATTTCCAATGTGCTAAAACTTTAAGCCAGTGGTTGAAAGAAAGCAATGTCCCTGCGATTGAAGGGATTGACACGCGCGTTTTAACCCAGCATTTAAGGCTCAAAGGAACAATGCTGGGAAAAATTGTAATTGGAGAAGATCAAATTAATTTTTATGATCCGAATTCTGAAAATATTGTTGCCAGGGTAAGCGTTAATGAACCAAAAACTTTCTTCAAAAAAAATAGAAAAACTGTTTGTCTTTTGGATTGCGGTTACAAAGACGCGATTTTGAAAAATTTACTTAAGAGAAATTTAAATGTAAATATTATTCCCTGGAATTTTGATCCGTTTAACGATAAGCCTTTTGCTGGGCTGGTTATTTCTAATGGTCCTGGCGATCCAAAGGTGGTTAAAGAGACAATTTTAACTGCGAAAAAAGCAATTCAAAAACACCTTCCTGTTTTAGGAATTTGTTTTGGTAATCAAATTTTATCTTTGGGGGCTGGCGCCGATACTTACAAGTTAAAATTTGGCCACCGGTCTTTAAATCAGCCGGTAAGGGATTTAAAAACCGGAAAATGTTTTATTACTTCACAAAATCACGGGTTTGCGGTCAATCCCAAAACTCTTCCTTTGGGATTTAAGGAGTGGTTTTTAAATTTGAATGATGAAACCTGTGAGGGAGTGATTTCAGACGATGGTTTAACGATGGGTGTTCAATTTCATCCGGAAGGAAATCCCGGACCAACAGATACGGAATGGATTTTTGATGAATTTGTTAAAAAATTATGAAAGACTTTCCAAAAAAAGTTTTGATCTTAGGCTCCGGTGCTTTAAAAATCGGCCAGGCGGGAGAATTTGATTATTCCGGTTCTCAAGCGATCAAAGCTTTAAAAGAAGAAGGCATAAAAACTGTTTTAGTCAATCCCAATATTGCCACGATCCAAACTTCAAAAGGGTTTGCCGATAGAATTTATTTTCTTCCGGTGACTCTGTTTTTTGTCGAGAAAGTAATCGCTAAAGAAAAACCTGATGGAATTTTACTTGGTTTTGGCGGACAAACGGCTTTGAATTGCGGTCTTTCTTTGGCGGCAGAAAAAATTTTTGACAAATATGGGATTAAAGTTTTAGGGACCCCAGTTTCGGCAATAGAAAAGACTGAAAGCCGGGCGCTTTTCGCTCAGAATTTAAGAGATTTAAATTTAAATATTCCCAAAAGTGAATCTGCGGGCAATTTGGAAGAGGCTCTATTGGCGGGTAAAGAAATTGGCTTTCCGGTTATTTGCCGAGCGGGCTTTTCTTTGGGCGGCCAGGGATCGAATATCGCCCAAAACCCATTCCAGCTTAAAGAAATTGCGAAAAGAGCGCTGGCTCTGTCCTCGGAAGTATTAATTGAGGAATGCCTATATGGATGGAAAGAAATTGAATATGAAGTCGTTCGCGATTGTGCCGATAACTGCGTTACGATTTGTAATATGGAAAATCTCGATCCCATGGGCATTCACACCGGTGAAAGCATTGTCGTTGCTCCTTCGCAGACTTTATCTAACGAAGAATATTTTCGCCTGCGCGAACTGGCGATAAAAACCATCAGACATTTTGGCATAATAGGAGAATGTAATATCCAATACGCATTAAATCCTAGAAATGGAGACTATCGGATTATTGAGGTTAATGCCAGATTATCACGTTCTTCCGCCTTGGCTTCAAAGGTAACTGGTTATCCTTTGGCTTTTATTGCCGCCAAATTATCTTTGGGTTATAACCTTGATCAGCTCAAAAATTCTATCACCAAAAAAACTTCCGCTTTTTTTGAACCGGCGCTTGATTATCTGGCGATTAAAATTCCTAGATGGGATTTTGAAAAATTCGGACTCCCCTTTCAAACTATTGGCACAGAAATGCAAAGTGTTGGTGAAGTCATGGCGATCGGCAGAAATTTTGCTGAGACTTTGCAAAAAGCGATTCGGATGTTAAATCAGGGAGCGGAAGGATTAATAAGAAATACCTCTTTGAGTCAGAGGAAGTTAGAGAAATTAATGGTTAAACCTAACTCGAAAAGAATTTTTCAAATAGGTGAGGCCTTACTGAAAGGGATAAGTCCGAAGAAAATTTCCAATTTAACCAAAATCGATCCCTGGTTTATTTTTGAAATGACCAAAATTTCTTCTTTTTATAAAGAAATCAGTAATAAAAAATTAACTGCGGAAAATTTGAAAAAAGGGAAAATTTTAGGTTTTTCCGACCAGGACCTTTCGAAAATTTCCAAAAGTTCCAGAAATTCAATTTTAAAATTACGAAAAATAGAGAAAATTGCTCCGGTGGTTAAACAGATTGATACTTTAGCTGCAGAATATCCAGCGGAAACAAACTATTTATACACTACTTATCAAGGGGACAAAGACGATTTATCTTTCGGCAACAAAAAACCGATTATGGTTTTGGCTTCCGGTCCTTATTGTATCGGCTCATCGGTGGAATTTGACTGGTGTGCGGTAAACACAGTGAATACGCTTAGGAAGGCAGGCAAGCAAACAATTTTAATTAATTGCAATCCAGAAACCGTTTCTACCGATTATGATATTACTGATAAATTATATTTTGAAGAGTTAAGCCAGGAGAGAATACTCGACATTTATCAAAAAGAAAAGCCGTTTGGGGTGATAGTTTCCGTTGGCGGACAAATTCCCAATAATTTAGCCCTTAGTTTAGCTAAAGAAAAAGTAAAAATCTTAGGAACAAAGTCGAAAAATATTGACATCGCTGAAGACAGGAAAAAATTTTCGAATTTACTTTCAAATTTGAAAATCGATCAACCCTTTTGGCAAAAACTTTCCGAGGCTAAAAGCGCTTTGGCTTTTGCCAAAGAAATAGGATTTCCGGTTATTGCCAGACCTTCCTATGTTCTTTCGGGAAAATCAATGATTGTCGCTTACAATGAAAATGAACTTTCTTCTTATCTTGGAAATCTTGACGTTACGTGTTCAAAGATAGTCATTAGCAAATTTATTCAAAACGCTAAGGAAATTGAGGCGGATTTAGTGGCTAAAAACGGTAAAATTCTGCTTTGCGCGATTTCAGAACATGTGGAAAATGCCGGGGTGCATTCAGGGGATGCCGGCATCGTTTTTCCGCCGCAAAAACTTTATATTGAAACGATTAGAAGAATCAAAAACGCCTGCAGAGAAATTGCCAAGGCATTAAAAATAACCGGACCGGCCAATATTCAATTTTTAGCGAAAGACAATCAAATTAAAGTTATTGAGTGCAACTTAAGAGCTTCAAGGACTTTTCCTTTTATTTCCAAGATGTGTGATGTCAATTTTATCGAATATGCAACGTTGGCAATTTTGGGTAAAAAAGTAAAACCCAAAAATCAAATTTTAGACTTGCCATATGTTGGCGTAAAAGTTCCCCAATTTTCTTTTTCAAGACTTCGGGGAATAGATCCGGTTTTAAGAGTAGAAATGGCTTCTACCGGAGAGGTTGCTTGCTTAGGCGCTGATATTGAAGAAGCATATTTAAAATCGATTTTGGCAACAGGCGTTATCTTGCCGGAAAGAAATGTTTTGGTCAGTCTTGGAGGTGAAGAAAATAAAATTCATTTCTTGGAAGAAGTGAGGATCCTTTTTAATTTGGGGTTAAAAATATATGCTACCCATAAGACTGGAGAATTTTTAGGCCAGAACCAGATCCCCTCGGAAAGACTTTACAAAGTTCATGAAAAAACAGAACCGAATATTGCTACCTTTTTGGCAAAAAGAAAAATTGACTTAGTGATCAACATTACCGATCCCGATTATGTTTCTGAGAAATTAATCAATGACGATTTTCAAATCAGGAGAAGCACCGTTGATTTCGGAATTCCGCTTTTTACCAATTTACAGGCGGCCAAGCTTTTTGTCCGCGCTCTCTTTTTAAAAAATAAAGATGATTTGTTAATATCTTCGTATGAAGATTACTTGCAGAAGGTTTAACCCTTTCTCGAAGGGTGGGGACCAGTATTGACCGGGAGCAGTTTTAATGCTAAAATAACTTTTGGTGATTGGCAGTTAACACATTTTTATTTTTTTGAAAAATAGCGGGGGGCGAGGGAACTCGCCTTTTTTAATACTTTATGGCTAATATAAATATACCCAGGACCGAATTTGCCGCCGCTTTGGCCCAAGTGGCCTCCGAGCGGGGAATTGATCCTTCACAAGTTTTGGAGTCAATTAAGCTGGCGATTATTACCGCCTATAAAAAGGATTACGGTGAAAAAGAAGGCTATGATTTTGAAGTGGAAATTGACCCAAGTTCAGGCGAATCACGGGTTTTTGCGACTAAAATTGACGAAGAAGGCAATAAAGTCGGGGAAAGAGAAGAAATTACTCCGGCGGGTTTTGGCAGAATTGCCGCGCAGCAAGCCAGAAACATTATTGTCCAAAAAATCAGAGAAGCGGAAAAAAACTCCATCTTGGAAGAATACGAAAAGAAAATCGGCTCTTTGGTTGGGGGAATGATTTTGCGTTTTGAAGGCGACAATATTTTGGTGGATTTGGGTAAAGGTGAGGCAGTGATGCCGCCGACCGAACAAAATCATTCCGAGAGTTACCGCTTAAATCTGCGAATGACTTTTTATTTGGAAGGGATCCGGGAAACCATGAAAGGTAAACAAATTATTGCTTCCCGGTCCCACGAAGGCCTAGTGGCCGGACTTTTCAAAAGAGAAGTGCCGGAAGTTGCTTCCAATGCGGTGGAAGTCAGAGCGATTGCCCGCGAAGCCGGTTTCAGAACCAAAATTGCGGTTTTCTCCAAACAGCCTGGAGTCGACCCGGTGGGTTCCTGTGTCGGCCAAAAAGGGGTGCGGGTTCAGGCAGTGATTAACGAACTTAACGGCGAAAAAATCGATATTATCCAGTACAATGATGACCCCAAAAAGTTTATTCTTTCGGCTCTTTCACCCGCAGAAAATTTAGAAGTTGAGCTGGACGAAAAGAAGAAGACGGCGATAGTGACGGCGCCGGAAGACCAGCTTTCTTTAGCCATCGGCAGGGGGGGGCAAAATGTCCGTTTGGCCATTAAGCTCACTGGCTACCACATCGATATTGAAGGGAAAGAAGTTGCCCCTGTCTCGAAGGAAGAAGAAAAAAAGGCCAAAGCAAAAAAAGCAAAAAAGGAGTAAGAAATTATGAGTCTTCAAAAAAAGCCACCAGTCGTGGCTATCATGGGCCATGTCGATCACGGTAAGACCACTTTGCTCGATTTTATCCGGAAAAGTAAGCTGGCGGCCAAGGAAGTGGGGGAAATTACCCAGGCCACCGCCGCTTATCAGATTGAGCACAAGGGTGAAAAAATCACCTTCATTGATACTCCCGGACACGCCGCTTTTTCCCAGATGCGCCGCCGGGGTGCCAAAGTGGCCGATATTGTGGTTTTGGTAGTAGCGGCCAACGACGGGGTAATGCCGCAGACCAAAGAATCCATAAAAATTATTAAAGAAGCGAAGGTTCCTTTTATTGTCGCCATTAACAAAATCGATTTACCGGAAGCGGCGGTCGATAAAGTAAAAACGCAACTGGCGGAAGACGAAGTATTGGTGGAAGGATACGGCGGCAAAGTGGTGGCCGTGCCCCTTTCCGCCAAAACCGGCGAAGGAGTAGATCAACTTTTGGAAATGATTTTACTGACCGCGGAAATGGAAGGCTTAAAAGCCGATCCCGAAGGCGAATTTAAAGCGGAAATTATCGAGTCTAAAGCGGACAAATTTTGCGGGTCAATCGCTAGTTTGATGGTGGAAAACGGCACTTTAAAGAAAGGTATGGAAATTTCTGCTGACGGAGTAACCGCTAAAGTAAGAATGCTTAAAAATGATTTGGGGGAATCAATAGAAAAAGCTTTGCCGGGAGATCCGGCCTTGGTTTTAGGTTTTTGTCATGTTCCCCAGGTAGGTGCTTTAGTAATCACCGGCGGAAGTGATAAAACAGAGGAAGCGGGGGCCGCTTTTGCCGCCTCTTTAGTCAATCCCAAAGAAGAAAGCAAATTAAAAATTATCTTGAAAACCGATGTTGCCGGTTCTTTGGAAGCGATTTTAAGCTGTTTACCTTCTGAAATTGAAGTGGTCAGGCAAGGAATCGGCGAAATAAATGAATCAGATGTTCTTTCGGCCAAAAATCTGAAAGCGGAGATTTATACTTTTAATCTGTCAATCAGCGGTAGTGTGGAGGAATTGGCGGAAACCGAAGGGGTGAAGATTAAAAATTACCGGATTATCTATGACCTTTTAAAAGATCTGGAAGGCAGGGTTTTAAAAATTATTGCCCCGACCATCGACCGGAAAATTTTAGGCAAGGCGGAAATACTCGCGGTTTTTGAAATGAAAGGCGAAAAAATTGCCGGCGCCAAAGTACTAGAAGGAAAAATCAATAAAAAGGAACAGGTAATGTTTAAAAGAGGCGAGGAAGTTGTTGGTGAGGGGAAGATAGTCTCCAT
>Ga0210019_1002763_pt1 | contig 16695 bp, 20 predicted proteins | sample CryGeyCG2114_020_2_FD_183969 | JGI IMG/M metagenome (GOLD analysis project Ga0210019, IMG submission 183969) | Groundwater microbial communities from aquifer - Crystal Geyser CG11_big_fil_rev_8/21/14_0.20 (SPAdes) (version 2) | ecosystem: Environmental > Aquatic > Deep subsurface > Groundwater ...
TTGGTGACGGCTAACTGGGCGTTTAAACAGAAAAAACCGGTGCTGGCCGTGCCGGGAGCGGTGACGTCGAGCCTATCTGTTGGTACTAACTGGTTGATTAAAAACGGGGCGAAGTTGGCGACAGATGCCAATGATGTGTTGGCGGTTTTAGGAGAAAATAACAGAGTAAAATGGAAGGGTCGGACCCTTCCATTAAGCGGGGAGGAAAAGGCGGTGGTGGAACTACTGAGGCGCGAGGAGATGGATGCGGACGAGATTTGCCGGAAACTAAATAAACCGGTTAGCGTGGTGTCTATTTTACTGTCTAACCTGGGTTTGAAAGGGGTGATCGAGGAGAGCGGGGGGAAGTTTATGGTGGTGTGATATACTGAAACAGTGAAAAAATTATCCGTTGCCCAAAAGAAAAGTTTGGCGGAATTTTTTACCAATTCGGCGGTGGCTTGGTTGACAGTGGGAATAATCGCGCCGCTTTTTACTGAAAAAACTTTGCCGAATTTTATTAGCTCGTTGGTTTGGGGAATATTACTAACATCGACGTTTATGCTGGTGTCATTACAAATAACCAGAGGAGTTAGGTCATGATATCACAGGACCTTTTGAATTTTTTTTCTGCCGCTTCAATTGCCAGCGTCATTATTATTTTGATGGTGTATTTTCTTTTCTTAAGAAAGTGAGGTAACAATGTTAACACCTTTTGTTATTGCCGGAATTGCCGCCGCAATCATCTCTCTGGCAATTGCCCTGTCACTGTATCGGCGTGATTTGAAATAGTTTTTATGCTGACTAAAGTCTGGTCGGCGGCGAGCAAGGGCTTGAACCCGATTGAAGTGGAAGTGGAAGTAAACGTGGCGAGTAAGGGTTTTCCGGCGTTTAACATTGTGGGTTTGGCGACTAAAGCGGTTGATGAGGCCAAAGAGCGGGTGCGGACGGCCTTGATTAATTCCGGCATTGAGTTTCCCCAAAAGAAAATCACGGTGAATCTGGCGCCGGCGGATATTCCCAAAGAAGGTTCGGCTTATGATTTGCCGATGGCCGTGGGGGTGTTGGTGGCAAATGAAGAATTGGAGCTGGATGGGACGAAGCGTTTTTTTTACGGCGAGGTGGGGCTGGACGGGAAACTGAGGCACACCAAAGGCGTGTTTTTACTGGCCAGTTTGGCTAAAGAAAAAGGGGTGAGCGAAGTGTATGTGCCGAAACTTTCGGCCAATGAAGCGGTGGTGGTGGAGGGGATCAAAGTTTATCCGGTAAACAGTTTACTGGATTTAATCCGGCATTTTAAGGGCGAGAAAAAAATTAAAGTGCTGAAAAATTTGGACCGGGAAGAATTGATTGCCGATGCCGAGGCGGAGTTTGATTTGAGCGAGGTGGCCGGGCAGGAGCAGGCCAAAAGAGCTTTGGAAATTGCCGCGGCCGGCGGACATAATTTGCTGATGGTCGGGCCGCCGGGGGCGGGCAAGACCATGCTGGCCCGGGCGCTGCCGGGGATTTTGCCGGCTTTGACCGAGGCCGAATCTTTGGAGGTGACCAAGATTTATTCGGTGACCGGCAACATCGAGCCGGGCGGGGGGTTGATCCGCCGGCGGCCGTTTCGAACGCCGCACCATACCACTTCCAGGATGGGATTGATCGGCGGGGGTTCGCAACCGATGCCCGGCGAGATTTCTTTGGCCCACCGGGGGGTGCTGTTTTTGGACGAGTTTGCCGAGTATCCGCGGTCAATTTTGGAGGCGTTGAGGCAACCGCTGGAGGACGGGGTGGTGAGCGTGGTGCGGGTAGCCGGCTCGTTAAAATTTCCGGCGCGGTTTATGCTGGTGGCGGCGTCTAATCCCTGCCCGTGCGGTTATTTAAACCACCCGAAAAAACCGTGCACTTGCCTGCCCGGCTCGATTTTGCGCTACCAGAAACGGATGAGCGGGCCGATTTTGGACCGGATCGATCTGCACGTTAACGTGCCGTTTGTGGAGGTGGAAAAGTTGCGGTCGAATACGCCGTCAGCTTCATCGGCCGAAGTGCGGGAAAGAGTCAAAGTTGCCCGGAATATCCAGGAAAAAAGACTGGCCGGGGAAAATATTTATTCTAACGCCGAAATGAAAAACAAGCAGATTAAAAAGTTTTGTCAGCTGTCAGAGGATGCCGATCGGTTATTGCTTTCGGCAGTGGATAAGTGGCAGTTGTCTGCCCGGAGCTATTTTCGGGTGATTAAAGTTTCGCGCACGATTGCCGATTTGGCCGGGGCGGCCACAATCGAATATTCCCATGTGGCCGAGGCGCTGCAGTACCGGATGCGGAGTTGATTTTTCGGCCGTTGATTTTCCCAGAGAGAGAGAGTAGTATGCTGGCAAATGGATCAAGGTCAACCAGTAAAAATTCTGATAGTCGAAGACCAAAGCGATTGGTTGGTCAAACATGAGAGGCAATTGCGTGAGAAAGGAATTGATGATATCACAACCGCTAATAGTGTCGAACAAGCAATAAGATTAATTCAGGAGAACGATTTTACGGCTGTGCTGGCTGATGGCCTTGATGGCCTCTATTTTAAAATTGTTGAGGCGGCTCAAGTAAAACAAGGAACTAGAGTAATTGTAATTAGTGCGCGTGAGCCAAAAGAAGAAGCGCAATTCGGTCAAGAGGTTTCTTCAACTGGGGGAGAATTTATTAATAAGGATAAATTTGGTAATCCAGGATATGAAACTGAATATAAAAATTTGGCAGAGAGTTTGAAAGGTCAAGCGGGAAGAAGTAAAGAAGCACCTGTTTTTTAGTGTTAAGATTGGTTAATGCGGCAGGACAACAAAAAAGTCGGGGCGATCGGAGAGGATGCGGCGGCGCAACTGTTACGAAAAAAGGGCTACCAGATTTTGGAGCGGAATTTCCGGACGCGGTGGGGGGAAATTGATATCATTGCCAGAGGGAAATGGAAGGGTCGGACCCTTCCATTAACTTTGTTTGTGGAGGTGAAGACCAAAACCGGGGACCAGTACGGCGAACCGTGGGAGATGATTAATATGAGAAAGTGGCAGCAGGTGAAAAATATGGCCCAGGTGTATTTAACCAAAAACGGGCTGGGCGAAGTGCCTTGCCGCATCGACGTAATCGGGGTGTGGCTGGACCTGGACCATGAGGTCGAGAAAATCAAACATTGGGAAAACGTGACCGGGCTGGACTTAATTGGCCGTTGATTTTGGCAGAGAGAGAGTAATGTTTTTCCAATGAGAGACAATCTTTCTGTAAATTTACCGGAGGCAATTGAGGGATTTGAGGTATTTATTCCGCAATATCCCAAGGGTACGGTGGGCTTTACCGGCAATAACTATTGGAGTTTGCAAGATCAATTGGATAAGATTTTGAACGCTTTTGATGGCAATAAGCCAAAATTGGCAGTGGACATGAGAGGGGTTGAGGACATGAGCGAAGAGATAGCGAGGGTTTTAAATCAGGCAAAAGCTAGGGTTGAGAAAACAGATGGAAAAATGGCTTTGGTCGGCGCAACCGAAAGCGTCAGGGGATATTTTGAAGAAAATTTTTATAATTTTGACTATTATGATTGGGAAAAGAGAGGCAATAGAAAAGAAGTTGGTTGAGTGCTATTATTTAGTTAATGAAGCGCATTACGCGTGAGCAACTGAAAAAAATTGGGATCTCGGGAGCTTTGATCAGCGGATTATTGTTAGCGGCAAATTCTTTTGGCTGGAATCCGGAGGGATTATTAAAGACAAAAAATGTTCATGAGAATGAAGCCATCTATCCTAAAAACGGAATAGTTGAGAGTGTGATCGACGGGGATAACCTTGTTATAAATAACGGTCAAAGTGTGCGGTTGATCGGGATCAACGCACCCGAGAGGGGTAAGGAGAATTTTGATAAAGCGAAAGAAAAATTAGACAGCTTGACGACCGGCAAAAAAGTTTATCTGGAGTACGATCGGGAAGATGACGGACAATTTGGCCGGTTGATGGCGTGGGCTTGGGTGGATTGCGAGAGCGAGCCAAATTTTTTACCGTGGGACTATATGCGACTCTCATATAACAAATCCCGGCCGGGATTGACGGAAAACCCGGAAGGTTGCCAGGAAGGAAAACTGATTCAGGAGGAAATGGTTAAAGCGGGATTAGCCAAGATTTTAAATTATAAAGGCAGAGCCAAATTAAAATATGAAGAAAGGATAAAGAGCTATGAACAATAAAATTTATGTTTTGGGTGAAGGTTATGCTCGGAAATGGGAGGGAACCGGATGGGAAGCCAGTTCGTCGGTAACATTAATCCAGACAACCAGATTTAACATTATTTGTGATCCTGGTCCCAACACCAATATTTTGGATAAAGGATTGGAAGAACATGGTCTAGACTATCATAGAGATATTAACTGGGTATTTTTAACTCATATGCACTTTGATCACTGTAAGCATATGGCCAGTTTTGGCGGTAATTTTATTGATTATGAGAGTTGGTATACGGCGGACAAACAAGATTTGCATGACGGGGTAATTCCGGGAACCAACCTTAAAATTTTAAAGACGCCCGGGCATACTTTAGATCATGCTTCTTTAATTGTTCCGGTGGGTAAATTAGTCTATGCGGTGGCCGGTGATGTGTTTTGGTGGGCGGAGGATGAGGAGCAATTAACTGACAGAAAATCATTACTGGAGAAAAAAGACGCGTTGGCGGTTGATCAAAAGGCGCTTAGGAAAAGCCGAGAGACTATTTTGGGTATTGCCGACTTTGTTATTCCCGGACACGGAAAGACATTTAAGGTAGAGTAATCACTTCAGGTAGAGTACCTGAAGTCCTTGAGGAAATTGGCGGTTGATTTTGGCAGAGAGAGAGAGTATTATGCGGGCAAGATGGGGAAAGATTCATCACCAAAACCAACACCCGCAACCGAAGTTGCAAAAATTGAAGGAACGGAAGTAATACATACTGAAGAAGAAGTGCTAAGTAGTTATTTATTCCTCAAACCTGATTTTGATGGTCGAGTGCCGGCAGGCCAAGGACCTACGGCTTCAGTTATTGCCATGAAAACAGGGAAACCAGTAATAGTTACGCGACAAGTTAGAAATAAACGCTAGTTGACTTCGTCTTGCCTCTTGTTATAATGCCAGTATGAAATAAGTTCCAACCGATGGTGTGGAGATAATCCCCTCTGGTCGGGGAATTTTTTTCGATTTTTGCTCTTTGACATTTGCAGCTTTTATTTTTTGAGTCAATTCAAGCAGTGGTAGAAAGAGTTTTTTTATTTGAGAGTTTGATCCTGGCTCAGGATGAACGCTGGCGGCGTGCCTAAGGCATGCAAGTCGAATGGTCCGCAAGGACAATGGCAGACGGGTGAGTAATACGTAGGAATCTACCTTTTGGCGGGGAATAGCTCGGCGAAAGCCGGGGTAATTCCGCATAAGTTCGCAAGAAGAAAGGGCATAACTGCCCACCGAAAGAGGAGCCTGCGTCCTATCAGCTTGTTGGTGGGGTAATGGCCTACCAAGGCGATGACGGGTAGGGGGTGTGAGAGCACGGTCCCCCACAAGGTCACTGATACAAGGGGCCTACTTCTACGGAAGGCAGCAACTAGGAATTTTGCGCAATGGGCGAAAGCCTGACGCAGCGACGCCGCGTGCGGGATGAAGGCCTTCGGGTCGTAAACCGCTGTGGAGAGGGAAGAAGATCTGACGGTACCTCTCTAGAAAGTGCCTGCTAACCACGTGCCAGAAGCCTCGGTGATACGTGGGGCACAAGCGTTATCCGGATTTACTGGGCGTAAAGAGTCTCGTAGGCGGTTTGGTAAGTGATTGGTGAAATCCCCTGGCTCAACCAGGGAACTGCCAGTCATACTATCAGACTAGAGTTATTTCGGGGAAGTTGGAATTCTCGGTGTAGGGGTGAAATCCGTTGATATCGAGAAGAACACCAAGGGCGAAGGCAGACTTCCAGGAATTTACTGACGCTGATGAACGAAAGCTAGGGGAGCGAACGGGATTAGAGACCCCGGTAGTCCTAGCCGTAAACAATGTCCACTAGTTACTTCCCGTTCAGGGAGGCGACGTAAGCTAACGCGTTAAGTGGACCGCCTGGGGAGTACGGCCGCAAGGCTAAAACTCAAAGGAATTGGCGGGGAAATGCACAACCAGGGGAGCATGTGGTTTAATTCGATACGAAGCGTTGAACCTTACCTGGGCTTGACATCTATTTGACGACTTTAAGAAATTAAGGTTTTCCGCAAGGACAAATAGACAGCTGCTGCATGGCTGTCGTAAGCTCGTACCGTGAGGCGTCGACTTCAGTGTCGTAACGAGCGCAACCCCTTTTTCGTGTTAAATAGTCACGAAAGACTGCCTGGCCACAAGTCGGGAGGAAGGAGGGGATGACGTCAAGTCAGCACGGCGCTTACGCCCAGGGCAACACACATCCTACAATGGTGAGGGGCAATGGGTTGCGAAACCGCAAGGTGGAGCCAATCCCAAAAACCCTCCCTCAGTTCAGATTGCGGGCTGAAACTCGCCCGCATGAAGTTGGACTTGGTAGTAATCGCGGATCATCAGACCGCGGTGAATACGTTCTCATTTCTTGCACACACCGCCCGTCACATGAGGAGAGTCGGCAGCGCCCGAAGTACCCTTTTTGGGTCCTAAGGCGAGGTCGGTAATCAGCGTGAAGTCGTAACAAGGTATCCGTTCTGGAAGGAGCGGATGGATCACCTCCTTTCTAAGGAGAATTTAAGTGCCTTACAAACTTTCTGCCACTGCTTGAGTTGATCAAATAAAAATAACCCCGGTCTTTTGGCCGGGGTTTTTGGTGCTGGAATTTTTAATAGAGAGAGAGTAAATTATTGTTATGGCTTTTGAAGGAGAAACAAAATCAGCTTTTGGCATGCCAATCACAAGTGAGACTCTTGGGGAATTAAAGCTTCCGCAAATCCATATGAATATTAGGAGTGCGCGTTATTCTGCTCAAATATCAAGCCATGATAACCTTAATAAACCTCAAGGAATTGGATTAGGGCTAGGAGGGCGAGTAGCTAAGTCGAGAGATTGGGTTACTCCGTTTAGTGAATTTAACCAATTTACGGATAAAGTTTGGGGTACGGCCATTAACGTTTTAACCGGAGAAACAAGATTGCCCGCACAGGTAGATAGCGCCAGATTGGCCATAGCCCGGCTGTTAGTCATTGCCCAACCTAATACCGTGATACTAAAGCCTTGGGGCACCATGGAAGAAAATATTGCTCAGAAAGCCCTGATGGTTCAGCATCGTCAATATGGCCGTAGGATAACCGATCGGTTACACAGAGTTCCGGCAGGAGATTTTGAACCGATTATTGAAACTGTTTTAAGGATTATTGCCAATCCGGCTGAGGCTCATTTTACTAAGCAACGCCTAAATCCGATGGAAGTTTTAACGGCTGTAATGATTGGCATTAAAAAAGCCGGGAAAGCGCCGTTGTCGCCGGAGCTAAGCCTAAAATTTTTAGATGCAGTCAATAAGGTGGTATCAAGTCAAGCAGAAGGAGATCGATTACGCGACGTAATTCCTATTCCTTTTATTCTGCAAAGAAATAGAGAGTTAAATTTGATCAGATCATTTATCGGTTCAGTTACCCCGTATTTGTCTAATGATGAATCTTTATCGAATACTCGAGAAAGAAAAGAAGAATCAATAATGGCTCAATGTGCTTTTTTCAAAAAATCTTTGACCAAACAGTTTTTAGCTATAGCCAAGGAAACAGACATTTTGGATTTGGTAGATCAAGTTTTTTATTAAATCGCCCCCGGACTTAATAGGTAATTTTCCGTCGGGATTTTTGGTGCTGGAATTTTTAACAGAGAGAGAGTAAGATTTGGATAAATATGGCAGAATCAATTGGAACAATAGAGGCTGAAATGGGCGCGGCGGCAAAAAAGGACCCGGGGATTCCTCCGACTGAAGCAGTAGTTAATTTTCCGCCAGTGACGCCGGCAGTTTTTGTTGTTACACCGGATATCGGTCAAGGCCAAGAAGAGTTGGGAAATGCAGGAAATTTGGGAAAACATGAAGCGGAAAATAAGAAAAAACCTCTTTAATTAATTTTTGTGTTTAAATAAATTTAAAGATTCATATCCTATAGTGTATAATTCAGAAGTTGATTATTGGAAAATGGCTAAAGAAGCGTATGTTGGTTTAGAGAATTATGAGGCGATAGCAGCGCCTATTGCGTCGAGGTAACAAAATTTTAATTGTGATAAAATAACTTTTGTCGCGGACGCTTTGTGAATTAATAAGGTATTGATATATATGAATTTTTTAATTGAAAAAATGAGCAAGAGAAGTAAATCGTTTCCTTCTCAAGCGCACGTTACCATCGAGGGGGGGGTAACGCGTCATGGTGAAGAGTTTTTAGAGAAATTAGGAAGAAATGATCCGTGCCCTTGTGGAAGTGGGATTGTATTTAAAAATTGCCATATGAAGAAAAAAAATTCGCCGTGGAGAGTTGGGGATGATTATTCTAGAAGTATTCTGCCTGTGATAAAATAGCCTTGGTTTTGGGCGCTTAGCTCAGCTGGCTAGACCTGCCTGCCGGCAGGCAGGGCGCAGTCCTGATAAAATGAATTCTGGATATTTTGTTTACGTTATAAAAAGTTTTTCCACAGAGAAAATTTATACTGGTTTAACTTCAGATATTGATAGAAGATTAAAAGAACATAATCAGCATTTATCAAACGTTAAGGCGACGCAAAATAACGTTGAAAAGTATTTAAAATCCGGTAGCGGTAGAGAATTTAGGGATAATCTAGTAGAATAGCCTTGGTTTTGGGCGCTTAGCTCAGCTGGCTAGAGCGCGGTCCTGATAAGACCGAGGCCCATGGTTCGAGTCCATGAGCGCCCACAGAAATGGATTTTCCGGCGAATCGGGGATGGCGCTCGCCAACACAGGGGAATTATTTACAGGAAAAAGAAACAGTGTGATTTGAGGAGAATAATGTTTCAAACATTTCCATAAATAAATGTCTTCCCAAAAGAGGCGGGACATCATCGCCATCTAAAAATCCCAGCGGAATGTTTCTTTCCCACTTTCCCAATCTGGCTCGTATTTTAGGTAAAAAATAGACATAACTTTCACCTCCAACACCATGAGTTGTGATTTGTTGGCAATCTTTTTCAAGATCAATCTGTAAACGTTTTGCAACATAACGGGGCAACAACGTGTAATCAGCTCCAGAATCAACAATCATGCGAACAGGAACCCATTTGTTATTTTTTGAGTGAAAACTTACCGAAGCCATCGGACGGTAGATTATTCCTAAAAGATCCGATTTCTCTTTTTGATAGGGGAAAACTAAATCCATAAAATCAAGCTTTGGGCTTTGGGGATATAGGTTATCTCCGGTGTCGCTTTGGGAAATTTTTTATCCACTTCTTCTAGCATTTTTAATGCTCCTTCACCGGTCTTTGCTTTAAACAATTTTCCTGAAACAACGATTAAATGATACCCTTTATTTTTAGGGTCGTTCACGGCGATTTCCATGGTTATTTTTTTTGTTTTAGACTGCTTCATAATAAATTAATTCTAACATCCATTAAAGAAAAACGCAAAAATTTTAAATAACTTGTCTTAAAACTTTAAAGGCGCAACCGGTGGAGTCAACAAGAAATTGCTTTCTGTTGTCCGATTGCGCCATCAAAAAAAGCAATTTCTACAATGCTGACTCCGAATATATTATTGCAGATTTTCTTAGTTATTGGCAATAGTAAATTTTGTCCTGAAATTAATAGTTATTTTTTGTATAATAAGCGCATGGGGATTGAAGGTGGATATACAGAACACGGGCCAAAAAAACAGGTTGCAACTATAGAGGGAGAGCCTGTTTCTTCAATTGTCGAAATTTCAATTGATGAATCAGAAGATATTCCCTTACCACCCCAAATACCGTGGCAGGATAGTCGATTGGTATTTGAAAAGGTTGATCAGACATATACTTTTAAACGCTACGGGTGGCCAGTGACGGTTCCTTTGTATCTAGCACATTTTGAATTTAAAGATAAAAAAGGAAGGCCGAAACGAATCAACTTAACACAAACTACTCGTACCAGACCATGTTATTTTACAGGTTCAAGTACAGGATTTTATGCACACGACCCAAAAATGAACGGAAGAGACGACAATTTCTATGTTATTGGTGTTCAACCTTATGAACTAGAAGACGATCAAAAACATATTGCTGGCGTCGATCATGAACTTGGTCACGCAATTCTGATGGATGAGGAGGCAGATACCAAATTGTTTCAAGCCGGAATTTCTTTGAGCGGAGACAATCTCCCTGAATATGCTGGAATAATTCGATACGCAAATGTGTTGGCAGCAGCTATTCCAGAAAGATGGCGTAAACAAATAAAATCGGATGAAGTTGAAAGAACAACGTTGGGTGAGGCAAGGAAAGAAAGTCACAATGTTGATCTTGGTGTAAGATTATTTCATGAGAGATATGCTTGGGCGGCAGGAATTAATCTCTCAAAGCGGAGGCAATCGCCAACTGGATTTGAAAGACCATCGTCAGTTGTTGATTACGCAAAGTTTTGTCTTGAATCGTACGTACGGTATTATCATGACCAAAGGTTCGTGAAGGGTGTTAAAACCTGATTGCTCGGCTAACGCCGAGCAAAAATCGCGCGCGCGAAACATAAGCGAGGCCGAAGGCCGAGCGTGAAGATGGCGCTGCGAGTGGGTGGGGGCACTCGCCGCGCTACCTTTGAAAATCAGTCCGAATTTTTTCGTAAAGCGCCCACAGAAATGGATTTTCCGGCGAATCGGGGATGGCGCTCGCCAACACAGGGGAATTATTTACAGGAAAAAGAAACAGTGTGATTTGAGGAGAATAATGTTTCAAACATTTCCATAAATAAATGTCTTCCCAAAAGAGGCGGGACATCATCGCCATCTAAAAATCCCAGCGGAATGTTTCTTTCCCACTTTCCCAATCTGGCTCGTATTTTAGGTAAAAAATAGACATAACTTTCACCTCCAACACCATGAGTTGTGATTTGTTGGCAATCTTTTTCAAGATCAATCTGTAAACGTTTTGCAACATAACGGGGCAACAACGTGTAATCAGCTCCAGAATCAACAATCATGCGAACAGGAACCCATTTGTTATTTTTTGAGTGAAAACTTACCGAAGCCATCGGACGGTAGATTATTCCTAAAAGATCCGATTTCTCTTTTTGATAGGGGAAAACTAAATCCATAAAATCAAGCTTTGGGCTTTGGGGATATAGGTTATCTCCGGTGTCGCTTTGGGAAATTTTTTATCCACTTCTTCTAGCATTTTTAATGCTCCTTCACCGGTCTTTGCTTTAAACAATTTTCCTGAAACAACGATTAAATGATACCCTTTATTTTTAGGGTCGTTCACGGCGATTTCCATGGTTATTTTTTTTGTTTTAGACTGCTTCATAATAAATTAATTCTAACATCCATTAAAGAAAAACGCAAAAATTTTAACGAACTAATGAAAGCTAAAAATATGATATACTATTTTCTGGAGATACATATGGAAAACCAAATCAACATGGGTGATCAAAATACACAACAAATCGGCCAAAATCCCGTTAATCAACCAATACAAATTCCAAAAAATTCAAAAGTAAATTATTGGATGATATCAACTATTTTGCTGATTGTTATTTTGGTTTTAGGTGGTTTTTACACATATAAAATTACTAGCAATCAGTCTTTGAGAATAGAACAGTTATTAAATACTCCAACTACTTCCCAAAATGTTCAGCCAAGCCCAATAGAAAAACTGTTATCTCCGGCACCAACAAACAGTAATCAGCAATTCAAAACTTACGACGGTAAATTTATCTCTTTTCGGTACTCAACAAGTTGGTATGTTTGGTCTTATGGTAGAGGTGTAAGTTTGGATTATTTTCAAATAAATTCTATGAGTCAGACAGATGAACAAAAACCTAATAGAGTTATTATTGCCTTTGATATTCAAGGCCTTGGATATACGGAAGGACAAACCCTAGATGAACAAAAGAAGAGAATTGAGGGATTCCAGAAAGAAAACCTTAATCCTAATGTTAAGTATGTAATTTCTGAACGTAAAATAGATGGGCTCGATGCGTTAGTCTATGAACTGACGATTACCAACTCGTCAAGCTACACAAAAACAATTTGGGTCAAAAAAAATAATGTTAAATACATCATTACTATGAGTGTTTTTGGGGAAACACAGCAAGCAAGAGATTCGCTTGTAAATCAATATAAACAGGATTTTGAAAATATATTAAATTCGGTCAAATTAAAATACGTTGATCCTGCTGAAGTTGAGAAACTAGGGAATCATCCAGATTAGTTTGTAATCTTAAATGTTCGGCGGAGCCGAGCAAAAATCGCGCGCGAAACATAAGCGAGGCCGGAAAGAGTGCTATAATCATTCCAATATGGCGCCGGATGATATTATAGTGTTTTGGAAAGCCTCGGCTGAAGATGACTGGGAGACGGCCGAAGCAATTTACCATTAAGTGGTTGGCATCTGCCAAGGAACTTTTCCAATGGCTCAAAAATCAATACTAGCGGATACTCCTGAAAATTTGATTAAGAAGTACCGGCTCGTGCTGGCGGAAGCGGGTATTCCGGTGGATAAAATTATTCTTTTTGGCTCATACGCCAAGGGAACTTCCAAATCATGGAGCGATGTTGACGTCTGTGTGGTTTCTCCGTTATTCGGCAAAAACGGCTATGACGAAAGAGTCCGTCTCATGAAGCTGGCGAGCGGGGTTGACGATATGATCGAACCGCATCCTTACAATGCTAAAGACCTGGCCGATCCGTGGGACCCGCTGGCGTACGAAATCCGGACCAATGGCCGGGTTATTATTTGACAGGTCCATAAATAAATGTCTTCTTGACAATTTCAGAATTTCTGATATTCTGAAAATATGATTTACACCGCGGTTATCCGGCAAAGAGGCCAGTTGACCATTCCCGATCAAGTCAGAGACATGTTGACTTGGTTACGGGAAGGTTCGGTGGTGGGAATTGATATTGATAGAGAAGAAGTGAGAATTAAGCCTCATTCTAAAGTGACAAAAAATATTGACTGGGACGGATTTTTTTTGAAAGTTCAGCTAGCCAGATCATTCAAGGGTAAAAGAGGCAACCTGTCTTCGATAGTGGCCGGGGACAGAGAGGATCATTAGTGTGGGCCGAAAAATAAAATTGGTAGTCGATTCATCGGTGATGGTGAAATGGGTCAACAGCCAAGAGGAAAAATATTTGGACCAGGCTGATAAACTAGCCGCCGATTGCCAAAAAGGAAAAGTCAGATTACTGGCGCCGGAGTTGGCAAAATACGAGGTCGGCAACGCGATCTGGAAAAAGGGACTGGAATTGCCCATGGCAAAAGCTTCATTGGCGACAATTTATGCCGGTCCGGTGGAATTTGTCAGGCAAGATGAGTCTCAGGCGATGAGAACGATGGCCATCGCTCTCGATCAGAAAATTACTTTTTACGATGCTTCGTTTCTAAGTTTGGCGGAAAACGTTAAGGCAATATTAGTTACCGCCAACCCCAAACACCAAAAAACTTTATCCGGGGTTAAAGTCATCAACTTGAAAGATTATTAGACCGCTTGACACCCCGGCACTGTTTCTGTTAAGATACTCTTTGTCTTTCAGGAGACAAAAACTTAATGATAAACCGATTACCACAAAACCACTTTCTCCAGACGGGGTAGGGCTGTCTTTCATTTAAGTTTTTCGGTCTTGGGCCAGTAGCTTTAGCTGGCTAGAGCACTGCATTTGCAATGCAGGGGTCAGCGGTTCGAATCCGCTCTGGTCCACACTATTGTCTTTGGCTCTTTGAAAAGTGAAGAGAATTGAGGTCTTTAGGTCTAATTGAATTAAAGCAATCGGTGGATACCTTGGATGGATTAGCCGACGAAGGACGCGCCAGACTGCGAAAAAGATCGGGGAGCTGTCAAGAAGCATTGATCCGGTCGTGTCCGAATGGGGAAACCCCCCCGATTGAAACATCGGGGACTACGACGCAAGTCGTGGGGGGAACTTGCCCAACTGAAATATCTAAGTAGGCAAAGGAAAAGAAATTAACAAAGATGCCGTCAGTAGCGACGAGCGAAAGCGGCGTAGGCCCAAACCATGTATTTATATGTGGGGTTGTAGGACTCCTATCCGGGAATTTTTTGATAGCTGAATCCAGCGGAATCTGGAACCAAAGAAAGTGAAAGTCTTGTAAGTGAAATTGAAAAATTTTCTGGGAGATTCCTGAGTAATACGAGAGACGGCAAACTCCTGTATGAAACCGGGGCGACCACGCTCCAAGGCTAAATACTAGTCCATACCGATAGTGAACGAGTACCGCGAGGGAAAGGTGAAAAGAAGGGCGAAACGCCCTATGAAAGAGAACTTGAAACCGATTGCTAACAAGCAGACAGAGGGCCGATGACGCAAGTCTATCGCGCCTGATGTCGTGCCTATTGAAGAATGAGCCGGTGAGTCTTTATTAACTGCCAGTTTAATCCGTTTTTAGCGGGGAAGGCGTAGCGAAAGCAAGTCTTAAAAGGGCGATTAGCAGTTGATAGAGGACCCGAAACCGGGTGATCTATCCTTGAGCAGGGTGAATTCCGACGAAAGTCGGGAGGAGGCCCGCACCCGTTAGTGTTACAAAACTATGGGATGACTTGAGGTTAGAGGTAATATGCCAATCGAACCCGGAGATAGCTGGTTCTCCCCGAAATATATTTAGGTATAGCCTTGCCATTTACTCCAGGGGTAAAGCACTGGATGGATATTAAGAGCTTGCTTTTGGTATCCAACCAAACTAAGAATACTGGAGGAATTATTGGCAGGAGTCAGTGTCTGGGGGCTAAGCTCCAGAGGCAAAAGGGTAACATCCCAGATCTTCAGCTAAGGTCTCTAAATAACCGCTAAGTTTTTAAGGAAGTCATCGTCCTTAGACAGCCAGGAGGTCGGCTCAGAAGCAGCCATCCTTGAAAGAAAGCGTAACAGCTCACTGGTTGACGGAAGATGGCGCCGAAAATTCATCGAGGATAAGTGGTTTACCGAAGCTAAGAATTCCCCGACGTAAGTCGTGGGTCTGGTAGGGGAGCGTTAATAACGCGGTGAAGGGCCGATGTAAATCGTGCCTGGAGTATTATTAAGTGAGAATGCCGGCATAAGTAGCGTTTGGAGGTAAGAATCCTCCATGCCGAATGTCCAAGGTTTCCTACACAACGTTCGTCGATGTAGGGTGAGTCGATCCTAAGGCAAGTCCCGCTTTTGCGGGGGTAGTCGATGGACAACAGGTTAATATTCCTGTACCGTGATTGGTTTAATATTTAAAGGTGTGACGCCGCCGGATAGTCAGAGCGTCCTAATGATAAGGCGTTTAAATCATCAGCCAGTGGCCATAGGAAAATCCGTGGCTGCGACGGCGAGTGATGACGGAAATTCTGCCTTCGGGCGGGAAATTCTGACAAGTTCAGCGGCCGAGAAAAGCATCGTTAAATGAACCAGTTGCGTTCGTACCGCAAACCGACACAGGTGGACGGGTCGAGTAGACCCAGGCAAGCGGAAGAATGATGGTTAAGGAACTCGGCAAAAAAGCTGGGAGTAAGTTCGCAAGATTCCCTGCCTCGATGGCGCAAGTCATCGGGGTCACAGCCAAAGATTGCCAGTCGACTGTTTAACAAAAACACAGGTCTATGCAAAGGCGTAAGCCGAAGTATATGGGCCGAAACCTGCCCAGTGCCGGAAGGTTAATTGCGAGGGTGACCCCGACTTGTTCGGGATAGCTTTCAATCGAAGCCCCGGTGAACGGCAGCAGTAACTATAACTGTCAACTATAGGGCAGTTGTAAAATTTGGCTATATGCTGGAATCCCTGTTCTGAAAAAGATGAAGAATATCACACTAGAAATGGTAAAAAAGATTATGATATAAGTATGACCATTTCTGACAAAGTGTTGATTGCAGGCAATCAGCAGGAAAGAGTTCCAAGGGACCCGGAGAATTTGCATTATTATTTGACTGGATTCGCCGATGGAGAAGGTAGTTTTACAATTACCATCCATCGTCACCCTGTCCGTTTTGGCTGGGTAATTGATCCAATGTTTCAAGTTTATCAGCATAAAGATAATGCGTTTATTCTCTATATTTTTAAGAAAGAGTTACAATGCGGATACGTCAGCGAAAAAGGAGGAAATCCAAGCTGTTTTGTCTATTGTGTAGATAAAATTCAGCAGTTAAAGGATATTGTTATTCCTTTTTTTGAGAAATATCCGCTGGTCGGAGAAAAATACGAAAATTTTTCTCTGTTCAGAGAAGTAGTAAATCGATTATCCGAAAGGAAACATTTTACCAAGCAGGGATTCACAAAAATTGTGAGACTTTGTTTTAGAATGAACAGAAACGGAAAATATCGAAGAAACTCTCTGGAAACAATTCTTGGGTCTTTGGAAAAATCCTCAGAGACTATACGCCAAACTCCGTTAAAAACGGGGATGATATAGTCCGATCTCTGCGGCGACGCAGAGGATCTCTGTTCAAGGAAAACAGAGTGATAACGAAATGTCTATGGTAGCGCAGTTCCTTGTCGGGTAAGTTCCGACGCGCACGAAAGGTGTAACGAGCTGGCAACTGTCTTGACCATTAATCCGGCGAAATTGAAATGGCCGTGAAGATGCGGCCTAGTGACTGCAGGACAAA
>Ga0210019_1002767_pt1 | contig 16679 bp, 11 predicted proteins | sample CryGeyCG2114_020_2_FD_183969 | JGI IMG/M metagenome (GOLD analysis project Ga0210019, IMG submission 183969) | Groundwater microbial communities from aquifer - Crystal Geyser CG11_big_fil_rev_8/21/14_0.20 (SPAdes) (version 2) | ecosystem: Environmental > Aquatic > Deep subsurface > Groundwater ...
CCGCGTCATCCCGGACCACCACGCGCGGCGTTTTGACGAGGCCCGACTCAATCGCGTCGTTGAGGCCAAAGTCGCTCACGATCCAGGCAAACAGGGCTTCCTCGGAGCTTTTCTTCCCGGAGGGCGCGAACGGTGTCGCCGAAAAATCGTAACAGGTCAAAAGCCCCCTGCCCTTGTGAATGCGGTCCAGGCCGCCGATCCACTTGGTGGCTTCTTCTATTTCATCTTTTGATACGCCTTTTACCTTGGATTCCGCGGGAACCCGCCAGGCATGATGCGCCTCGTCGTTGAGGACCAGAATATTCCGGGCATGGGCCATGTCGCCCAGGACTTCACGCACATACGCTTCGGTGCTTTTGGCTCCCCGCTTGTCCACGCTCTTTTTCTTCCTGATCTTCTCTTCGCTTTCCCAGTTGAGCGCGTGCCAGTTGCGGATGACGACTCTGCCCTGCCGGAGCCGGTCCATCAGCGCAGAGGGAACCATCCGGAACGCCTCGTAATAGTTTCCCGGGCCGGACGGCTCCAATACGGCCAACCGGCTCTTGACCGTGAGCCCTGGGGCGATGACCAGAATGTTTTTTGAGAACCGCGTGTCCTGCGGGTAGGTGACCTTGTTCAAAACATGCCAGGCAATGACCATCGCCATGACAAGGGTTTTTCCCGATCCGGTGGCCATCTTGGCGCACAGCCGTTCAAAGTCCCCGCCGTCGGAGGGAATTTCAATCCCCACCCGTTCGGCGGACGGGGCCTCCGTCAGCCACATCAGGGTTTCGATGGCTTCCAGTTGGCAGAAGAAAAAGCGACGGGATTCAAACTCCTCGGGATTGGTCCAGTGCTCCAGCAGGCGTTTGGTGATTCCGGTCACTCCCGGATAACCGGCTGACCGCCAGGCTCTTATGCGCGGCCGGATTTGGTTGACCCGGGGAATCTCAACGAAGATTCCCGGATCGTCGAAGGATTTGGAACCTTCCGAGGCCACCACGTACCCGGCGGGACGACGCCCTTCCTTGCGAGAGAAGGTACGATGTTCGCGGTCATAGCTCCAGTATTGCGCGGGTTCCTCATAAGGCGAGTTGATGATCAGGCGGTCAATCGAAGCTTTCAACTTAGGGTCCCATCTTTTTTAATTAAAATTTCAAAACCTTCTTGCTCAAAGTGGTGGTCATGCGTTAGCACTTTACTTATATTTTCATCCTTCATTACCACCATTGAAATACAATCCGTGAGGCTGTATTCTTTGTCCTGGCGGTTTTGGTAAAACTCCAACCCTTTTAAAAACAAATCCCTGCCCTGCGGCACTACTTTTACATTTGCATTGTTTAAAATCGCCTCTACCATTCGGATGGCAATTCCCCTCACCTGCACTCCTCCTTTTGCCAAGGCCCCCAGAAATTCAACCAGAATGGCATCAGTGGTTACAATTTTAAATTCTCCAAGATTTTCTTCTGCCATTCTCGCTGGACCGGCCCATTGATCCCGCGGCCTGCTTGTGGCTATAAAATATAGCGTGTCAGCAAAAACCGTAATCAATGTTTTGGTGTCCCGTATAAATAATGATCCAGATTGTCGCTCAAATCGGCTGGAAGTTTTTCCCATTCGCCGGGCAACACTTCCTTGCCTAATTCCTCCAGAATTTGCCCTATGGGCCTGGATGACCTGTCATAAGGCGTCTCTTCTTCTTTGATTATTTTTAATTCGTCAACCGCTTTAATCTCATTAATTTTTCCGTCTTGTAATATATCCGCCAATCCCCTTACTTCCATTTTTACGGTTTTATGATCCTTTAATGCCTGTGTGACCATCTCTTCTTGTTCCGATGAAAAATTGACCAGCACTTTTGTTTTTTCATCGATCCAAAGTTGAAATTTTTTTTGTTTTACATCTGCTTCCAGCACCTCCCCAAGAATCTCAATATGATCCTCATATGGCTTTTCACTATATGCAATTAAACGATTGATGCCTTCATCGGTGATCTTAAGTTCGGATTTGCCTGGAACAGCCAGAAAAATTTCTTCGTCTTTCTCGATTTCCTGAACCCATCTGGTAAACTCGGGGAGCAGGGTTTTTGGGAAATGGCCTGGCAAAGCCCTCTGTTCTTCAACTGATTCAAAAACTTCGTGAGCCATTGCAATGGCTTCCTCCACTTCCTTTGCATCCGATTCCAATAGGGAGGTTTGCTCTCCTTCTTCTAAGTAAATCTCCAGTGGAACAGTGGCGCTTCCATCTTCAATGTTTCTCAAACAAAGCCGGGTCCTGTCTTCAAAATTTTTTGGAAGTCTTTCTCTATCAGGATTAGCCACTCGCCACAACTCTTTGGCGGTTTCGGCCACTATTTTTTGAAACTGTCCTAATTTTTTTAAAGCGCTTAAATCAAGGGCATGGTCCCTGTATCGAGTCCCCTTAAAGTGCAACCTGACAACTTCTTTCCATTGACCAGACATCTTCATACCCCCATTATTTTCAGGCTTTCAATCCCGCGGTCGTCGATAATCTTGACCGCCACGCGCTTGTTTTCCCCGGCCATCGGGAAAAACACCTGGCGGGGGAAAACACTGCGTCCGTCATAGTCGGGGTCCAGCATCCACAGGGCGATTTTATCACTACTGCCGGACTCAACCGCTCCGGTTTTGGTGTTGTAATAGTCAAAACCCTGAACCGAGACTTGATACTTGCCCTTGTCGTCCCCCTTCCTGATCTTTTCAATGACCACATCCGGCTGGCCGATCAGCCAGAAACTCTCGTTGCTGGAGCGTTTTTTCTTCAAGTCCCCGGTCAACAGGTCCGCGTTCATCTGCGCTTTCAGCAGGGTCACGCCCGGCCATTGCGTTTCGTCGATGTCCTTGGCCGCCTCCGGATCGAACTGGAAGGCGGCGAACACGATCATTTTGGGCCTGGGAACCAGGGTCTGGGCCTCCTCGATGGCCAAAGCCACCTGCCGTTGTTCCAGGGGCGCGTGTTCCGGGCCGAAGGAAATGGCGACTCGTTGGGGGCCACCGTACAAAACCTCGCTTTCCTTAACCGTGTCCCTGCCCAGGTCATTGGGCCGCGTTTCCGCGTCCGCGTGGAGCCACCGGGTCCCGGCCAGGGGTTCCACGCGGGAAAACAAAATCATCTGGCCGTTCTTGCAACGAATGCCGGTCTTGAACAATTCGTCCCGCCAATCTCCCTGCCGCCGCGTTTCGCCGGTACGCGATACCGACCCATCGGCGGGCTGTTCATTTCCTTCTTCAATTTCATCCAGGGCCTTCACCGCCGGGGAAGGCACGGCCTCGACGGTGAAGGGGCCGGTGACGCGGGTTCTGGATTTGTCCACAAACGGCTGGTCGTACAGGGTTTCCTGCTCGGCGTATTTGGCGATGGCCGCGTCGATTTGCTTTTGCGTCATGCCTTCACGGATTTCCGGATTGTTGGCGATGGATTTCAGCGTGACGTGCGGAACGGTTCCGTATCTGAACCCGCTCGACACGCCTTCCTCCGGGTGTGCCAGTTCGTAATAGCCGAATGCCGTCGTCATGAGCCGTTGTTTGGCGAGGGTCACCGCCACGCGCGACGTGTCGCAGGTGATCCACCGCCGTCCCCATTTCTCGGCCACGTAGGCCGTGGTTCCGGAACCGCAGGTCGGATCGAACACCAGATCGCCCGGATCGGTGGTCATCAGGAGACAACGCTCAATGACCTTGGGGAGAGTTTGAACGACATAGCGCTTGTCCGCCGTATAACCAGCTATACCCGTGTCTGTCCAAACATTGGATAGCGGAAATACAGGGAAGTCATCTAAAAAACGAAGATATCGAAGTGTATTACCTACGAGAAAAATTCTACCGGCTTTAGATAAACGCTCCATCCCATCTATGGTCGTTTTCCAGTGCAGTCCTTTGGGCGGATTAAAGATTTTTCCTGCGAATACGAATTCTTGGGGAGTATTTGACGCGCCTTGCGACGTCAGCTGATCTGACGTCGCAAGGCGCGTCAAATCATGCCTGTACTCGCTAGATATAAGAAATTCAGAAATCGGCTTATAAGCCGTTGCCCCCTCGTTGCCCACATGTTTCAATTGAAGTGGTTGACGGTACTTGATTTGCTTTATGTCACGGCCATACCAAACAAGGTAATCAGCCACTGAGGAGAGCGTTGCTCCTGAGAAACCAGTTGTCTTTGAAAAAACAATAATTCCAACGAAGTTTCCCACCCCAAAAACCTCATCCATTAAACAACGGACAAGATGTAAATTTTCATCCGAAATCTGCACGAAACAACTTCCGCTTTCGTGTAGGAGTTCGCGGGCCAGCAGGAGCCGGTCGCGGAGATAGGTCAGGTAGGAGTGGATACCGAGTTCCCAGGTGTCGCGGAAGGCCTTGATCATTTCCGGTTCCTGGTTCAGGTCCTCGTCCTTGCCGTCCTTCACGTCGCGCTTGTTAACGAAGGGCTGGAAATTGGAACCGTAGCGGATGCCATAGGGCGGGTCGATATAGACCATCTGCACCTGGCCCGCCATGCCTTCCTTTTCCAACAGGCTGTTCATCACCAGAAGGCTGTCCCCGGCGATCAGGCGGTTGGACCAGTTGTGCTTGTGTTTGTAAAACTCGATGGCCTCGCGGATCGGCGGATTTTCTGCCGGGTCGGCAAACAGGGAGAGTTGCGGGTCACTGCCGTTGCGTTTCTTCACCGCCTCGATGATGCTGGCGGGGTCGATCCGTTCGTGAACGTGCAGGGAAACGGTGGGTACTTCAAAAGACGTGTGCTCGGCTTTTCCCGCCCAGACCAACTGCGGGTCCAGGTGCGGATCGTAGGCGTAGGTTTTCCTTTCGGTGTCCCGGTCCGTCTCCGGCGTGACCAGCCCGGCTGGCGGATTGTTCAGCCGGTCCTTGTCCTTGTGGGTGTAGTTTTCAATTTTCCGCTTGCCGTTCTTTTTTGCTCTGGCCATCTCCGCGCCTCGGGTGAATATTCTTTGTCCGATATTACAGGCATTTCGGTTTTTCGCAAGCCCCGGCCCGATTATTTTCATGTTTCGCTACTCGCCGTAGGGGCGCAAGGCCAAACTCCCAAGGCTATTGTTACCTATCCATCGCCATCGTCCCGTTCCGGCCTTAAGGCCCTGCGCCCAGTAGGCGGCGAAGCATCTTGTCCCGATTCAGTATGGACCACACCCCTTGATCGTTCCAGCCAGATCCTTCGCCGAAGGCTCAGGATGACAATAATAAAGGCTTGGGATGACATTTTGAAAGGGCTCGGGTTGTCATGAAAAGCGCCAACGTGTCATCCCGAGTCTGCCCGCGCCCCTTCTGCAATGGCGGCCTGGATGATAATTATGCAAAGGGCTCTTCGCAAACCGGCTGAATTTTCCCTCTCAACCCAACACATCAAAGGATTTATTGACACGCTCTTCTATTCGGTTGAAAATAAACGTGGAATTCTTCCTCCCTGCCAGAAATATTCCCGAAGGGTCCCGCGCCCCGTGGCGATGCGGGTTGCAGGGGGTCTCCCGGTCCGTATGGGGTTAACGCATGAACGTGTGTCTCATTGAACCCTCCAAATTCGTTTCCCTGACCAATCCGGTTTCCACGATCAGCATGCCGCCCCTCGGGTTATCGTATATTGCGGCGGCTTTGCGCGAGGCGGGTCACCAGGTTTCCGTGGTGGACGGCCCCGGCTCGGCGCCCCGGCAGTATTTCGAATTTCGCGGAATGCGCCTGCGAGGGTTGACCAACGAGAAGATCGTTCAAAAAATTCCTCCCGAAACTCAGGCGATCGGTCTCGGGTGCATGTTCACCTCGCATTGGATTTACGTGCGGGAGTTGATCGGCGATATCCGCCGCCGGTTTCCCGCCGCCTTCATCCTGATGGGCGGAGAGCACGTGACCGGGTTTCCCGAGTTTTCCCTCGACCGGGCTCCCCTCGATGCGGTGGTCATGGGGGAAGGGGAAGAGACGGTGGTGGAGCTTCTGGACGCGATTGGATCCCGCCGCCCCCTGTCCGGCATCGCCGGGGTCGCCTACCGCGATGCCGATTCGCAGGTTCAGGTTAACCCGAGACGCGAACGCATCCGCGACATCGATTCCATCGCGCCCCCCGCCTGGGACCTGTTCGATATCGAAAAGTATAACGAAGTGAACCAGCCGCACGGAGCCTCGCAGGGTAAATTCATGCCCATGCTGGCGACTCGAGGATGCCCGTTCTCCTGCACGTTCTGCACCAGCCCCAACATGTGGACCACCCGATGGATCGCCCGCGACCCCAGGCGGGTGGTGGATGAAATGGTCCTTTACCGCGACTGCTATGGGGTGACCGATTTCCAGTTCGAGGACCTCACCGCCATCGTCCGTAAAAGCTGGATCCGGAATTTCTGCGACGAGATCATTGCGCGCGGATTGAAAATCACCTTCCAGCTTCCCTCGGGGACCCGAAGCGAAGGGATTGATTTTGAAATCGCGCAAAAGCTGAAGGCCGCGGGATGCCACGAGTTTGCCTTCGCTCCCGAGTCCGGGGACCCGCGCGTTCTGAAGGCCATCAAGAAAAAAGTGGATCTGGATGAGCTGTTCAAGTCCGCCCGGTTTGCCATGCAGGCCGGCATCCGGGTGGGTTGTTTCTTCATCATCGGGTTCCCCGAGGACGACTGCAAAAGCGTCCTCCGGACCTACGCCTGCATCGTCAAATGCGGTCTGGCCGGGTTCACCAACGTCAACCTCAACGCCTACTCGCCGCAACCCAACACCGAGTCGTTCCGCAAACTCAAAGAGACGGGGGTGATCACCGAACTCACCGACGAGTACCTGATGAGCCTGTTCACGTTCCAGGACTTTGGCGCATGCAAGACCTCCTATAACCCGCGCTTTTCCAATTGGGAATTGTCCGCCCTGGTCTGGCTGGGCGTGTTCCTGTTTTACGGGGTCTATTTTGTTTCCCGGCCTTACCGGATCGTTTACCTGTTCAAGGACCTGTTTTCCAGCTCCTCGGAAAACAAGACCAACAAAATGGCCAAGTCTCTTCTCAAGGACACTTATTCCCTGATACGGACCAAAATCCTGAAGCGGGTCAAACCGGTATAATGTAATGGATCCTGTTCAGGCCAAGCCTTGGCGGGATCCTCGATCGCTCTTTTCCTTTGCGGATACTCCTTGGCGGAAAATTTAAAAGTACAGGAACGGGCAAGAAACCGGTACTGGCGCGAAGTGGACCACTTTCTTCCCGAGCGCCTGAAATGGCGCGCGGAAATGGTCCGCCATTGCTTTCACCTGTTTCCGGAAGATCGCATCCTGGAAGTGGGGTGCGGCGTCGGGGAGTGGACGCGCGTTCTCTCGGCCCTCAACGGCGACCGGAATCCCATCTGCGCCGCGACGTTCGATCCCGAGTCTTACGGCACACTCAACGGCCCCGGACTTCCCGGTAACATCGAGCCCGTACTCCTGGAGGATTTTCCCGGCAGTCTGGAAGGGCGTCAGTTCGATTTCATCGTCGGCTGGGACCTGCTGTTCAATATGAATGGGGGGCGATTCCTGTCGAAAGCCCGGCGCCTGCTCAAACCCGGCGGGCAGATTTTGCTGTTCGATCCCAATCCCTGGAATCCCTGGTACAACGCGCGGCATTTTCTGGGCAAATTCCTGCCCTTCCTCAAGCGGGAAAACGAAGGCATTGCGATCAACCGCATCGAGTTGTATTCGACCCTGTCCGAGATCGGGTTCATCCACATCAAGATTTTCCCCTACGATTTCGTGTTTCCCCCTGTTCCGCGATTTCTGCTTCGAGTGATGCAGAATCTGAGCCTGGTCCTGGAAAACTTTCCTTACGTCCGCAATTTCGCCGGTTCCCTTTACATCTGGGCGCAACGGCCCGCGGCGGACGGGTGGAAACGCCCCATGTCCAACCTGGCGCGGCACGAAGCCTTCCACGGCAAGGTTTCCGTCGTCGTTCCCTGCAGAAACGAGGCGGCGAACATCCCGACCCTGGTCGAAAACCTGCGCACCTGCTTCAACCCGTACCTGCACGAGATAATTCTGGTGGACGATAACAGCCAGGACGAGACCGCCGCGGTGGGCGAGCGGTTGGCGGGCGAGGATCCCCGCATCCGCGTGGTGCGCCGCGCCATGCCCAACGGCGTCGGGCGGGCGTTGCGGGACGGGTTCGCGGCCGCCACCGGCGAGTACTTGCTCACCATGGACTGCGATTTCCAGCACATCGTTCCCGAGATGACCGGCCTGTTCGACGGACTGGCGCGGGGGAACGACGTGGTGATCGGGAGCCGGTTCTCCCGCAACAGCGTCCTGCTGAACTACGCGTTCACCAAGATCCTCGCCAACCGCGGATTCCACATCCTCGCCAATCTTCTGCTCGGCATCCCGTTTCGCGATGCGACCAACAATTTGAAACTGATGAAGATCGAGGTGGCGCGAAAACTGGAAATCGAGTTTAACGACTTCGCCGCCAACGCCGAGACGGGGCTCAAGCCGATCCTGATGGGGTATAAAGTGGAGGAGGTGCCGATTTCCTGGATCGACCGGTCGCTGGACATGGGCCTGTCCAAGTTCAACCTGTTCAAGACCGGCCCCAATTATGCGAAACTCCTGTCGCGCCTCGTCTGGCGCAAATGGGTCGCCCGCCGCTACCAGGCGTAGGGGCTTAAGGCCGGAAGGGTACGAATGCACCCGGACGGGCAGGGTAGCCTTGCAAGGTTCATCTTCTGCCCCGCCTCCCTCTCCCGGGGGAGAGGGTTGGGGTGAGGGTGAAAGGCCCCCCGGACTGCCCCTCCTGCTTGAGACAGGACAGACAGGTGCGGAAGAAATGGGCGGTCGGCAAAATCGCGGGTCATTGGCAGGTTGCTGAAAAGGCAGGTTGCTGAAAAACTCTTTGAGGGGTCATTCTGAGCCGCATTTCGGCGAAGAATCTTGTTCCAACCCCTTGCCCAGCTTGGTTTATCAAGTCGAGTCAGATCCTTCGCGGAGTTTATCCTGAGCCTGCCGAAGAACTCAGGATGACATTTGGTGAGTTTTCCAGCAACCTGTTAGAAAACCTCCTTTGCAGTACCTTTTCGAGAACCGGACAGATTCGAGTTTGAAAGTAATGTGGTAATTTTGAACATCGTATTGCCAATCCGAACCAAATCCATAAAAAATAATTTTCCCTTGTTTGAGGCAAGTATCCACTATGAGTCGGCCAAGGTGGCAGTTTCGGCTTATGACCAAGGGGGAAATGAATTCTGATCCCATCGAAGGAGAATTTTTTTCTACCGAACATCTGGATAGTCTTGCAGATGGCCTGGTCCGGGAATCTATTCAGAACTCCCTTGATGCCGGAATCCCGGGTCAAACGGTGCGGGTGGTTTTTCGGTTGTTCTCGGGACATCCGGATAACAATGGTGTAGTGGTTCAGTATCTGGAAGGGCTTCGGCCCCATTTAACCGCCGAACAAAATGGACTGATTCAGCCCCCCACTCCAGAAGAACCGGATAGTTTTTTAATCATCGAAGATTACGGAACTCGCGGCCTGGAAGGCGATCCAACCCAGGATGACGATCGGCAAACTCAGGACGGGGAGACAAAGAATGATTTCTTTTACTTCTGGCGCAATATCGGGCGATCCGGAAAAAGTGCAACAGACCGGGGCCGGTGGGGATTAGGCAAAACCGTCTTTCAGGTAACCTCGCGGATCAATTCCTTTTTCGGGATGACGGTTAGAAACAGCGATGGAAAGCGTTTCCTGATGGGACAGTCTGTTTTGAAAACCCATTGGGTCGACGAAAAGAAGCATTCTCCCTACGGTTGGTTCGGAAATTTTGATGAAAATTTTGCTTTGCCGATCCTGGACTCAGGCTATCTGGATAAATTCTCAATCGATTGGAGATTACAACGGCCGGAGGGCAAATCGGGCCTTTCGGTGGTGATCCCCTATCCGGATCCATCGGTGGAAATAAAGACGATCCTCTCCTCTGTTTTGCTTCATTATTTTTTTCCCGTTTTGTCAAAAACTCTGGTGGTCGAACTTTATAAGGACGGGAAAAAACTCCGCATCGATGACCAAAAGATTGAAGAATTATTGAAGTATGTCGATTTTTCAAAATCACGCTTGAACCGTGACAATTTCGAGAGGCTGTTCAGCTTTACGCGTTGGGCGCATAGTCTTTCATCCGAAAGATTTATTCCGTTGAATGCTCCACCCGAGGATGTCGCTCCCAAATGGGATGATTCGTGTTTCGATCCAGAAAAATTGTCCGGATTGCGAGAGCGTTTCGAAAACAAGGAACGGTTGGCGCTACGGGTCCCCTTATTCATCAAGCCCAGGGGGCGAGATCCGCAGAGAACCTTCTTCGACGTATTTATCGAGCGGGATGACAGTCTGGACAAAGCCGAAGATCATTTTATCCGTGAGGGAATCACCATGGCGGGGATCAGTACGCTGAAGCAGAAAGGGGTCCGGGCGGTGGTTTCCGTCAGTGACAAAGCCCTGTCGGCACTCTTGGGAGATTCGGAAAATCCGGCACATACGGAATGGCAGGAACGCTCCCCGAAATTCAAGGACCGGTACACGCATGGAGTGTCATGCCTGCGGTTTGTAAAAAACAGTCCGCGCGAGATAGTGCGTATCTTGAGCCAAACCGATCTCAAGAAGGATAGAAAATTGCTGGAAGATTTCTTTTCCGTGGAGCAGGCAATCCCGGAAGGTCGAATGGGGTCTTCGGATGGGAGCGAGGATAAACCGGGAGGAAGTCCCCAAATTCCTCCCGACCTGATTGGCGAAACCCGGGAGTGGCGTCTGCTCAAGAGGCAGGGAGGATTCAGAATCACCCGGAATCCTATGGCCAGTTTCCATCCTAAAACCGTGAGCATTGCCGTGGCGTATGAAATCCGGGGCCACAATCCGTTCAGGAAGTACAACCGGTTGGATTTCGAATTTGGCAAAGCGCCCATCAAAGTGAAAGGGCGCGGGGTGAAACTCCTGCCTATCGGACCAGACAGGAACCGGCTCAGTATTGAATTGGAGAGCCCCGATTTTTCCGTTGAAGTGACGGGTTTCGATCTCAACCGTGACCTGAGAGTCGAGGTGGATACCGTCGATTCGGGGAGTCAGGGGAATGATTAGAAAACTCAATTTTACGGGCCGGAAGAAAATTCCCCGGAACCAGGTGTCCGTCACCTTGATGGATCCGGATAAACATCCCTGTTCCTTCGATGTTCAATTGGATCTGTCGGGATTGAACCTCCCCCCGGACGGATTGGTTTATGTGGAGGCGTATAAACGGACCTCGTATATGCGGTTCCCGTTTGGAAAGGTGAACCAGCTCCAGATTCCCGCCCCCCGCCTGCTGGACAAAATCGAAGCCGGCGTTATTCCCCTGTTCCGCGTCAAGGTGGTCGAAGCGGCCCGGCCGCATGGGCGGATCGTCGCCCTGGCGGAAAAAATTATTCCGAAAGGCGCCGACCGGGATTCGAAGGAGAAAATTACCCTGGTGCATGTGGAGTTTTCGGAAAATCTGGGAGACCAAATCTGGCGATTGGATCTAACCGGAGATTGGCCATCGCTTCAAGTCAACAACCGGATCGAGGGCATCAGGGAAATCGCGCGGTCCGATCCGGCGTTCATTTCCCTGGTGTACCCGGAAATGGTCCGTCAAATCCTGAACCACATCATTTTCAAATCGGGGGAATCGGATCCCGACGCCGATGGGGATGATTGGCCGGGATTGTGGATCCGATTTGCCAGTTCCCTGCCGGGAGTTGGCTCGCCTCCCGGGAGCCCGGATGGGGATGATAAAAAAATAGAATGGATTGAAGAAGCCGTCGGGGCTTTCTGCGAAAAGCATGGTTTCCTCGATCAGTATAAAAAACTGTTAGGCAACGGGCAAAGCGAGTGATGTGTAATATCCGGAAATTCAACTCCCGGGGAATCGAGGAATTCCAGAAGTACCTGGCAGGTTTGCGGGAGGATTCGGCGTTTCTCCCGCCCCATGAACTTTTGACTTATCCGAATTTTACCGAAGAAATGGATGGGGCGTCACGGCTCGAACCGGTTATTTTCCAAAACAAACTACACATGGTCGAATTCTTGTCGAGAGTCCTGAGGGGAATGGATACATCGGTATCTAAGGAAAACAAAGGATTTTGGGGCTGGCTGTCCTTATATTTTTTCGATCAGGTTTGCCCGGAGAGCATTGAGGGCGAACGCAAGCCCGGAAAGGATTACCGCCATATTCCGGAACAGGGATATCGCTTCCGGCACCGGCACCTTTTGGCGGGACCGTTTCATACCTTCAAAATGCACGGTCATACGGCACGTTTGCTTCTGGACGGTCCGGTCGATCAAGAAAGCCAAATCCATCACCAACTTGCGACACGGCAGGGATTCATTACCAATTTTGGGGTGATCGAGGCGGCGGATGAACTTTATTTCGACCGGGCGAACGACCGGCCGAAAAGGGGAGTGTTATCCACAATCAAACCGGGGTCGTTATTTCGTTTCATCGATGTGGTCCAGCAGTTGGATTTGACCTACGACCTTTATAGTTTGGAGGGGAGGGATATTATTTCCCTCCTGCCGGAGGAATTCGATTCCTGGAAGGCCCAATAGTAAAATGGTGGTTTCCCCCGACCACGGAAAACCTGGAGGATTACAGCGCCGGAAAGGGGATTTCCACCACCATCACGGGCGATTGTTTCGGGTCGGCGTAGGCAGACAGGATGAGGACGTTCTTGGCATCGTCCCCGCGCAAGACAATCTGTTTGCCGAGGCTGTCATCCGGTGTGTCGGCCACGAAGGCCACCGTTTCCGGCCGCTTGGGAGCCATGACGTCGATTTTCTGCTTGAGCGGGACGTTCGGATTGATATCGGTGGGCTTGATCCCCGGCCACTCCGCCTTTCCGAAATCGGACAGGAGCCACTCGACAAATTTGGAGGGGGTCTTCGCTGAATTCATCATGAAGGTGGATTCCTGGATAAATCCCTTGCCCGTCATGTAGCGGATGAAGGCGATGCCCTGGTCGAGGTCTGATGACGGAGCGCACCCCTGCCCGCAGGACAGGGCCAGGAAAAAAACGAGGCTCCAAAAGACGCCACGAGGGTTCACTACCCGGGTCCCCCGCTGAAAGACCAATGCAGTCATGATTGGCACCTGAAGTTGGAAGTGGATAGGAAATAATTTACTTCAATCCCGCCGTTTGGGCCAGAGATTTATTCTTCGGGCTTGATGTTGTAGGTCTTGTAGAGTTCCCGGAGCCGCTTCCGGGCTTTGGCTTCCCCCGCCCCGTCATTTTTCTTTCCAAACAATTCCTGGGCCTTGCGCGCGCACAGGACCGCATTTTGTCCCTGGTTGAGGCCGTTGTAGGCGGTCGAAAGGTTGAAAAACATCTGGGCGTTGGTGGGGTCCGTCTGCAAGACTTTTTTATATTCGACAATCGCATTCCGGTAAACTTTTTCCATACTGAGCCTCCTCCTCCCGGGGATTTAACCGGCTGAGCGGTTGTTCCCCCCGCCGTTTTCTTCAGGTTCGCTGAGACTGATGATGGTATCCCCCGGTTGCGGCTCCTCCCTGACCTCGGCCGGATTGAACCAGATTTTTCCCTTCTGCGTCACGATCATGAGCGGCGCGGAAGCGTTGGCGTGCTTGGCCTTGAAATCGCCGAAGGTGAACTCCCCGGTGAGCCGGGTCTTTTGGAAACGCATTCCCCGGTGGTGATCCACAAGCAGGGTTTCGTAAAGCCATTCGTCTCCGAAGGCGGTGTGTCCGCGGCTGGAGCTCCGCAGTTCCTTGTCGCCCTCCTCGCTCTTTTTATGGAGGGGCAGTTGGTAAATTCGGTCCCTGCCGAAACGATGGATGAAGGTGTTGCACACGAGGGCGTTGTAGGCGTCGTTTTCGGTCGCGGCGAGGAGGTACCCCATCTCGATCAAATCCAGGTTCTGTTCGCTGGTGTCGGAGAGGATCTCGCCGAAATGTATGGGAATGGACTGGAGCCGCGCCTGTTTCAACTTGTGCCAGGTGCTGTCCACCATGAGGACATTGAGCCCCATCTCGCGGAGCTTGCGTGCCAACTCGATGCTCCAGGAGGAAGCCCCGACGATCATGATCCCGTCCTTGCTCTTCTTCGCCAATCCGAGCTTCACCGCCAGCCAGGAAAAGGAAAAGCCGTGCAGGATGACGGTGGCGAAAATGAGGGAAAACACCATGGGGGTCAGGATCAAACCGTCTTCATACCCCAGCTCGATCATACGTGGTCCGAAGAGGCCCGCGACCGAGGCGGCCACCACCCCGCGGGGGGCGATCCAACCCACCAGCAGGCGTTCTTTCCAGCCGAGATCGGTGCCGAGGGTGGCGATCCAGATGGCCAGGGGCCGGACCACGAACAGCATGGCGAGAAGGAACAGCCAGCACCGCCAGTCGAGCGTCGCCAACTGGCCGGGGTTGAGGCTTGCCGTCAGGATGATGAAGACCGTGGACAGCAACAGGATGGAAATATGTTCCTTGAACTGCCTCAGCTCATGGATGATCACCAGCCCGATGTTCCCCATGGTGATGCCGAAAATGGTTACCGCCAGCAGGCCGATCTCGTCCAGCGCCATGTTGGCGCAACCATAGACCAGGAGCACCATGCACAGCACGATGGGCAGTTTGAGAAATTCCGGGACCATGTGCTTCTCAAACGCCTTTTTCAGCAGGTACCCCGCGCCCAGGCCGAGCGCGACCGAGACTCCCACCCCGCGCGCCAGGACGAAGATGATGCCGCCGAGGGAGGCCTGGCTCTGCCAGAACGCGAAATACTCGAACACCAGGACCGCGAGGAGGACCCCGAGAGGATCGTTGAGAATGCCCTCCCACTTGAACAGCGAGGTGATGCGGGCGGGAACCACCGTGTTCCGGATCAGCGGCATGATGACCGTCGGCCCCGTCACCACCACGATGGAGGATAACAGGACGGCGGTGGGAAACGACAGGCCCGCGATGTAGTAGGCGGCGAGCGTTCCCAGAATCCACGACAACGGCAGGCCCATCCCGATCAGGCGTTTCACCGTTTTACCCGAGGTCTTCAACTCGTGGAGCTTCAGGTTGAGCCCGCCCTCAAACAGAATGATGGCCACCGCGAGCTTGATCAGCACCTGGACCAGTTCCCCGAAGTCGCGGACCGGATCGATCCACCCCAGAACGGGACCCGTCAGAATCCCCCCGACCGAAAGCAGGATGATGGCGGGAATGCTGAGGCGCCACGCGATCCATTGGATCCCGATCCCCAGGATGACTACATAGATGAATTTTTGCAGTACCAGGGTTTGATCCATGCGGTCCTTATCATCAGGGAATGAGTGACTTCGCCGGGGAAACGGGTTTATACGCCGTTTTCAGGTCATGAAAATGTTCCCCCCGCCCGACCCCATGCTCGTCGGATTATAGTGCAAATTGGGACGGGGAAAATCAACCGTTTTGATTTTCCAGTTTTTCGAGGGTGGCGGTGAGTTGATCCCACTCGTGAATCAGGTTCGTTTCTTCTTTGACGAGACCGGTCTGGCGGATGAGCGTTTCATGGAGCCGGGTCTTATGATCCTCCTGGTAGAGGATCGGGTCGGCCAGCGCCAGTTCCACCTGCGCCTTGTCGGCCATGACCCGTTCGAGCCGCTCTTCGGTCCGGCGCAATCGGTCCTGAAGCGGTTTGATTTTGCGATACCGCTCGTTGCGTTCCTCCGCCTCGCGGCGTTTCCGCTCCCGGTCGAGCCGGGCGGGGTTACCGGCATTGTCTTTGACCACCGATGCGGAGGGCGCCGCCTGTTCCGCCTCCTTCGCCTTGGCCCATTCGTAGTCGGAGTAGTTTCCGACATATTCGCGCACGGTTCCCCCCCGCACTTCCCACACCCGGTTGATGATGCCGTCGAGAAAAAACCGGTCGTGCGAAATCAGCGCGAGCGAGCCTTCGAAATCGGCCAGCGCGGCCGCCAGGAATTCGCAGGTGCGGATGTCGAGATGGTTGGTGGGTTCGTCGAGCAACAGAAACGTGGCTGGGTTCGCCAGGATGCGGGCCAGGGCGAGACGCGACCGCTCGCCGCCCGAGAGCACCGAAACCCGTTTTTCCACGTCATCGCCAGAAAAGAGGAACGCCCCGAGAATATTCTGCCTCTGCGTCCGTAAAAGATGAGGCGCGGCTTTTTCCAGCGATTCCAGAACGGTTAGCGAGGGGTCGAGCACGTCGGCGTGGTGCTGGGCGTAGTAGGCGCGGGTGACATTGGCGCCCAGTTCGATGTCGCCGCCGTCGTGCGGCAGGATGCCCGCCATGAGTTTGAGAAGCGTCGATTTGCCCGCTCCGTTCTCTCCCACCAGAGCCACTTTCCAGCCGCGTTCCAGGTGGGTGGAAAATTTTTCATAGACCTTGAGCGGTCCGTAATTCTTGTCCACATCCGTCAGACGTATGGCGATGCGCCCCGTTCGCGCCGGTTGGGGAAAGCGGAAATGAACCGACTTGGTCCGCGTCGCCGTTTCCACCCGTTCCATCTTGTCGAGGAGTTTGATCCGGCTTTGCACCTGGGTCGCTTTGGTGTTCTTGGCGCGAAACCGTTCCACGAACCGTTCGATCTCGGCAATGCGCCGTATCTGGTTGGCCGCCTGGGCTTCCAGTTGCGCTTCCCGCTCGGCCTTTTGCCTCTCGAATGCGTCGTAATTTCCGGTGTAGACCGTCAACCTCCCCCGGTCGAGCTCGACGATGCGCTCCACGAGA
>Ga0210019_1002768_pt1 | contig 16671 bp, 15 predicted proteins | sample CryGeyCG2114_020_2_FD_183969 | JGI IMG/M metagenome (GOLD analysis project Ga0210019, IMG submission 183969) | Groundwater microbial communities from aquifer - Crystal Geyser CG11_big_fil_rev_8/21/14_0.20 (SPAdes) (version 2) | ecosystem: Environmental > Aquatic > Deep subsurface > Groundwater ...
ATACTGATTGTATGGACCAGCACCCCGTACCACGACAGATCACCACCTTTGAATTCAAACTCATAGGATTTATGACGCTGCGTCAATTTCTCTATTTAGTAATCTTTTTCCCCATTGGATTTATCGTCTATAAAGTTATTCCGATTCCTTTTGTAAATATTGTCTTAGGAGTAATAATTGGCGCTATTGGAATAGCGTTTGCATTTATACCCATTCAGGATCGACCACTTGAAGTCTGGATTAAAAATTTGATTCGGAGGCTCAATTCTCCGACACAATATACCTATAAAAAACAAAGTGACAAAATTGGAACGATCGAAGATTTGTACTTTACTTCAGATCCTCATCTCGCATTAACACATATTGAGACGAAGGAGAAGTTGAATAAATACATTCAAAGCACAAAAAGTGCCGAAAATGAACAATCAATATCAGCCAATACAAGGGCAAAAAAACAACAAGTGCACATAAATGATTTATTGTTACAAACAAAAAACACCAATCCTGCAGAAATTAAAAAAGCTAACGTTTCTTTGCAGAGTACTTCATCTGAGGTTAAAGCTGAAACAATAAAACAACCGTTTATAACCGGTGTTATTAAAAATCGAAAACAAATACCTTTGCCCGGTACACTCGTCTCAATTAAAGACTCAGAGGGAAATCAACTTCGACTGCTTAAAACAAATCCGCACGGTATTTTTGCAACATATAGTCCGTTGGTGTCAGGGGATTATCGATTTGAGATCACCGATCCGAAAGAAATCTACTTTTTTGATACAATGAATGTACATATTGATTCTGATAAACAGAAACCCCTGATGTTTTATTCAAAGGAAATTCTCTGAGACAGTAAATCATGTGATTTCGTCTTATTATTATGCCAAAAACAAAGCCCACCTCTCCAAGAAAAGCTACCACTCAGTCCTTTATTGAGATAGAAGAAGTAAAAGATGACATCATACTCATGAAAGATTATTCCGCAGTTACAATCATTGAAGTTGGTGCGGTAAACTTTTGGCTTTTATCTACTGAAGATCAGATGTCAATGATTTATTCGTATGGTGGACTCCTAAACTCGTTATCTTTTCCAGTTCAAATAGTAGTTATTTCTAAAATGATGAATATATCATCTTACATTGAGTATTTGGAGGCAAAGATTGATGGGCTCCACAATGAGGTGATTAAATCACGACTTGAAGATTATCGGGAATTTATCAAAATGATTGTGAAAAAGAATACCGTTATGGAGAAGCGATTCTTTTTTGCCGTGCCATTTAGTCCGCTTGAGATGGGAGTAGGGGGTGTTAAGGCAAAACAATATGGTAAAGAATATATATACAATCGGGCAAAAACATCACTCTACCCCAAACGGGATCATCTCCTTCGGCTTTTGGCAAAAGTTGGACTCAAACCCAGCGTGCTCCAGCAACAAGAATTAACTGAACTTTTTTACAATATATACAATCCATCAAGTACCGGAAAACAACTTGCACCAATAGATAGTTACACCGACGTAATCCTGACGAGTGGATAAAAATGCATTTACCATATGTTTTCAAAGAAAAAAGGAACAAAAAATTCAAAGACATCCAATAAAATTCCCAGTGGTGTACAACGGGTGACCGATGTGATTGCAAAGGGAGATGTTGCAATCCGCGATATCATTGCGCCTTCCTATGTGGAGGTAGACTTTAATCATATTAAAGTTGATGCAAAATTTTATCGAACGATATTTGTCGTTGGATATCCTCGATACGTTTCGGCAAACTGGCTCAATTCACTCATCACCTATGATCATCCCCTTAATATTTCAATGTTTATTTATCCCTCAGAATCAAAAGCGATCTTAAATGAGCTAAAACGAAAAATTGCTGAAATGCAAGCAACGGTTGAAAGTGATATGAAAGCGGGGAAGGTCATTGACCCAACGGTACAAGTCGCACTTGACGATGCACTCTCTCTTCAGGCCGAGCTTGCTAAAGGGGCGGAGCGATTTTTCCAGTTTGCACTTTACGTGACAATCCCTGCAGATACCGAGGCAGAGCTCAATAGTGTCTCAAAAGAGATTGATTCGACACTCTCGTCACTCCTTATTGTTTCAAAACAGGCAACACTTCAGCAGGAAGAAGGGTTTAAGTCTACCTTGCCAATGTTTCGAGATGAACTTCAGGTATGGCGCAATATGGATACCTCATCACTTGCCATGACATTCCCTTTTTCGACCGCATCTCTCACTCGAAATGAAGGAATTATGTACGGCATCAATCAGCACGATGGCAGTTTGATTATTTTCGACCGTTTTACCCTTGAGAATGCAAATTGTGTCATTTTGGGAAAATCAGGAGGAGGAAAAAGTTTTATGGTGAAGCTTGAAGCGCTCAGACTTCTTATCATGGGAACCGATGTTATTATTCTTGATCCGGAGAATGAGTATCGGACGTTGTGCAAAAATTTAGGGGGAGAGTTTGTGGATTTTTCTGCAAGCTCTGAATACAAGCTCAATCCTTTCGACCTCAATGCTGAGAGCCCGGAGCCGGATGAGCTTTCAAATAAGATTCTCGATCTCCACTCGCTTATGAAAGTGATTATGGGTGAGATAACCCCATCTCAAGATGCACTCCTTGATCGCGCTCTCGTATTGACGTACCGCGAAAAAGGCATCACACAAGATGCCGAGACATTTGTGAAAGATCCACCACTTCTTGAAGATTTGTACAAGATCTTAATTGGTATGGAGGCGGTCGAAGCGAGAGAGCTTGCAGACAGACTTGAGAAATTTGTCAAAGGATCGGCTGCAGGCATTTTCAATAGTAAATCAAATTTTGACATTAAAAACACCTTTACCGTATTTGGTATTCGAGATCTGGAAGAGAACTTGCGACCGGTTGCTATGTATATCATTCTTGACTATATTTGGCACCGCGTACGGCGGGGAGATTTGCGCAAGCGAGTACTCATTGTAGACGAAGCATGGTATTTGATTAAAAACAAAGAGTCGGGAGCATATCTTCATGGATTTGCAAAACGTGCTCGGAAATATAAACTGGGGATGACCACAATCACACAAGATGTTGAGGATTTTTTGGCAACCGAAGAAGGCAAGGCGATCATCACCAACTCAAGTCTTCAAATCATTCTCAAACAATCAACTGCAGCAGTCGATCGCATCACCAAGACTTTTTACCTTACGGGAGGAGAGAAGCACTTCTTACTTTCTGCAGGCATTGGAGAAGGGCTTTTCTTTGCGGGTCAATCTCATGTCGGTTTCCAAGTTGTTGCCTCAGAAGAAGAAAAAAGATTGATAGAATAAGAAGTAATGAATAAACTTTCATATATCCATAAAGGTGAAACAGGCTCTATGTCATTTGAGACAAAGCAACGGTCTTTCACTCAAGGACTATTCATGCTATATGGGCTGGGTGTGGCGTTTTTTTTATTGATTGCTCTTGTTCAACTTTTCCAACTAACTATTGTAAAAGGGAGTTACTACACACTTCTGTCTGATGACAATAGAATAAAAGAAATAATTATTGAGGCGCCTCGAGGGGTGATTAATGATCGAAAAGGGATACCTCTTGCGACAAGCACCAAGCAAAATATCAGAGACGATACGGGGCGACTTGAATCACGAAGGATATATAAATATGCGGAGGAAATAAGCCATATTGTCGGCTATCGACAATATGCAGATAGTGATGATCTCGACAATGATTCATGCTTAAATAAACTAAAGTATGGTGACAAGGTTGGAAAGAAGGGGGTTGAGCAACTTTTTGAATGCGAACTTCGCGGAAAGCATGGGAAAAGACTTATTGAAGTTGACACTCATGGCAACTATACAAAAACACTTAGCGTACTTGAGCCAATTGAGGGAGAAACAATTAATCTCGCGCTCGATATTGAACTTCAAAAAAAAGCGATAGAGCTTCTTGGGGATAAAAAGGGAGTGGTAGTCGGCTTGAAACCAGACACGGGAGAGGTACTGATTCTCGCCTCTACTCCGGGGTTTGATCCTCAATCTTTTGAAGATGGAGATACTTCGGCTTCTGAAGTATTCATCACTGACACAAATAAACCACTCTTTAACCGCGCCACCGAAGGAACATATCCCCCGGGATCAACATTCAAACTGTTTGTTGCCGCAGCGGGGCTTGAAGAAGGAGTGATTGAGGCAAATGACACAATTGAAGACAAGGGAGTTCTTGAAGCTGGACCACTCAAATTCCATAACTGGTATTATCTGGAGTATGGTCGAACTGATGGAGAGGTAGACATGTTGAAGGCATTGCAAAGATCTAATGATATCTATTTTTATCTGCTCGGGGAAAAACTTGGTCCGGAAAAAATTAAAAAATGGGCAGAACTATTTGGTATGCAAAATACTACTGGAATTGGGCTTTCAGAATCGGTTGGAATCATTCCCTCGACATTTTGGAAACATGATACGCTGGGAGAACGTTGGTTTTTGGGAGACACATACAATTTGTCTATAGGTCAGGGATATGTGGCGACAACCCCCTTACAAATTGCTCGAGGAACTGCAGCATTTGCCAATGATGGATATCTTTGTGAGCCAAAACTTTTAAAAAGTACTTCAAAAGATACGTCGCCGTGTACAAAAATCCCAATGTCCTCAAAAACATATGACCTGATACGAGAGGGAATGCACCAGGTTTGTTCTGTCGGTGGGACAGGATATCCTTTTTTTGATTTTTCTGTAAATCAGCAAAGTGAATCTAATAATGAAGAAACTTCAGTAACTACCATTGATACAAGTGAATCAAGTTCAAGCGCAATGATTACGCGAAAGATTGAAGTAGGGTGCAAGACCGGAACGGCAGAATCTCATGCCAAGTCGGGAATGCCGCATGCGTGGTTTACGGTATTTGCGCCGTACGAAAATTCAGAGATCGTTCTCACCGTTTTAGTCGAAGAAGGGGGACAAGGATCTGATATTGCTGCACCTATTGCTAAAGAAATCTTAAAGGTGTACTTTGAGAGATATGAGTAATTAGTATGTAGGATTTACCTTAATTTATTATCTTATAGTATAATCTATTCTTCAATAATTTTCTGAAACAAATATTGTGATGAAACAAAATGAATCGATAACATTTGGACAATTTCTTAAATTGCAAAAAGCGGCAGCTTCAATTTATTCGCATCAACCGAAGTCACGCGTATCATTTGACATATCACGAGCAGATCATATGAGGAAATGTCATCAATTGATGCGTAATCATGCCCCGATATCAGCAGACCAACAATCTTCATATCTTGCGTATGCAGTGAATGTCAAAGGCTGGAATAAGCTAACGAGACGAGAGTTTGATCGTTTAAGAGAGTTGTATGGTGAGGCTGTGGTAAAAATTATGCTGATAGATATAAATTTTACAAAATGGCTTCATACAAACTCAGATATGAGAAATATCATCACAACGGGTGGGGCATGCGCATTAGAAAGTATTGATACGAGAGCTCTTGCGATATTAAAACAAAGAAACCAAAATGCAGCGACCATAATACCACAATACATAAAAGAGATTACCTTAAGAGCGCCTACGTGGACCCAGGTGACCGGAGCACTTATACCACGATATGGATTAAATATTATGTACGACGAAACATTCCCCTGGTATCTCAGGATGGAAGATTACGGCCTTCAGGATGCCGAATCAGTAACTCAACGCGTATATGATGGGATATTTAATGCAGTTCGAAGATATGTTCGGCTATTTGACCCAAATAGTAAAACCATATCACTTCCTTTTACCGAACTAAATTTACAGTCAAAAGGGCTCATACAAAAGTGGTCAACAATTGTTGAGCCGTATTTACGAGCTCTTGAAAAGAAATATGGACTTGAAAATGGTAATCATCATTCTGATGACCAATTAAAAGCATGGGTAATGTATACATACTTCGGCCCAGAGATTCTTTCCTGCGTAAAAAATTATATTGAAGAAAAATATCCAGCTCTGTATAAAGAGTTTAATCTCAATAAGGCAACAATTCACATACGAGGAAAGCAAATAGACCACCTTGACACAGAAAGGTCGAATGCGTGGATGCACCCGATAATATTAAAACAAAAAGACTCAAAGCAGCTTCTTGATCGAAAAAAATTACTCTTGACCCCATTTCATTGTCAAGAAGTTGCACAACTACAATGGCTTTTTGATCATGGACATACATTGCAGTCTGGATTAGCAGGCTTCTTGGATTCAAATTTTCAAGGAAGATTACTACACGAGGAATCAGCATATCCTCGATCGATATTTAAAAAGAAACTATTGGAAAATCTAACAAACGAGTATTATGATTCGCCATTACGATTACATTCTCATAATGTTGAAGAAACAATACAATTTCTTGGGCGCTTCAAGCAGTTAAGTTCCATCTCAATCTCAAAGAATATTTTATTAGAATTTCAAAATATCAAGCGAAGAGTCGAAAATATTAATAGAAAAATTTCTGTATTAGAAGATTTTATCTCGGTTTTTATCCTCATCGAAAAATGTTTCTGCATAGAATCAGGAAATAATTCGTATATCTGGATGATTAAATCATTATCAATATCGTCAAAAATTCTTACCAAGATGAAAAAAATATGTATAAAACGATTCAGAAATGATGCATATTTGAAAAGAAAATTGGGCATCAGTGATACTCAGTCGATAGATGTGGAAGCATATATCAAAGATTTTTTTGACACCCTCCAAAAGGATACAAAGGGAAAAACTACAATAAACGTATCAAAGTACATAATGTTTATTAAATTTGTTCAAGAGCAATCCCCCCTTATTGTGAGGCAATCACAACAAAGAGTGTCAAAATTGATTACAGAAAAAAATAATGCCGATAAGGCAGCTCAAGAGCTGATGACTACCGTTTCGGACAATATTGTCTATAGCAATATCGATGAATTAGCATCGTATACGAACATACTTCCATTAAATGATAATTATTTTATTACCTATATGCAGCAATTACTATTTATAAAGTCAGTGCGTGATGCATATATAGATATGGAAAAGATAGAATCAAGCAAGAAGATGTCAAAAAACGAAAAGGAAGAGAGGATTGTTGAGATTATTCAGAAAATTTTTCCTGTTATTGAAAATTGTATTCGCTTTATTATGTTAGGAGGAGATTATCCATGGGATTCAAGGTTTAAATATCAATATAGCTCTAGTTGATACATTAGTAAATGTTATAATAATTCTATGAGAATATTTTTTACAGCAACATATGAAGGTCAGAAGGATTTTGGAAAATATTATAAACTTCTGTATAAAGAGCTTGAGCTTCTTGGATACTCCCATCTCGACGATGAGGCCATTTCAATAACCTATGAGGAGTATGTAAATCACATGGCTAAAAATCGTGACGCGCGCGTAAGTAATTATCAACAAAAAATGAAGTACATCCAAGATGCGGATATTTGTGTAATAGAATCGAGCGCTCACAGTTTGGGAAATGGCTTTATTGTGCAAAAATCTCTCGAATCAGCAAAACCCACAGTAGTTCTCTATTATAAAGACAATACCCCATTCTTTCTCAGTGGAGTTGAGGATGAAAAGCTTATTGTGGCAAGTTATAATGATAAAAATTATTCTCAAGTTCTGAAAAAAACTCTTGATATGGCTCGAGAAAAACGAGATAAACGCTTTAATTTTTTCCTCAGTCCAAAATTACTTCAGTACATCGATGATGCAAGTAGGGAACGAGGTATCACCAAATCAAAACTTCTTCGCGATATGATCGTGAAACACATGAGGGGCGCCAACGAAGTATGATCTTGTAACTAGATATATTTGGATAAAATATCATCTCAGTTCAATTCTCCTCCTTTCTGATACACAATGAATGATTTCAATTTCAGTAACTTCTGAAAATAGCATTAACTGGAAAAAAATCTGACTCATTTTTTGCTTAATGCGGCGCTTTGATTTGGGGTTTGTGATAGACTCCCATGATTCCACACTGTCTGTATATTGGAATTCTTTTAAAAGGTCGTTTGTAACGATTACTAAAGACTTTGCAAGGCTTGTTGGGTAACAATTTTCTTCCCAATCGCTGTCCGAGACAGAAGCCAGTATATTTTTTTTGAGCTCTTTAAGTGTGATATTGCCATCATTTTGTTTGCTCATGTGGAATTTATACCCCTAAATACTTCAAAAATGAATGACAGAACTGTCAGGAATGTTGACGATGTTAATTATTTAATGGAGTCAAAATATTTAAATGTTTCCATATCGGCTGGGGTATAAAATTCGATCTCAAAACGGGGATCTTCACGATAAGGAGTTACCATCAGATAAGTTGTAAGAATTATATTTGGATTATTTGGATGAAAAGCCGTTTTGATTGCAAAATTTGTTACATGATTTAATAATGGGTCAACTACATTATCTGTTTGTATCCATATTTCTCGGAAAAGGGGATTGTCAAGCATTTTTTTTATAAAATCTATATACCATCGATCTTTTGTATAATTGCGCTGATGCTCTTTAAAATCCTTAAGCATTGTTGTCAAAAAATTTTTTCGTTTCATAGCAAAAAATTTATTTGGCATGAACTGTTTGTTTAATATAAACTCGGAATGAAAAGTAACTTCAATTACGGAGGGGTAGTTGTTTATGATATAATCTTTTTGTTTTTGGTTAATTTTATAATATTGAAAGATTTTTTCGTTTGAATGAATAATTCGCCAGCTGAAATCTCTTATTGCTGCGGGGTACTTCCAGCTCTGTATTAGTGGGTTTGTAACATTTTTTACATTTTGAATTTCATTAATTGTTGGAAGATACCCACCAATAAGAAGTAGTCGATTAGTTTCTTGAGATTTTAACTCAAGAGCTTTACATATTTTATCAATTAATAAACGATCGGGTTTTTCAATATGTCCTTGTTCAATTCTACTTATTCTTGTAGTGTCCTTCCAGCCCAACGAGAATGCAATCTCCATTTGAGAGATATTTTTTTGCAGTCGATAGTCTTTTAATAAACCTCCAAGGCTTGCTGACATAGAAAATGAAATTATATTATAAGTCAAGATACATTACTATGACTATAATTAAATCAAATAATTGACATAATTATTTGATTATACTAAAATATTCCTAATTCAAATAGTTGAAATACGCTTTATTGAAATGGAAAAAAATTCAAAAATCAAATTTGCATCACTTTTTAAGAAATATCGCCTCAAATCTGAGATAGAATCTCTCAGTAAGTTTGGACACTTCCTTGCAGAGGAAGGTTTGATTTATGAAAGCAGTATCTTCTCTCGATGGCAAAAAGGTCAAAGAATACCGATAAGAAGAATAGTGTTGATTATAATATTGAAAATATTTGTCAAGAACGGAGGAATCTCTTCAATTAATGAAGCTAATCAATTCCTTGAATCGGCAGATCAAGGATATCTCACACACAAAGAAATATCTGAAATTCATAAAATACAGAATTCAAAATTTCAAATTTAGAGCAATTAGATTAGTTGTTTAGTACTTTTGCAGCTTCTTGAGCACATATAGCATCTTGACTTATATCTGCAGAGCCGCCTACTCCAACTCCACCGATAAGTTTATCATCTTCCATAACTGGTACGCCTCCAGCAATAGTTGTAAACTCACCGGAAGCAAGATCGGTTAGTCCAAAATACGGTTTACCCTCACCAGAAAAACCTGCCAGTTTTTCTGTAGGAAATCCAAGTGTGGAAGATGTGAATGCTTTCGCTCGAGCAAAATCTGGACTTACAGTGAACGCACCATCCATTCGGCTGAGTGCGATTACGACACCATGCTCATCTGCAACAACTGTTGTTACTGCAACTCCAAGCTCTTGAGCTTTTGCTTCAGAAGCTTCTATTGCTTCCTTAGCCCTCTTAAGTGTGATCATAATAAATGTAATATGCAACTTATAATACAATGTATAGTATATGTATCAATATAGTAAATATTGATGGTTTATTCAAGCGAATATGTACACTTGATAAGTACATATTTATCTCATAATACTGTATTTTATTAACATAAATATATATGTTCTCTCATTTTCTTACAAAATCCGTTGATAAGAAAATTAATCAAATAAAAGAGGTGGATTTGACTAATCCTCTGCAAAGAAAAAAGGCAGTCAATGCCATAATAGCAGGCAAGGTGGTTGCTGGTCACATGAGAAGAGTATTTGGGCTTTGGATTGATTCATCAAGCGAGTCAGCTTATAAAGCAGTAATGCAAATAAAGGGTGAATCACTAGAAAAAAAAATGAGCATAATGACGACAGGATCGTTTATTGTTCCACACATTAATTCAATGAGGGTAAAGAAAAAATACAGAAAATATGTTCAGGATGCAAATATTTTCTCAGAAACGTTTGGATCATTATGCCATACTATTCTCCCTATTAATTCGAGTTCTGTTAATTATTTCTCAAAAAACATAATTAGTGATATTTCTTCTAATACAAATCAAATTGATCATATCGTATATAATCTTGATCCTAGTGGGCATCCGGGTATGGAGCAGTTTATTCGTGATCTTGAATTTGAGGGGATAATTCCAGCAGTAACTTCAATGAATCCAGCACAGCACCCTGAGATAACTCATATAGAAAATGCACGATATTTTCTAGAGTCATTATCCAAAAATAGACCACATCTTCTAATGCGAGACTTTTACCCAGTACATAAGGATATTCTTGGATCCTTTGCTCAGATTCATTTAATTAATGGATATATTGAAAGAGACGGACATATTCCTGCTCACATTCTTTCTTTAATGTTGGGAATGGAAGTTAATCCAAAAAAGTTCAAAAAACATAAATATACTCATATCCACTTTAGAAAGGAGTTTATCGATAAAATTAAGAGAATGAGCACTCCTGAAATACGGGATTTAATACTTAAATTTATACACACATAAAGATTAAGAAGTTTCTTCTAAAAATATTTTTTTAAGTTCTTCTTTACTCAACTCTCTTCCTAAAGTGCGTGCCAAATGAAGGGTTTTCTCAACTATCGTAATATCTAGGATTGATGCAGATCCAATAATCCTTCTATAGGCAAGATGAACATTTTTATGTCCGCTCCATGGCCCGACACCAGCTTCAATTGGCAATCCACCAACAAGAGATGCGTCAACAGCTGAATATATTGTTCTTGCCATAATTTCATAAATCTGCTCCAATTTTGTATCGTTATTCTTTCTTGCTTCATCAGCGAGCAAGTGTGTTTTTTCTATAGCGTCTGCATGGATACCAACTGTAGTATGGTTAAATCTTTTTGCAAGTGGTCCATGAGATGGTGTTGGGGTTTGAGTTATCTCCTCATACTGTTGAAGAATGCTTAGAAGTAATTTCAGTTTCCACGGAGTCTCTTTTCCATGCTCAACAAGTATTTGATTGCAGTTGAGAACAAACGCTTCTAGTTTTGTATTCCCTGCTCTTTCTCCAATTCCTCGAGAAACAGTGTGAATTCTATCTGCACCTGCTGACAGAGCGCTCATTGATGTCGAAATATCATTCCCCAAATCCCTATGACCATGCCACTCTACTGGTACAGATTGATGCCCTATTGATTTTAAGATTTCTTTGGTGAATTTTGTAATGCGATAAGCGCCTATTGGTCGCGCAGTACCAATTGTATCTGCGATACAAATGCTCGTTGCACCATTCCCAACCTGTGTCTTAATAATCTCTTCAAGTTCGTGAGGAGGTGTTTGTGAGGTGTGTTCTGACGCACCAATTACGCTTAATCCTGCCCGAACAGCCATATTTGTTGTTTTGCCAAGACGCTTCACGATTTCTTTAAAATCCCATTGTTGGACAAGTCTCCTCATTGGGGAAGTACCCATGAATACAAGAGCCTCAAGGTTTGGGTTATATTCAAGACACTCGAGAGACCATCGTAAAGAGTTTTTGCTAGCTAAACATAGCACCAGAGGTTTTGCATGAGGAAGATATTCATACATTTCTGCGAGAAGTTTTTTTATAGTTTTGTCAACAATATACGATTCTCCAGGGAATATGCCCACGGTCATTCGTGAAATCCCAAAATCATATAATGATCTCGCATAAGGGAGCATTTCTTCAGAAGAGGGGTATCTCTCAACGCCATGGAGACCATCACGCAAATCCTCTGAAACAATTTCCATATGGAGTATTTGTTCTGGAGTTGGGTCACCTGGCAATTTTTTTGGTAGTGGTGAAGATATATGAGATTCATGATTCCAATTGAAATCTCGAATTTTTGGGAGCATTATTATAGTAATGTATAATTAATATAAGAAAGTTTCCAACACTATGCTGGATTATATACAAAAACCACATCAAAAGCAAACGGTCGAAGCTATCTGGCGCCTTGAAAAGTTAATTTTAGACACTCTTGATTTTAACGATGTTGTCCAGAGCATTGTCGATGGGATTCTGCATGAGCTTGGATTTTTAAAATTAGGCTATCGCATTGTTGTATTGGCACTTGTTAACGATGAAAAGAAGGTACTTGAGAGGATTGCAATTTCACAAACAAAAGAAGCAGTCAAGGCGGTTGAAGCAAGTCCAATGCCATTTCAATCTATTGATATTCCATTGAGAGCGAATAAAAACTTATGTATAAAAGTTTTAAAAGATCATAAATTTTCATATACTGAGTTTTGGCCAGATATTCTTTGTCCGCCATTTACTCCAGAAAAGGCCAAGGCTATTCAAGAGAAGGTTGGAATAAAGACGAGTTTTGTTTGCCCTGTCAGAACAAAACAAAAAACAATCGGAGTTATGATTTTTAGCTTGGTAAAAGAATTTTCTGAGATATCTGAAGATGAAAAGGAGTTGATTCTCAACTTTACTGATATTGTTGGTCTTGCAGTTCAGAATGCAAAGCTTTATTCAACTGTTGAGGAGGCGTCACACAGACTCAAAAAAGCAAACCATCGCCTCAAAGAACTTGATGTCCTCAAAGATGAATTTGTATCAATAGCTTCGCATGAGCTTCGTACACCAATGACTGCGATCAAAAGCTATTTATGGATGGCGATCAATAAATCTCCTCAGAAGTTGAGTCCACAACTGAAAAAATATTTAGATATTTCTTACCAATCAACCGAGCGACTCATTCATCTGGTAAATGACATGCTTACGGTTTCACGGATAGAGCGTAACAAAATTGAAATAAAGAAGGAGCAGTTTGACATTTCTGAAACGCTTCAACTGGTTTATGAGGAGCTAAAAATATCAGCGCAAGAAAAAAACATAGAATTCACGCTTTTAAAAGATAAAGATAAGAAGTATATGGTACTTGGAGATAAAGAAAAGCTTCGAGAGGTCTTCCAAAATCTCGTTGGAAACGCATTGAAATTTACTCCAAATAAGGGGAAAATCACCATAGCATTCAAGAAGGACAAGGATGGGGTGCAAATAGCTGTGTCCGACACTGGGTCAGGAATCCGGAAGGAAGATCAATCAAAGTTATTCAAAAAATTCAGTAAAATCGATTACTCATACACCAAGCACAGTAGTCAACCAGGGACAGGTCTTGGGCTGTACATTTCAAAGCAAATCATTTCTTTACACCATGGAAGTATTACGGTACAATCAGAAGTAGAGAAGGGGAGTACGTTTACGGTTAATTTACCTCAAAAATGACTGATCAAATCGCAAAAAAAATAATAGTTGTTGAGGATGAGCAGTATCTTCGGGATTTGTATATACAAATTCTTCAGCAAGAAGGTTACCGTGTGGATAGCGCTGAAGATGGTGATATAGCTTTTGAAAAGCTTTCAAAAAATCAATATGATCTCGTTCTTCTTGACGTGATTCTTCCAAAAATGGATGGTCTTCAGATTCTTGAGAAATTGTCAAAGATGGGTGGTAGGAAGTTTGACAATACTGTCTTATTGACAAATCTTGGGCAGGATCTCGTTGTCGCAAAAGCACTTGATTATGGCGTACGTGGATATATGATCAAAAGTGACTATACGCCAGAAGAAATGATAAATGAAGTGAAAGGATATCTTAAAAATGGAGAAGTGAAATCCGCTTTACAATAGTTTGCAATCGATATGTTTCACAAAAATAACTCAGGACAAGCTTTGATTATTATTGTGCTTATGATTGCTCTTGCGCTTACCGTGATTGCAGCATCTTCATATCAACTTACTGTTCAAACAGAAGGATCTAAACTTCAGGAGGAGTCAGTACGTGCGCTTGCCGCCGCCGATGCGGGTATTGAAGCTGGATTGCAGATAGCAAATACTGATGCCGCTCCACAAAGCTATACATTTGCATCTCAAGGATTAAATCTTCCTGGTATTGATTCGACTGGAAGTCGAATTTTTGTCACAAACACTTCTTCATCTGAGTTTGTATCGTCTCTGGTTCTGAAGGATGATCAATTTACTTTCTATGCCCTGCAACCTCCATTATATGCTGCTCCTGGATTTTCTGGAAATCTTGATATCTATTTCGGTTCAGAAGGAGCGGGAAACTGTGCTGGTGCCCGTACACAGCCAGCATTGGAGCTTACCTTCATATATGGGGCTAATAATGATTTACAGCGGCGTGTTGTTGAGCCTTGTGGATCCGGAACGGTCATTTCTGGAAGTTCGCTCACCAGTGCGACTGCAGTTTCAGTTCCTATGCAAGGATCGACGTTTACACTGCGAACTGACACAATCAACACAGCCGACTTTCCCGATTTGAAGATGATAATAGTCCGATCATTATTTGCCAATACGCGTATTGGCTTTCGAGCGCTTTCCGGCACTTTTCCCAATCAGGGTAAAAATATTGAAGCACGAGCCTTCTCGATATCTGGTCCGTCAAAAATCGTGACTGTATTCCAATCGTTACCTCAGATCCCTGCAGACTTTTTCGTTACTAGCTTCTAATGTAGTATCACGTAAATTTTTCAAAGAAGATTTGTTCTTTCGGAACGTCGTTTTTTTGCAGTTCCTCTTTCAAAGCTTCAACGACATGCGGGTCTCCACAGAGGTAAAAGTCAAAATTTGTTTTTAAGTTGTCTGTCTTTTCAATCAGCTTCCGGAGCCCAATAGTTACCCGTCCGACTAAACAGTGCGTGGCGGTAGATTCCTTTTCACGAGAAAGACAGATTGAATAGTGGAAATGAGGATAAGCAGCTGCGAGGATAGCAAGTTCATTTTTCAGATATATATCTTTTTTGAATTTTAATCCCCAAAAAAGATATATGTGAGGCACTTCACGTTTCGCGTTATACGTTACACGATCAGCGATCATGCTATACATAGGGACAATCCCGGTACCGGTTGCAAGCATAACAATATCTCTCTCAGATGGTTTAAGTGTAAAGATACCTGCGGGACCCTGCATAGTTATTGAGTCGCCCTCACCCATGTTTTCGACATATAAACTTCCGATTCCCCCCGGTACCATCTCAATAATAAAATCCAATGTGTCTTTTTGTGATGGGGCAGATGCTATAGAATACAGTCTTCGGGCATGGTGTCCTTTTTCTTGGACGGGAAGGTGAAATATCATATATTGTCCTGCTTGAAATGACCAGCTGGGATCAGTTGGGTAGCTGAACTGTACGTAAAATACCTGAGGGGCAACTTCTTTTTTTGTTTTCAAAATCGCGGTGTATGTTATGAGCATAAGAAATGTGTCTTTGTAAATAGTGAGATATTATATGTTGAAAATTAGAGTCGAGCCCGTTGATTTATCTCAGCCTCAACAAGCTCCATCGGTCTACCGTATTTGAGCTTTGAAAGCTGAATGATGGCTTGAGCGATTTGTTCATTACGTTGTTTTTTGAGAAGATGAATATCTTTTGTCATATCAACTGAGAATGGATCAACCGGCTCATTATTTACAATGGTTTTCATATATCCATGAAAACGTTCAATATTGATAAGATCAGATTCTCCAAAACGTGGTTGAAACTCACGTGCTAAATACGATGCATCAGTCACGCCAACACGAAAAGACATAAGAGTTCCGACGTTTCCAAATACTGCATTTTTCACTTCCTCATCCATTTGCCCAATAAACTGGTTTGCAACGGTCAAACTGAGATGGTATTTACGCGCCTCTGAAAGAATAACGGCAAAGTCAGGGGTGGCAAAATTTTGGAATTCATCAACATACAAAAAGAAGTCTCGTCGATTTTCTTCAAGCGTGTCGACGCGACTCATTGCAGCGGCTAGAATTTTTGGTATGATCAACAGTCCCAGAAAGGTTGAGTTTTCCTCGCCAAGCTTTCCTTTGGAAAGATTAATAAGAAGAATCTTTCCATTGTCCATAACATCTCTAAAATCAAATGATGACTTTGATTGGCCAATAATATTTCTCATCATTTTATTGGTGACAAATCGTCCAAATTTTGAAACGATATAATCGAGCACTTCTGATTTATGAAAGTCAGAAGTTTGTGCGATCTGATCGGTCCAGTAACGCCTGACGATTGGATCGGTTACTTTGGGAAGAAGCTCTTGCACAAACTTTTGATCTGTCATAACGCGTACAATTTCAATGAACGTGCTTCCGGGCTCTGACATAATGGTAAGCATGGCATTTCGTACCGCATGCTCAAATCGAGGGCCAATGATCCCTGTTCGTTGGGGATCATAGAGCTTGTACATAAGATTGATGATCGCCCCCGTAATAAAATGCTTTTGTTCTTCGGTACTTGCT
>Ga0210019_1002773_pt1 | contig 16624 bp, 17 predicted proteins | sample CryGeyCG2114_020_2_FD_183969 | JGI IMG/M metagenome (GOLD analysis project Ga0210019, IMG submission 183969) | Groundwater microbial communities from aquifer - Crystal Geyser CG11_big_fil_rev_8/21/14_0.20 (SPAdes) (version 2) | ecosystem: Environmental > Aquatic > Deep subsurface > Groundwater ...
AAAATAGTCGAGTCCCAAAGGGATCCCTTCGGGGCAAGCTCGACCACTACTCCTTAATTCTTATTCCTGTTTCCTGATTTTATCCTGAAGTTATCTGCGTCCAAAAAAGGAAATTCCTATGCAATTTTTAATTAAATTGATTATCTCCGGCAAAGGGAGCGAGGCATCTACAGTTTTTAAAATATTTTTTTTTTGGTAATAATCAAAGATTGGCCGTGTTTTTAAATGAAAAAGAGTTAACCTATTTCTTATCACTTCCTCTTTATCGTCATCTCTCTGATAAAGAGAACCTCCGCATCTATCACAAACCCCTTCCTTCTTGGGAGGAATATTAATCAAGTGGTAAATTCTCCCGCAATCCCTGCAAATACGCCTGTTAGAGAGCCGATTAATAAGAAAATCATCCTCAGCATCCAAATAAACAACCTGATAGGGGTTATTAACAACGGTATCTAATATTTTTGTTTGGTTAATTGTCCGGGGGACTCCATCAAGAATAAATCCTCCTTCTAATCTCAAAATTTCTTCTTTGATCATCCTTATTATTATTTTATCAGGAACTAAAGCGCCGCTTTTCATAAATGATTCCGCTCTTCTCCCTAATTCTGTTCCTTTTTTCACATTTTCCCGCAGAATATCGCCGGTGGAAATCAAGGGAATATTTAAGTCCTTGCTCAAAAGTGTCCCCACAGTCCCCTTCCCCGCTCCCGGCGGCCCAAAAAGAATAATAATCATTTATAGCTACAGATTAACACAGAAAAAATATAACCACGAATTAACACGAATAAAAACTTACCACGAAATCACGAAATAAAGAAGACACGAAGAAAAAATAAAAATCATTATTATTTTTGTTCATTCTTCTATTCTCTTCGTAATAGGTTAGTTTCTCTAAAACTATTACTGATTACAGAGATTAAACTTCTTGATTACGGTGATTAAAGATAAAAATCACTGTAATCTCCTTTATAATCACTGTAATCATATGGTATTTCAGGATAACTTAACTCTTACTTCTCTTCTTCTCTAACTTTTGCTCTCTTTTCTGAATAGACAATTACAAGAAGACAATGGTAGTTGCAAAACTAAACATAAGAGTTTGGAGTCTTTCCGTAGCGTGCCTTTGAATCTGCGAGCGGGCACGGTCGAGAGCACTTATTTCGGAAGCCCTCACTACCCCCCCTGGAATAAGTGCTCTCGGAGCGAGCAGATTCATAGAGTGTAGTCAATCTCGCTGGGATTGACTAACGTGCCGCAAGGGAAGAGCTCCGAACTCTTGCACAAAACTGACCATTGGCTTTCTTACTTGTAAAAGAGCAAAAGTTATCATCTTATTTTCATCTTCTTCATAAAACCTTGATAATGGCGCATTAGCAAATGAGATTCAATTTGGCGCATTGTCTCAATAATTACGGCAACGATAATGAGCAAACCAATTCCTCCAAAAAGACTGGCTACTAAATACGGAACTTTTAACCAATTCATAATAAGGTAAGGAAAAATAGCAATGGCAACCAAAAAAAGAGAACCGGGTAAAGTCAACCTGGTCAAAATCTTTTCCAGAAAGTTTGCGGTAGGTTTTCCCGGTCTCACCCCAGCAATAAATCCTCCGTACTTGCGTAAATCATCAGCAACATTATCAGGATTAAAACTAATGGCAGAATAGAAATAGCAGAAGAAAACGGTTAGCCCGGCATAAAGAAGAGTGTAAAGAAAAGCGCCCGGAGACAACCAATCAGAAAATCTCTTAACCAGATCGTTATTAACGAATCTAAGCATTGTTGCCGGAAGCATCAGGATAGAGACCGCAAAAATTAAAGGAATAACTCCGCCTTGATTAATCTTAATAGGAAGATAAGTAGATTGGCCTCCGTATACCTTCCGGCCAACAATCCGCTTAGGATATTGCACGGAAATTCGCCTCTCTCCTTCAGTAAGTAAAATGGTAGCCGCCACAACCAAAGCAATTAAAATCATCATTAAAAAAATTGTAGGACCGGCTAACTGTCCTGAACGATAAAGCATGGCAATTTGCTTGGCGGCTGACGGATAACGGGAAAGAATCCCGACCGTAATAATTAAAGAAATGCCATTGCCAATGCCCTTCTCGGTAATCTGCTCTCCTAACCACATTAAAAAGATCGTGCCTGCAGTAAGGGTGATTACCGTCAGTATCCTGAAGAACCAACCTGGTTGAGAAACCATCACTACATTATCAAAGTTATTAGGATTCTCCAGCCAAAAAGCGATGGCCGTGGCTTGAATGATACAAAGTAACACCGTGCCCCGCCTAGTTAACTGAGTAAGTTTTCTTCTCCCCTCAGGCCCTTCTTTTCTCAAATTTTCAAAATAAGGAACTACCGCCGCCAAAAGTTCTAAAATAATAGAAACAGAAATATAGGGCATAATTCCTAAAGCCAAAATGGTAAGACTGCTCAAAGCCCCCCCGGTGAAAAGATCGGCAATTCCAAAGAGCGTTCCCTGGATTCTCCTGAAAAATTGAGCCAGGGCAATACCATCAATTCCCGGAGTAGGAATATAGCAACCCAGCCGATAAACCGCTAACAGCACCAAAGTAATTAAAATTTTTTTTCGCAGATCTGGAATTTTAAAACTATCACGAAATGGAGTTAACATTTTTATTTAATGGGACGCAGATAACATCAGGATAAAACAGGATTCTGATGAAGTCATTGCGAGTGAAACGAAGCAATCTCATAAGATTGCCATGTCGTCCGCCACTGAATCTTTGGCGGACTCCTCGCAATGACCCTTCGAGTCAATTATTGATATTTATCTGCGTGTATCTGCGGAAATTCCGCTACTGGACTATCATCTCTCTTCAGTAGGGAATTGCGCTACTAATCTATCTGCTTACTTCAGTAGTAATATGCGAGAAGATTAACTTCTTGAAATTACTGACAGCAACTATGCGGGAAGATTAACTTCCCTGAAATTACTGACAGCAACTCTGTGTCCTAATGATTTAAGATGTTGTTTCTGTCTTCCCGCCTATTTTGCTAATTACCTCAATTGCTTTTTTGCTAAATTTGTCTGCTTTTATAGTAAGTTTTTTTTTCAGGTCTCCCCGGGCAAGAACTTTTACTAAATTTTTCTTTTTAACCAGTCCGGCTTTTCTCATCTTGGTTTTATCAACAGTTTCTCCGTCATCAAATCTATTTAATTGTTCAAGATTAACTATTTCATATTCTCTTTTTTTTCTCTTAATCGGTTTAAATCCTCGTTTGGGAATTTTTCTGATTGAGGGGGTTTGTCCTCCCTCAAAACTTCTTGAAAAAGCAACACCAGTCCTGGACTTTTGTCCTTTATGCCCCCGGGTTGCAGTTTTGCCATGGCCAGAACCAGGACCACGGCCAATCCGTTTCCGACGATGATGTGAACCAGAACTCGGTTTCAATTCATTTAATTTCATTCTCTATCTTCAGACAAATGGGAAAGCCCAAGAAGAGTTGCCTTCACGACATTGAGCGGATTATGAGAACCAAATAACTTGGTTACAACATCAGAAACTCCCACCGCTTCCATTACTGCTCTTACCGATTTAGCCGCAACCAGCCCCCTGCCTTTTCGCGCTGGCTTCAAAAGAATCCTGGAAGCACCAAACTTAGAGGTAAAAGAAAAAGGAATGCTTGGACCTTCTAATGATATCTTGATTAAAGACTTCATTGCTTTCTTTTCTGCTTTAGCAATCGCAGCGCTTACCTCTCCTGCTTTTTCATGCCCATAACCAACCAGACCTGCTCCGTTGCCTGTCACAACAAGTGCACTGAACCTCATTCGCCGGCCGCCTTTAACAACCTTAGAAATTCTATTAATAGTAACAACTTTACGTATCCATCCCTGATCCATATTAATTTTTTGATGATTCGCCATCAGAAATTTAATCCGCTTTTTTTAGCGCCTTCAATAAACGCTTTTATTCGACCACCGAAGGAATATCCCGACCGATCAAATTTGACTTTTTTAATTCCCAATTGCAGTGCTTTCTTCCCCAGGAGAGAACCTACCCTTTCAGCTCCTTTAACATTACCCCCCATTACAGATTTATCTGAGGAGGTAAAATCAGGGGATAAACTAGAAATACCCGTAATAACTTTTCCCTCTTCGTCATCAACAAAAATTCCATAGATGTGCTTGAGACTTCTAAAAAGAGTAAGTCTCGGTCTCATCCTTGTCCCAAAAATTTTTTGCTTTTTAATCAGACTCTGATGCCTTCTTTTTCTATTATTTTCATCCATTCTTTTTTCTCTCTTGCCTTTAGGGGTTGTTAAACAACCCCTTACGCCGCCGTTGTAGTTGCTGCGGCAGTCTTGCCCACCTTGTGGCGAATATATTCTCCTTGATAGCGAACTCCCTTACCTTTATAAACATCTGGAGGTTGAATTCTCCTGATCGAAGCCGCAAAATTTCCCACCAATTCCTTGTCTATTCCCTTAATAGAGATATTAGGGGCAGAAACCTTCACTTCTAATCCTTTCGGAATTTCAACCTCTTTTGGATGAGAAAATCCTAAGAGAAGGGAAAGTTTTTGCCCTTCCACCTTTGCCCGATAACCCACGCCGATAACCTGCAAAACCTTTTCATAGCCCTCATTCACTCCTTGAATCATATTGGAAATGAGTGTTCTGAAAAGACCCTGGAGTTCTACAACTTTCATCCTTTCATCCTTTCTTCTGGTCAAAAGAAGTTTTCCTTCTGATATTTGTGCCTTTAGAGAAAGGGGAATATGTCTTTCTAATTTGCCTTTTTTGCCTTCAATACTGATAAGTTGATTTTCAATTTTTACCTTCACGCCTTCTAAAATATTTATGGGCCTCTCTCTTTTCTTGGCCATTATTTTTAAATCTATTACAGAAAATCTAAAGAAGGGTAAGAGTTAAGTTATCCTGAAATACCATATGATTACAGTGATTATAAAGGAGATTACAGTGATTTTTATCTTTAATCACCGTAATCAAGAAGTTTAATCTCTGTAATCAGTAATAGTTTTAAAGAAACTAACCTATTACAAAGAAGGAATTGTACTATAATTTATTTTTCTTGTCAATTTTCAAAGAAAGTTCCTTCAACTGCTGGAGGGAAACTCTCGCCGGAGCCCCGGTTAACGGGCAAGAGCCATCGCCGCTCTTGGGGAAGGCAATCACTTCCCTGATAGAGTCTGCGCCGCTCATAAGCATTAAAAGGCGGTCAAGCCCTAAAGCAATTCCTCCGTGAGGAGGCGCGCCGTATTCTAACGCTTCTAAAAGAAAACCAAATTTAGAAAGATAAACTTCTTGAGAAAGGCCAATTAATCCAAAAATCTTTTCCTGAAGTTCCCTTTTATGGATACGAAGGCTCCCTCCTCCAACCTCCTGTCCGTTAAGGATAAGGTCATAGCAGAGCCCTCTTACCTTTAAGGGCTCTTGGTCTAAAAGAGAAAGGTCTTCTTCCATCGGCAAAGTAAATGGATGATGTTGGGGGTCTAATCTATCTTGCTCTTTATTAAACTGAAACAGAGGGAATTGTTCAACCCAAACAAAACTAAAATTTGTTTTTTTCTCATCTCGCAAATCCGGTTTATCAGTACCATACTTAGAAATCGCCTCCTGGTACATGAGGTGAGGAAAGGGAAGAGGAATTTTTAAAGAAAGAATTTCTTCAAAGAGCATCCCAATCATCTCTTCAATAATAGCAAGAATTTCTTCCTGCGTCATAAAAGAACATTCCAGGTCAAGTTGGGTATGTTCAGGTTGCCGGTCGGCACGCAAATCTTCATCCCGAAAGCATCTGGCAATCTGGAAATATTTTTCAAAGCCGGCAACCATCAACAATTGCTTGAAAAGTTGGGGGGATTGAGGAAGAGCATAAAAATCTCCCGGAGAAAGTCTACTGGGAACTAAATAATCGCGTGCCCCCTCCGGAGTGCTTTTGGTAAGGATGGGAGTTTCTATCTCCAAAAATTCTTTTTTACCTAAATAATCCCGGATTAATTTGACCAGTCGATGGCGCATTATGAGCCGCTTCTGCATTATTGGCCGTCTCAGATCAAGGTAACGATAAGTGAGGCGAATTTCTTCGGCAACTTTCAAATCATGCGAGAGTTCAAATGGCAAATCTTTGCTCTTATTAAGAAGAAAAAGTTTTTCTGCAAATACCTCTATTTCTCCGGTAACTAATTTATTATTAATCGTCCCTTTTGGCCTCTCCTGGACCTTTCCTCCCACCCCGATTAAATCCTCGGAATGCAAAGATTTGGAAGAAGAGAGAAGTTTAGCGTCAAAGAGAACCTGGGTGATGCCGTAGCGGTCTCTTAAATCAATAAAGAGAAGTCCTCCATGGTCCCGCCTGACATTTACCCATCCAATTAAAAATACGTCTTTGCCTAAATCACTCCTGCGCAATTCTCCGCAATTATGCGTCCTTTTCATTTTATTTATTTTAACCACGAATTACGCGAATTTCTCTAATTAAGAATTGATACGAAGTGTCATTGCGATGAGTGAAACGAAGAAGTAATCTCAAGATTGCCACGGCACTTCGTGCCTCGCAATGACCTATTCTTTTTTTATTACTCTTTAATAATTCGTATAATTCGAGAAATTCGTGGTTATATTTCCTTAATCTTTTCTACCAGGTTTTCTCTTTTTATTACCCTCTGGCTGGAATTTTTCATATCCCGTAGAATCACGGTATTTTCCTTAAACTCCCGGGAACCAAGAATAAGCACAAATTTACTGCCTAACCTATCTGCCTGATGAAGTTGATTTCCCAAACTTTTTCTCTCGTAATTAATAATAACAGGAATTTTATTCTTTCTCAATTCAGCGGTCAACTCCATCGCCCTTTTTAAAATTTCTTTTTCTCCGAGATAGGCAAAATAAAAAGAGGGCTCTTTTTCTTTTAGAATATCTAAATTGGCGATAAGTCTTTCCAGCCCAACAGCAAAACCAATCGCCGGTGTTTTCCTCCCCCCTAATTCTTCTACTAAATTATCGTACCTACCACCGGCGGCAATCGCGATATCCTCTCCTGAGTTTGGCAAAAAAAGTTCAAAAACGGTTCTGGTGTAATAGTCCAAACCCCGGACAAGATGCGGATTAAGGGAGTATGAAACTCCTAAAAAATCAAGATATTCTCTCACCTCCTCAAAGTGAGATAAACAGTTCGGACAGAGATGATCAATTATTTTTGGCGCCTCTTGAACATACGATTGACAAATTTTATTCTTACAATCCAGGATTCTCAAGACATTTTTTTCCTTTCTTCTTTCGCAGTCTTTGCATAAACATTTTTCTTTTAAATAATTAAAAAGAATTTTATTATATTTTTCTTTACAGAGCGAACAACCCAACGAATTTAATTGAATTTCAAAATCCTTTAATCCTAACTTTTGGAAGAACTCGCTTAAAAGAAGAATTATTTCGGTATCTATTCCAGGATGCACCGCTCCTAAAAGTTCCACCCCGGTCTGATAAAACTGACGAAATCGGCCTCTTTGGGGACGGTCATAGCGAAACATCGGGCCAAAATAATAGAATCTTGTTTCGGAAGTGTTTCCTTTTTCCAAATATGCCCGGACCACCGAGGCAGTTGCCTCCGGCCTTAAAGTGAGGAGTCGCCCTTTTTTATCTTCAAAAGTATACATCTGCTTTTCAACGATATCAGTCCATTTCCCGATTGAGCGAGAAAACAGTTCTGCAGGTTCCAAAATAGGCGTCCTAATTTCAGAAAAACCATATTCTTGATAGACACTTTTCGCTATCTTCTCAACCCACTGCCATTTAATCAAATCTTCAGGAAAAAGGTCGTAGGTACCCCGCACCCTATTTATCTTCATAGTTTATTCTCAATCCTGTCATTGCGAGGAATCCGCTTTAGTGGGATGACGTGGCAATCCGCGAAGCGTCGCGAGTCCGCCTTGGCGGACGTGGCGATCTCATTGAGATTGCTTCGGGATAAATCCCTCGCAACGACTGCGTCGGATTGCTTCGCCTTCGGCTCGCAACGACTTCGTTCAAAGTGCTTCCCTTTTCTTTATGCATGGTCACACTACGTCGCTTGCATTCTAATATAAAACGTATTATTATAGCATAGACTTCCCGATTATGAAAAGACCAAAAAAATTAATTCGCGATTTTATATATCTTGTAACGCAATTAATTGCTTTTATTACTTCTCTGCTTCCGCCCTGGTTCCTTTATTTTATTTCCAGAATTTTAGGTAATTGCGGTTATCTCTTTTTAGCCCGTTCCCGAAACCGGGTTCTTTCCAACTTAAGGATTGCTCTGGGGAAAGAAAAAAATAAAAGAGAACTTTCTGCAATTGCTAAAGAACAATTTAGCAATATTTATCTTGGCTTTTGCGAAACGGTTAAAGCAACAAATTTATCCCAAGAAAAATTCTCAAAGTCAATCAAGATTGAAGGAAGAGAATACTTGGAAGAAGCATTGGCAAAAGGAAAGGGCATAGTTGGCGTTTGCGCTCATTTCGGAAATTTTCCTTTAATGGTCGCAGGACTTTCCTCTGCCGGCTATCCGGTCAATACAATGGTTAAAAAACAATCTAATCTGGGAATGCAAAAATTCTTGCAGAAATTAAGAAGGAAATTGAAAATCACCTGGATAGAAAAATATCCGCTGGAGAAATCTTTAAAAGAAGCGATGGACTGGCTTAAAAAAGGCGGTCTCTTCTGTATGCTTATGGACCAATATTCAGGAAAAGGGGTCCGGGTGGATTTCTTCGGTTATTCCGTTCAAACTGCTATAGGAGCCGCTACTTTTGCCCGCAGAATGGATGCTCTAGCTCTGCCTATTTTTTGTCTCCGGAACCCCGACGGCACTCATCACATCATTATCAAAGAACCTATAAAATTAGTCAGGACAGATAACGTACGCAAAGATATCGCCGAGAATACCGCCAGCTTTATGAAGATTATTGAATCTTTTATCCGTAAATACCCTGAACAGTGGTTTGGCTGGTTAAACCGCAGATTCCGCTAAACAAAAACAAATTAGCCACGAATACACACGAATAAAAAACTGATAGCACATCTGTCATTGCGAGGGACGAAGTCCCGTGGCAATCCCTTTGAGATTGCTTCAGCTAACGCTTCGCAATGACAACAAGGTGCGTGTCATTGCGAGGGACGAAGTCCCGTGGCAATCCCTTTGAGATTGCTTCAGCTAACGCTTCGCAATGACAACAAGGTGCGTGTCATTGCGAGGGACCTCGTTCGCAATGACTAATTCTATTCGTGTTCATTAGTGTTCATTCGTGGTTACTATTTTAATCTTTCAAGTAACAACTCTGCCACTCTTTTGCCCGAGAGCAGCATCCCCCCAAATATTGGTCCCATACGCGGCGCGCCAAATACAGCGTTAGCCGCCATCCCAGCCACATATAATCCAGGATAAATTTCCTTGCTATTACCAACGATAAATTTTTCCCCCATCTCCGCCCACATTGATTTCTCGCCCAAAAGCTCCCCGGTTTTCGTAAGAAGTTTCCGGCCCATTTTTTTTAAAATTATGTTGGCAACTTCAGCTGAATGTCCGGTGCTATCCACCACAAATTTTGACCTGACGGTAAGAGGGTCGACGTGGAGATTAGCCATTTCTACTGCGGTCCAGTTCAAGACTAATCCGGCAACCCTCTCTTTCCTGATCATTACGTCCTCAACTGAAATGAGATTAAATATTTTGACTCCTTTTTTAACCGCTTTTGAAGAAAGGGTGGAAACGGTTTCTATAGCATCAGCGACATAATAAGCTTTTTTATATTCCTTCAAATTTACTCCAATCTCCTTAAGAATTGGCTTGGCTTCTTCCTGCACCACAATTTTATTAAACATCATTCCCCCGCCCCACATTCCCCCGCCAACGCTTAATTTCCTTTCAAAGATAACAACTTTTTTCTTCTTTTTGGCAAGGTAATAGCCGGTTACCATTCCCGATGGGCCTGCTCCAACAATAGCCACGTCAACCTCCATAAATTTAAGAAAGTCTTGGGTGAATTCTTCGGTTATCGCCTTGGAAATTAAAACATCATCCAATTTCATTTTCTCTCTCCGAATCCCGGTAACAGTTTAGTTTCCATAAAAAGTATATCCCTTGTTCTACCCTCCCGTCAAATTTCCTGTCAATTGCGTTTCGCCATCTTGCTTTTATTCGGCGTAGGTATTATCATACTACTGCTCTGCGACATTAATGCTTTTCTCTGGCGGACGTGGCAATCCCATTTTAAGGTTTAGATCCCCGCTTAATACACGCGGGAATGGCATCCATTATTATGAAACACTGGCAGAAAGAGACAGATTTTATCGTCTATCTTTTTATTCGGCTGGTCACGCTTACCCCTTGCTGTGTATATCGAATATTAACGTGGCCAATAATCCGTCTCGGTTCTTCGGGTTGGGCTGCAAGAAAAATACCGATATTCCGCCGCATTCTCAATAATATTGCAGTCGTCTTTCCGGGAATGAGCTGGTCGGGAAAATTTGCGTTACTTAAGCAAGTGCTCCAAAAAACCGTAGTCGGTTTCTACGAAAGCAGCCGCATGTACCGAAAGAACTGGATAAACCGGGTAGTGGACGCAGAGGGATTAGCCCATCTGGACGAAGCACTGGCAAAAGGTAAAGGCGTTATTGCTTTTTCGGCCCACCTGGGAAGTTTCCCTTTAATTCTGTCTTATCTCAAAATGCACGGTTATCCAATTAGAAATATCGGCCGGGACCCGGAAAACCCGTATCTCGCCCGCTATTTTGAAAAGGTCAGGGGGAAAGCTGGAGTCAAGCACATACCCAAAAATCCCGTCGGTCTTTCAATCCGGGAGTCAATGCGCTGGCTCAAGGCCGGCAATATCCTCTCTTTACCCTCGGACCAGTACAGCCGTCAGGGGATGTCTGTTCCCTTCTTCGGCCAGGCAGTCCGCACGCCCACCGGCCCTGCGGTTTTTGCCAGGCGCCTGGGCTGTGCGGTGGTACCCATCTCCATTGTGCGGAGGGCTAATAAGCATCTTATCCGGGTGGAACTGGCCCTTCCGATGAGCTGGAGCAAGGACCAGAAAAAGGACATTAAAGAAAATACCGCGCTTTGCAACCGGATGATTGAAAGATGGGTGAGGGAGAACCCGGAGGAGTGGTTCGGGTGGTTTACCCGACGATTTCGATAAAGGAAAACAAGTTATAAAACCACGAATTTATCGAATTTTACGAATTAGAGTAATTCGCGTTAATTCGTGGTTAGAAAAAGGAAATTCCTATGCAATTAAATTAGGTTGACAAAAAGTACTTAAATTTAATATAATTTAAAGGTATGAAGATGAAGAGCAATTTTAGAGAGAAAAGGAAATTTCCTCGATTAGATTCCTCTCTTTTGCTTTATTACCAGGTCTATAATAGAGCCGATCTTCCCAAAGATATCTCTCTAACTAGCGATGTTAGTGAAGGTGGATTATGTTTCAGTTGTTCCGAAAATTTTGAATTAGGGACAATATTAGAATTAGAAATTCGCTTACCCACAAGAAACACATCCTTAAAAGCTTTGGGTAAGGTTGTCTGGTCCCGCCAGACTGGGCCATCAAAGTATGACCTGGGAATATCTTTTGTGAAAATTGGGGAAGAAGAGAAAAAAGAAATATTTTCCTATCTTTCCTTATTTAATCGCCAAAAGAAAGACAGTTTCCTTAAAAATTTCCATTCCAAGTCCTGGGAGAGAATAAAGATATCTTTGACCATTGCTTTCCTAATTACTATCTACTTTATAGAAATCAAGGCATTCCCCGGCACCGCTCATTTAATCAGCCAGTTTATTGTTACCGTAATTTTAGTTGGTTTAGGATTAATCTGGTGGCAGGAAAGAGAATCCCATCAGCAATTGGAAAAAACCTCCGAGAAATTAAATGAGGCTGAAAAAGAATTAAGGGAATCCTACTTCAACACCATCAAAACCCTGGCATTAGCTCTGGAATCAAGAGACCCTTACACCAAAGGTCATTCCAGCCGGGTTACTGAATATGCTCTTGCCGTTGCTGAGCAACTGCGTCTTTCCGAAGATGAAAAAGCAGTCATTAAAAATGCCGGTATTCTTCACGATATCGGAAAGATATCAATCAATGATTCTATTTTGCAAAAGCCGGCTAAACTAACCGAAGAAGAATATAAAATTGTAAGAAATCATCCCGATATCGGGGTCTCAATTATCAAACCTCTTTCCTTCCTGAAGAAGGAGCGTAAAATCATTTTAGAACATCACGAAAGAGCTGACGGAAAGGGCTACCACGGAAAACCTTTTGATGAAGTTCCTCTATCTTCCCGAATCCTCACAATAGTGGATAGTTTTGACGCAATGACTTCTGACCGCCCCTATCGGAAAGCCTTTTCGGTACCAGAAGCTTTGAATGAACTGATTAGGAATAAAGGTACTCAATTTGACCCTAAAATAGTAGATATTTTTGTAAAATTTATAAGGAGTAGTGGCAGAGTTTACTCTGCGGAAAAAAAGGAATTATCTTAGGGTAAAAGATCCCTGAGCATCTGAGTAGCTACACAAATAACTGTGTCAGCTCCGGCGTAATAAACAAAGAGTCGTTCATTTCTTATGAAGGCTCCACAGGTGAAAACTACATTGGGAACGTCTCCTTCTCTTTCATGCTCGTAATCAGGTTCAAGAATGGGTTCCCTGGAGCGATAAATTATCTCCTCGGGGTCATCCAAAGATATTAAAGCGAATCCTAACCGGTAAACTCTTTTTTCATCCACCGCATGGTAGATAAGCAACCATCCTGCCAGAGTCTTTATCGGAGGAGCTCCGGCGCCTACTTTTATTTTTTCCCAACTATTCCCGCGCGGCATCATAATGATGTTGGAATTTCTCCAGTGAATAAGGTCGTCAGAGTAAGTAACCCAGATATGCGGAGGTATCCGATGATAGAGCACCCATTTCCCTTTTATTTTCTCGGGAAAAAGCACCACATCCTTATTATTAACCTGGGGGAAAGGATAGATTCTTTTTCCCCACCTCCAACGCTGGGCTAAAAAATCATCGGTTTTAATCATAACCTGGCTAATCTGAGCAATATGCCCGTCAAAGGCGGTATAAAACATGCAATATTCTTTTCCAACTCTCGCTATCCTGGGGTCTTCGCAACCTTTTAATTCAAATTCTCCTTCAGGAGAAAAGATTGGTTCCGGCAATCGTTCGTCTATCCGAAAACCATCAACAGACGAAGCGTATCCAAGGCGAGAGATATCATCCTCTCCTACCGCACGATAGACAATGTGGACCTTACCGTCATCATAAAAAGCAGCGCAGTTAAAAACACACTTAGATTCCCAGGAATGCTCTGGAATTGGCTTAAGGATAGGATTTCCGCTAAATTTCTCAAGCATGGTTTGCCTTTTTCAATGACTGGAATAGTTTGATGTATTCTTCAGCAATTTTTTCCGATGAATTTTCATTTACAAACCTCATTGATTTTGCCTGCAGAGCTTTATATCTTTCTCCGTCTTCCGTCAATTCCACAAGGGTTTTCTTTAAATCCTCCAAATTAGTATATCTGATTAAACTCTCTTTGAAAGGAAAGAAAAAGTCCGATTGCCCCGGAACCAGAATAGGGCAACCGGTGCCAATCGCCTGGAATGTAGTTGCCGAGATAACCCCACCGTATCTACTCTGGAATTTATGCAGGATTACGGCATCAGAAGCAAATAAGTAATCATCAAATTTTTCATGGGATAAAACTTCTTCTCGCCGGACAATCATCCATCGCGGCGGTTCTTCTTCTTCCAGAAATTCATAGGAAGGAGATATCACGATTAAAAGGGTTGCTTTTTCTTTCAACTCTTCCGGCAGGTCCCTTAAAAAAGAGTGATATCCTCTCTGGCAGAATTGATAAACTATTTTTTTATCCAGGGGCAAATTAAGTCTCTTCCTTGCCTCCATTTTATCCTTTTCTCTTCTCGGAAAACAGGGGAAATGAATCAATTTGCTATCCGGATAGATGCTCTTTAAGAAAACCTGCCTTTTGCAGAAATAAACTGTCTTATCCCATTCTAACTGATAGAACCAGGCTTCTTTGGGAAGAGCACTTTCATGAACAATATGCACTGTCTTTGCCGTTCTGCGAATAAGAGGAAAAATTTTTGTAAGATTATCCACCGGAAGCATCCGCAAATCTTGAACGATAAAAATATCAAATTCCCTGGTCAATATAGGTGTCGGGTCAAGATACTTCGTTTTCTTTGTCCCGACGCACCTGATTACATAATCCTCATCTTCTCCGGTAAAACCTTCACCATGAAAATCATCTTCTATGTGCGAGAAAATGGTAACCTCGTGTCCCATCTTAATCCACTCTTTTGCTATTGGCTCAGCATAACCTGTCACTCCGCTATCGGTATTCCAGGCCGTCATCATTCCTATCTTCATTTTTTCTCCTTATCAATAAATTAACGTACCTTCGGTGCGAACCTGTAGCGGTGGCATTTGCTGTCAGTATTGCCCAGAAGTTAATCTGCTCGCATATTGCTACTAAAGCTAGACTAACTATCCAAGTAGCGCAATTTATGCCACGTTCTTATTGGTGCGATGAATCGCACCGCTACAATTTTGAAATTCCATACAATAAATTATACCTCCCCCCTCCTCACATCCTCCCCCTCAAGGGGGGAGGAAAGAGGTGGGGGTAACTTTGAAATTCCCATACAATAAATTAATTTTTCTTAATTCGGGAATTATAACATTATAATTGAAAATTGCAAATTTTTTGTTACCGGGGGAGAAAAAGCAAGAAGAAAAGTCTATTCAAATCTCCAGCCTTCTATCCAGACTTCTATATTGAATTGCTTCGGAAATATGAGGGGTCTCTATTGAGGAGGAACCTTCCAGGTCGGCAATGGTTCGGGAGACTTTAAGAATCTTATCGTAGGCCCGGGCAGACATTCCCAGTTTATCGATGGCCAAACCTAAGAGGGTTTTTGACTCTTCGTTAATTGAGCAATACTCCTTAATCCGGGACTTATCCATCTGGGAGTTACAGTAAATCCCTTCCTCCTTAAATCTATTTAGCTGAAGATTCCTTGCTCTATTAACCCTTTCCCTGATTGTTTGAGAACTCTCTCCTTTAGTCTCTTCGGAAGACATCTCCGAGAAGGAAATGCCGGGGACCTCAACCTGCAGGTCAATTCTATCCAGAAGAGGTCCGGAGAGTTTGTTCCTGTATTTCTGAATCTGGTAAGGGGTGCAGGTGCATTCATGCCTGGGGTCGGTATAATAGCCGCAGGGACAACCCTGCGAAACACTTGTGCAAACAAAATAAAATCTTGGTTTATGTCATTTCTAAGTTAAGTAATTCCTTCTATTCTGCTAATCTTAAAAGTTCCGAAGAAAAACGGGGGATAAAAAACAAATAGCAAATATCACTTATTACAGCAAAAACTTTGAGAAACAAGTCGTCGCGGAAGGACCTATACTTAATAAAACAATAATCACGAAACTAATCATGATTATTGAACCAGCTCCGCAAATATGCTATTATTTGGTGATATTTCAGATTCACTTCTGAATCAAATTAAGATGAATAAATCAAGCATATCAAAAATTAAAAGTCAATTTTTTTCTCACCAAATAAATCATTAATCAATTTTTCTTTATTTCTCTCTAAATGGTTGGCGATATCGGTCAAAATATTACTAATGGTTCCCACCCTTAAAAATTTATGTTTCGGAATAGTAATGTGGTGCTCACCTTTTACATCAGTTGTCAATCTAATATGGCTCCCTGTTTGTCTTGTAATCTGATACCCATACTTCTTGAGAATCTTAACTAATTCTTCTCCACCTATATCCCTTGGAATCCTCATACTGGCATTAGTTCATCTTTCACTAGATGAAATCTGATCATACTTGGCATTGCCTCCTTACCAAAGTGACACCTTACCGCATCCTTAACAGCTTCCCTCACTTTCTCTAAAGTCTCACCCTCGGTATAGATAGAATATCCAAGAGCTTTTGCTTCATAACCACCTTCTGCTGATTCTTCAATCAGAAATATTATTTCCTTATCCATCAGTTTTTACCCCCTTTTCATGAAATTTTAGAGATTCTTATTAATTCTTGTCCTGGCTTCAAGATATGATTACAAACTGAGTCTCCAGAACCTCCTCATTTTCTTCCTCTATTTCCTGTTTACTACATACAGGAACAAGTTTAACAAAATCGTAGGCAAATTGTGACACTAATCTATATACTGTCTTCAGTAACAATATGCGGGCAGATTGACTTCTTTGAAATTGCTCACAGCAACAGTCAAATTTTCCTCCACCTCCTTCTCGCCTCTGATTGATTCTGGTATTTTTACTTTACTACTTTCTCTTTGTAATGTCAAATTCTTCTGAAGATGTGCCTCTGCAGGTATTCTGTACCATAGGTGTAAACTTTTTGCCAAAATTTAACAAAAATTTCCTCATCTCCCCAAATCAAAAAGTCCAAATAATCCAGCTTTAATAAGTTTCATTCCCAAATCATTTCCTTAGAAATTAATCCTTCCCGCTGGCTTTCATTTTAAAAATGTGGAGGAAAATTTCGAAGAGAGTGAGATTTTAACTCCAGCATAGGTAACAGGATTTT
>Ga0210019_1002774_pt1 | contig 16623 bp, 14 predicted proteins | sample CryGeyCG2114_020_2_FD_183969 | JGI IMG/M metagenome (GOLD analysis project Ga0210019, IMG submission 183969) | Groundwater microbial communities from aquifer - Crystal Geyser CG11_big_fil_rev_8/21/14_0.20 (SPAdes) (version 2) | ecosystem: Environmental > Aquatic > Deep subsurface > Groundwater ...
CGCGAACGATCAGATCATCCAGGCAGGTGGAGGGCAGTTGATTGAAGGGCTGGACAAGGGCATGATCGGTATGGAAATCGGCGAAACCCGGGACATCACCGTGCAAGTTCCCGAGGATTACCATAATAAAGAAATCGCCGGGAAAAGTGTCGATTTCCAAATTGTCCTGAAAGGAATTCAAAAACAAAAACTGCCAGAACTGGACGATGAATTTGCCAAAAATGTAGACGGCCGGGATTTTGAAGGCCTGGATGATATGAAGCAAAAAATCCGCTCCGAGCTGGAAGATTTTGAACGCAAAGAAGCCCGGAAGAGACTGAAAAAGAAACTGACGGATAAAATCAGCGAGCAGAATCAGTTTGATCTTCCAGAAGGGCTGGTGAAAGAACAGGTTAAGTTCATGGTCGAGCAGGCCCAGAAAAAACAGGGCAAAAAGGCCGGGCATGATCACGATCACACACACGATCACGACCATGATCACGGTATTGAACTGACTCCGGAACTGCTGGAACAATACCGCGAACCGGCTATGAAGGCCCTGCAGGAAGAATTAATTCTCGACCAGTTGTCTCGTGATCTGGAGTCACAAGTCACCGAAGAAGAGCTGGAACAAGAGGTCAAAAACATGTCCCAATTGCTGGGCGGTGGCAACCTTCAGCAGATAAAAAGGGAATGGGAAAAAAGCGGGGTCCTGGCCCGCCTGCATAGTCGTATGAAGCGGGATAAAACCCTTTCTGCCGCGTTGGAAAAGGTGAAGATTAAAGAAGAAATAGTTGACAGAAAAGATTTAATTGCTGATAATTAAGGCTCAACCATTACAAAGATATCTAATTATTTTTTAATGACTTACACGCAAAAAACGCATTCCGAACCGCAACCGGGTTCAGGAAGACGCTTTTCCTTGCCGAATTCCTAATCTCGAGAAAACCATGACAGAAATATACAACCAGTTGGTACCTATTGTAGTTGAACAAACCAGTCGGGGCGAGAGGTCTTATGACATTTATTCACGCCTGCTCAAAGACCGAATCATTTTTATAGGAAGCACCATTGAAGACCATATGGCCAATCTGATCATCGCCCAGTTACTGTTTCTGGAATCGGATGAACCCGATCAGGATATCTATCTTTATATCAACAGTCCGGGTGGACAGGTCAGTTCGGGAATGGCCATCTATGACACCATGCAATATATCAAGCCCGACGTTCAAACCATCTGCATTGGTCAGGCGGCCAGCATGGGAGCCTTGCTTCTGGCGGCTGGCGCACCCAAAAAACGGTTTGCGCTCCCGCATTCCCGCATCATGATCCACCAGCCCAGCGGAGGGTTTCAGGGACAACACACCGACATTGAAATTCAGGCGAAAGAAATCAGCAGAATCCGGTCCATCCTCGATGGCATCCTGTCCAAGCACTCAGGAAAAAGCGTTTCCCAGGTCAATACCGATACCGAGAGGGATCATTATATGACCGGCGAAGAAGCCCAGTCTTATGGCCTCATTGACAGCGTAATCAGCAATCGGGATGAAGTAAAGTCGGGCGATAAGGGCAAAAAGAAAAACTGATGCAAGTAGAATAAGCACTCTATTCCAACCCCTTTGGAGAGGGATTTATGGCCAAGAAAAGCACAACCACCGGGAATTACCGTTGTTCCTTCTGCGGGAAAAGTCAGGAAGAAGTCAAAAAACTGATTGCCGGACCCACGGTCTACATTTGTGACGAGTGTATTGAGCTTTGCAATGAAATCATGGTGGAAGAATGGGCTCAGGAAAAGGGCGAAGACTTCCAACATCTTCTCAAGCCACATGACTTATACAAGCACCTCGACCAATATATTATTGGGCAGGAACGTTGCAAAAAAATCCTTTCTGTTGCCGTCCATAACCACTTCAAAAGAATCGACTCCAATAAAGACACAGGAGATGTGGAACTGCAAAAGAGCAATGTGCTTTTGATCGGGCCCACCGGGTCCGGGAAAACCCTCATGGCGCAGACTCTGGCGCGAATTATTGATGTTCCCTTCACCATTGTCGATGCTACCACTCTGACCGAAGCGGGTTATGTCGGGGAAGATGTCGAAAACATCATCTTAAAACTCCTGCAAAACGCCGATTACGATGTTGAAAAGGCCGAACGCGGAATCATCTATATTGATGAGATTGATAAGATTTCCAAAAAGTCAGAAAATCCTTCAATCACCCGCGATGTTTCCGGCGAAGGCGTGCAACAAGCCCTTTTAAAAATCATTGAAGGCACCACAGCCAGTGTCCCCCCGCAGGGAGGCAGGAAACACCCGCATCAGGAGTTTCTCCAAGTCAACACCACCAATATTCTTTTCATCTGCGGCGGGGCATTCGTCGGGCTGGGTTCATTAATTCGAAACCGCATTGGGAAGAAAAGCCTCGGTTTCGGGCATGAAATCGTTTCCAAGAAAGAGCTTGACGAGGAAGATATTCTCGAAAAGACACAGCCGGAAGACTTACTCAAATATGGCCTCATTCCGGAATTTGTCGGGCGTTTTTCAGCGGTGGCCACGTTAAAAGAGCTGACCGTTGACGCAATGATGCAGGTTTTGACCGAACCTAAGAACGCCCTGGTCAAACAGTATAAAAAACTGTTTGAGTTTGAAAACACCAAGCTCAAATTTACCGATGCCGCTATCCGCGCCATCGCCGAAAAAGCAACCGCACGCAAAACCGGAGCAAGGGGCCTGCGCGCCGTTCTGGAAGAGACCATGCTCGACATCATGTTTGACCTTCCTTCCAAGCCAGATGTGGAAGAAGTTATAGTCAATGACGAAGTAGTCCTAAAAGGCGAACAACCCATGTTGGTTTACGCAAACAAAAAACAGGCCAGTTAAAATCATGGGTTCAGAAAATATCGCATTACCGCTCCTCCCCTTACGGGATATTATTGTCTTCCCGTTCATGGTGCTCCCCCTGTTTGTAGGCAGGGAAAAATCCATTCTGGCCCTGGAAAAATCCATGGCCGAGCAAAAAAGCATTTTCCTTTCCGCCCAGCGCAATCCCAACAACAACGAACCGCAATCCGCGGACATTTACGAGATGGGAACGGTCGCGAATATTCTCCAGATCCTCAAGCTGACCGATGGGACGATGAAAGTTCTGGTCGAAGGCCTGCAAAGAGGGCGTATTGAATCGTTCATCGACAACCCTGATTATTTCGAAGTTGAAGTCAACCGCATCCATGAAAACGACCAACTCACGCCGGATGTGAAAGCGTTGATGCGCAGTGTGGGAACATTGTTTGAGCAATACGTAAAATTGAATCAAAAAATTCCTCTGGAGGCCGTGGCCGCCAGTTCCAGCATTCTGGAACCGCACCGCTATGCCGATACCATTGCCGCCTATATGGTTTTTCAGACCCAGGAAAAACAGGAGTTGCTCGAAACCCTGAATCCCTCAGACCGGTTGAACAAACTTCTCGGCATTCTGAAGTCAGAGATGGAAGTCCTTAAAATTGAAAAACGCGTTCATGGCAGGGTGCGCAAACAAATGGAACGCAGTCAAAAAGAGTTTTATCTCAACGAACAGATCAAAGCTATCCAGAAAGAGTTGGGCAAACGCGATGAGTTCAAAACCGATTTGGATGAGCTCAAGCAAAAGATCAAAAAAGCAAAAATGCCCAAGGACACTCATGAAAAAGCTGTTAAAGAATTAAAGCGGCTGGAGCTCATGCAACCCATGTCCGCAGAAGCTACAGTTTCCCGGACCTATATTGAATGGCTCACCGATTTGCCTTGGGGAAAAGGCACCGGTGCCGAAAAAATCAAAATTCCCGAAGCCCAGAAAATTCTTGATAAAGACCATTTCGGGTTAGAAAAAGTCAAAGAACGCATCACCGAACACCTTGCCGTGCTGAAACTGGTAAAAAAAATAAGAGGCCCCATCCTTTGTCTTGTGGGTCCACCGGGTGTCGGTAAAACTTCGCTGGGGCAATCCATCGGCAGAGCCATGGGCCGCAAATTTGTCCGTGTCTCCCTTGGCGGCGTACGGGACGAGGCAGAGATCCGGGGACACCGCAGAACCTATATTGGAGCCATGCCGGGGAAAATCATTCAAGGCATCAAGAAATCCGGGGTCCACAACCCTGTTTTCATGCTCGATGAAATCGACAAAATGAACGCCGATTTTCGGGGCGACCCCTCCTCCGCATTACTGGAAGTTCTTGACCCGGAACAAAACTCCACATTCAACGACCATTATCTGGAAGTCGATTACGACCTGTCGAATGTCTTTTTTATCTGTACCGCCAATGTCCTGCACTCCATTCCGCAACCCTTGCTCGACCGGATGGAAGTGCTACGCCTGCCCGGTTATACCGATCAGGAAAAAATGGGCATCGCAAAAAGTTTTCTCATCCCTAAAAAAATACCCGAGCACGGCCTGACCAGGAAAAATATAGAAATTTCCGACAAAGCTTTGGACGCAATTATCCACGACTTCACCCGTGAGGCAGGAGTGAGAAACCTTGAACGGGAGATCGCCACAATCTGCAGAAAAGTGGTTAAAACCGTGGTCGAAAAAGGCAAGAAAACCAATGTCAAAATCACCCCGGCTGTTTTGGAAAAGTTTCTTGGTATCCCAAAGTTCAAGAAAGCTGAATCCGAAGGGCCGCTGGAAATAGGCACCGCTACCGGTCTGGCATGGACAGAGTTTGGCGGCGAAACCCTCACTATAGAAGTCACCGTGCTCCCCGGTACCGGGAAACTGGCGCCTACCGGGCAACTCGGGGATGTCATGAAAGAATCGGCGCAAGCGGCCATGACCTATGTGAGATCACGCGCAGGGGATTTAAGACTGCCTGCAAACTTCTATCAGAAAAACGATTTTCACATTCATATTCCTGAAGGCGCTGTCCCTAAAGACGGTCCTTCAGCCGGAATAACCATGGCCGTAGCATTGGTCTCGGCATTGACCAAAACACCCTTGCGCCCCGATCTCGCTATGACCGGGGAACTGACCCTGACAGGGAAAGTCCTGCCCATCGGTGGACTCAAAGAAAAAGTTCTGGCGGCACACAGGTTCCGCATCACCCATTTGATTATCCCTGTGGAAAATGAAAAAGATATTCCCGACATTCCGGAAAATGTCAGGAAAGATATAAAGTTCTATCCCGCTACCACCATGGACGAAGTGCTTAAGTATGCGTTCGACAGCAAGCTGAAACTTAAGAAAAAACCCACCACAAAAAAAACCAAAAAAGTATCTAAAACGTCCAGCAAACAACCCGCCGCTTCCCGTCTCAACTAAGTCGACCACTAGGCGTGGGGCCAATGAAAACAACTTCCCCTCTGACAAGGTGGACGTGATATTTTTCCTTAAGTTTCGTGCCCAGTAGAGTTATGTCGAAGGCTCTCCAATTTTCTCCCCCATGACAAGGGGGTATTGAGGGGGGTCGCTTGTCATGCTGAGCAACGTCGAAGCATCTCGCGAGAGCCTGACTTACTTTGTCCGTCATTGCAATGACGACTAAGCCAACCCTCCCTCAATCCCTCCCTATGTAGGGAGGGAAGCAAACAGCAAAACCTATCTCGAGCCGAGATAGATTTTCGCCAGCAAGAATAAGCTATTGCAGTAGGCCACCGGCGCCTCGCCGGTTACATTTGGCCTTTGAGGTCTTCGAAGGGAAACACTTCTTCGTATTGGAGGGCAAGCATAATGCGAGGATCGGTGGTGAAACTTTCGTTGATAACGTTTAGAAGGGTCGCCCCTTCGGTGAGAAAGGTTTGCAGGGATGCGTCATCGCTTATTTTTCGTTGCGAAAGATCATCATAAAGATCGACAAGGGGTTGAGCCTGGGCCAGGGACTCGCCAATTTCCGAATAGGGGACTTTGCGTTCCCTGCTTTGAATAGCAAACTCGGCGAAGCGCACCCATCTATCTATATCGCCCGACACCGCCCCCAAAGTCAGAAAGTAATTTGTGAAACCCTCTTTCCCCATGCTTTCAAACCGTCGCACCGTCTCGGCACCCCACCCGCTTAAATGGATTTCCTCAGCGTTCTTACAAATATGTTGGAGGGAAAACACCAGCCGGTTGGTCTGGCTGTCCAACTGCATGCCATAGTCGGAATAAGGTTTGGCCTGAACAACTTTCTCGTAAGCATGCCAGATTCCCCCGCGTTTCTGCACTTCGGTACGTTTTTGATCCAGGGCATCGGCTTGTGCCAAACATTCCTCTTTTGTTTTGATGGCAAGTGCCGCAGGTTTTTTTAGTTTAGACTTCAATGCGGGATCAATGGGCACCTCAGTACTCTTTTTCCCTGCGTTGGCAAAGAATTCTTCTTTAGATTTGCTAACCGTTTCCTTGCGCACCCAGGTGTTTTCTTTCGTCGGCATCTTAAAGGCCGACTTTTCGACCACCTCGTCATCATTCATCCCACCACCACAGCCGACGACCACTAACCCCGACAACAAAAAAAACAAAAACCGTGCGTATTGCATATCCCCTCGAACTTTACATATTTTTAAATGAATTTACAGTTATACACTAAATTGCATTTCTTTGCAGTGATTTCAGGCGGCGCCACCGCTGGCAAATTGCTACATCATTAATTTACTATTAATCGTATTCCCTGCTTGATGAGACATTGCCCCTTGCAACGTCAAAGAAATGGTGGGCACTGGCTAACCTGGCAGTTTTTGCCGATTTGCCGAATCGGGTCGGGATTGGCTAAAACCCCATAACCTTTTATATTTAAATGGTTAATATTGATTTTATCCGGCAAACTCAGTCCCGGCATATGAATTGCAAAACTCGTTAAGTGAAGTCCGCTTTATGACGATAAGACCATAAAATATTAAAGGCTTACAAACTATGAACATGCAAAAACTCTTTTATTTACTGATTCTCTCTTTTTTCGTTTCCGGTTGCGAAGTGAAGATGGGGCCAGCACAATTCTGGGACAAAGTATTCAGAACACAGACGGACTCCAACTACTACAGAGACAAATCCGAAGACCTGATACAAAATTTGACGGCAAATGTTGCGGAATATGAAATTAACAAAGTCACGGTTATGGATCTGGTCGATGAAGAAAACCAGTCTCCGGTACTTGGGGAATATTTATCCTCAAGGCTCGTTGAAGCGATCACCAAAAAATATTTTTTCAAGGACAAGATTTTTCGCGTAGCGCAAAAGGGCGAGGTCAACGAGGTGATGGCGCAGTTAAACCTGAAACCTTCTTACTCGTACAACAAAGAAGAAATTCGTGAGATGGGCAAGGCGCTCAAATCCCAGGCCGTTATCACAGGCCGGATCACCGATCTTGGAACGAACCTTGATATCCACCTCACCCTGACCGATGTCATGAGCGGAGAAGTGATTGCATCCGCCACCGAGCATCTCACCCGGACCAAGTTTGCCGTGGAGATGTTGCGACACCATTGATCCGCCCCTTGGCAGGGGAAGCAATGGGCAAAGAGTCATTAATCCGGGATAAGGTTTTTTTGCTTGCCAATAAAAACTATTGCAAGCTGGCCCCACCCTGAGTGGCTTGCCGGTAGCGTGACAAAGCCATTAGCGGGAAGAAATGCTGGTACATATGGTATTTGATGAAAAAATGGACGGGAAACCCGGTACCGGTAAATTCATTTTCCCACCAGCTTCCTGAAAACTCCCCAGAACCTTTTTGCGTTTCGATTAAATAACGCACGCCACGTTTTACCATCGGGCTTTCGGCCTCATCTGCGGCGATGAGCCCGAGCAGAGCCCAGGCAGTTTGTGAGGCAGTGCTTTGACCTCGGCCACGCAGGCTCGGCTCTTCATAACTCTGGCAGGTTTCGCCCCAACCCCCATCTTCGTTTTGATGCGTTTCCAGCCAGCGCACGGCTTTTCTGCTGAACGGAGCTTTCATGTCTTCGCCTATAGCACGCAAACCGTTCAAGGCGAGAAACGTTCCATAAATATAATTCACTCCCCACCGGCCATACCAACAGCCATCCACTTCCTGACGGTCTTTGACAAACGCAATAGCCCTTTGAACCTGGGGATGATGCTTTTTAAATCCCCATTTTGCCAGCATCCACAAAATCCGGCTGGTCACATCCACTGTGGGCGGGTCGAGCAGTGCCTTGTGGTCGGCAAACGGGACTTCGTTAAGAACCTCTTTATCGTTATCCACATCAAAGGCTCCCCACCCACCGGCCTTGCCCTGCATGCTCAACAACCAGTCCATTGCCCGTTCACATTCGCTTAACCTCCATCTGTTGTCAGGAATTTCGACCCGGTTCAGGAAAAGCAAAATTTCTGCGGTATCGTCAGTATCTGGATAGAGCTCGTTAAAGAATTCAAAGGCCCAGCCACCCGGCTCCGCGCCCGGATTCTTCACCTGCCAGTCGCCGCGTTTGATCACCTGCTTGCTGATAATCCACTCACCGGCTTTTACCAGGGCAGGGTGGTCGGAGGGCAACCCGGAATCCAACAAAGCGTTGGCGCAAATAGCCGTATCCCACAAGGGCGAAACACAGGCCTGCATCCAGAGTCGCCCGTCTTTTTCCAACATAAAGCGGTCCACCGCTTCCATCCCCTTCACACAGGCAGGATGGTCCTTGGCATAACCTAAGAGATGCAAAGCTAAAAGAGAATTGAACATGGCCGGTTGAATACCGGCAAAATCGCCCTCGTCTTCCTGATGTTCCATTGTCCATTCCACAACCTTGCGGAGCGCTTTTTTGCGAAAAGGTTTCCAGGGAAATTTACCGATGCCCCTGATAAATTGGTCAAGATATATAAACGTGTTTCTCCAACTGGTGAACGGCAGTCCATTGGGTTTGAAACCCAGGTCATCATCCTTTTTGGTGAACAACTCCTGCACATCGCGGCCATCGGGGAGCTCATGAACCGGCTCCAGGGACCGCACGACAGAAAGCGGCACCACGGTTCCCCGCGACCAACTCGAAATTTCATAAATATTGAAGGGAAACCAGTTTGGCAACAAAACGATTTCTACCGGCACCGCCGGGCAATCATCCCAGGAAAGCTGGCCAAACATGGCGAGAAACATTTTTGTAAAGACGCGGGTTTTTTTTATACCCCCATTGGCAAATATCGCCTTACGTGCCCGCACCATTTCTTCCCGGTCCGCGGGCAGGCCAGCCATTTTCAAGGCCATATAGGACTCAACCGTCGAGTTGATGTCGCACAATCCCCCATAAAAAAGAGGCCAACTACCGTCTTCCCTTTGCCGATGGAGCAAGTATTTCACGATCTGGTCTTGTTTGACCGGGTCCAGCCGGTCCGTGAAATGCATGAAGAAAATAAGTTCAGCCGAAATGGTGACATTGGCCTCCAATTCGTCTACCCAATAACCTTCCCCATCCTGACGGGAGAGCAAAAAGTCCCGCGAACGCTCAATGGCCAGGTCCAGAACCTCTCGTTTGATATCCTCCCCAGCTTTGGGGGGCGCCACATCTTGCGATTTTGTCATATTTTCCATATAGTTAGCCTGCCAAGCCCAAAAAGTTTCAGGCAGATGAATTTAGTCTATTTTTTCCGAAAAATAAAGTAAAGAAACTTACAGGCAGGTCCGCGATTTTGTTTTGTTTTCCTGTTGACAGGGCTATTTATCTCCTTTAATATAACCGGTTTACACTATCAAAAATAAATATTGACTGAAACCGGATTATAATGAAAACGACCTTTTTTGCCAAGCAGACCGATGTTGTTAAAAAGTGGGTGGTGATTGATGCCGCCGACAAACCGTTAGGGCGTGTGGCCAGCACAGCCGCCTCCATCATTCGCGGGAAAACCAAACCCATTTATACTCCCCACGTTGATACAGGGGATAATGTCATCATCATCAACGCCGCAAAAGTTAAACTGACCGGGCAAAAATGGGACGACAAAATTTATTACCATCATACCGGTTGGCCTGGAGGAATCAAGTCTGTCACAGCAAAACAGGTGCTTGAAAAACAGCCTTCTGATCTGCTGAAAAAAGCAATTCAGGGAATGTTGCCAAAAACAAGATTGGGCAGGACCCTGCACAACAACTTTAGAATTTACAATACCGACCAACACCCGCATACAAGCCAGAATCCGGAATTGGTGGGTATTTAAAAGATATTCAACTGAGATAATTCAAATAAAAGAAAGCAGACACGATTATGGAAGGCACCATCGAAAAATTTTACGCCACGGGAAAACGCAAAGAGTCCATCGCCAAAGTATGGATTCAAAGAGGCAGTGGTAAAATCTCGGTCAACAACAAATCCATCAAGGAATATTTTTGTCGGGAAAGCCTTGAGTGCATCATTAAACACCCGTTGATCACAACTGACACTTTATCGTCTATTGATATTCAGGCCACAGTGCAGGGTGGAGGCCTTTCCGGCCAGTCTGGCGCATTGCGTCTGGGCATTTCCCGCGCGCTCATTTTAACCGATGCAAGTTTGCGATCCCCCCTTAAAAGAGCCGGGTTCCTCACCCGGGACTCAAGAACCGTAGAAAGAAAAAAATGCGGACAACCCGGGGCACGCAAAAAGTTCCAGTTCTCCAAGCGTTAATACACTCCGCATGGGGCGAGTTGCCTTGGCCTTTGTGCTTTCATGCCCCGAAGGAGTAAATGGTTCGTTTGGCTATCCAAAAGTTATCTCGGCTTAATAGAGTTTTGCTCCCCTCTTTCTCAAATTACCCGTTCCGGACACGAAGGCTGGGGTGATTTGCGATCGGGGATTTATATTTTCTTCAATCTCCGTTGGCGTAGTATGATAGCGCTTAGCCGCCCCTCCCAAGGATCACATCCTTCTATTCAATAATAAGGGGCAAAAAAATAATCCCCTGATCAAACAGGCACGTTTTGCTATGGTTAAAATAGGTATAGCTGGAGCCAGTGGATACACCGGGTTGGAGTTGATACGTCTGCTTGCCGGGCACCCTGATATTGAGATTGCGGTTCTGACCTCTGAATCTTTTCAGGGTCAAAATATCGCTGAGGTTTTTCCGTCCCTGAATGGAATCGTCGACCTTGAACTTCAGCCCCTGTATGACAGCATCGCGCAAGACTGTTCCGTTTTGTTCCTGGCCCTTCCTCACACGACAGCCATGGACAAACTTCCCGTTTATTTGCAGTCCGACTGCAAAATTATCGACCTGAGCGCAGACTATCGGTTGAAAGATCCCGAAGCCTACTCGGACTGGTATGCAGTCACCCACAGTCACCCTGAGCTTCTTAAGCAGGCGGTATATGGTTTGCCGGAATTGCACCGGTCGGCCATTCAAACCGCTAAGTTCATTGCTAATCCGGGTTGTTACCCAACCAGTGTCATTCTGGCGCTGGCTCCACTGCTTAAGACCGATTGGGTAGATCTCGGTTCCATAATTTCAGACAGCAAATCGGGCGTATCCGGTGCCGGACGCAAGCCTTCTTTAACCACAAGTTACACCGAGGTCAACGAAGGCATCAGTCCCTATGGCCTTGCCAGTCACCGGCACACTCCCGAAATGGAACAGGAGCTTTCCAATCTGGCGGGTAAGCCCGTGCGCCTTACGTTTTCTCCGCATCTGGTTCCCATGACTCGCGGCATGTTAAGCACCATCTACATCAACCTGAATCACACCCTCAGCGATGAAATTCTGTTCGCGCATTATCGCGACTTTTATAAAGATGAAAGTTTCGTACGCGTGTTGAGTCCGGGCAAGTTTGCCAGCAGTCGTCATGTGCTCTCTTCCAATTTTTGCGATATTGGCCTTAAGGTGGATTCACGCAACAACCGCCTGATTATCACCAGCGCGTTAGACAACCTGATCAAAGGAGCCTCGGGGCAGGCCATCCAAAATATGAACATCATGCTGGGTCTGGACGAAAAAACCGGTCTCATGGCCCCGGCAATTTTCCCTTAAAAAGATCATGAAACTTTCAAAAAACCGCAACCCGGCAGTCCCTGGTTTTAAAGCCGTTGGACTGTACTGCGGGATCAAGGCAAAAAATGTAAAGGACCTGGCATTAATCGTTTCCGATGTTCCGGCCGCCGCGGCCGGTGTCTTCACCAAAAATCGGGTTGTCTCTCCCGGTGTGACCTGGAGCCGTCGCTCCCTTAAATCAGGGCGGTGCCGTGCCATCGTCGTGAACAGCGGCAACGCCAATACAGTCACTGGCCCCAAGGGCATGAAAGACTGTGATGTGATCACAAAAAAAGTTGCCGAAGAATTATCCATCCCGCAAAAAGAAGTGCTCATCGCTTCTACCGGGGTGATTGGAGTTCCACTGCCTTCTGATATGATTTTGCAGGCCGTGCCCAAACTGGTGCAAGGTTTAGGACGGTCGCCAAACCACTGGACAAATGCCGCTGAAGCCATCATGACTACGGATCTGGTTTTGAAATCCGACCGTATCCAATACACCTTTCAGGGCAAACGCATCACCCTGGGAGGAATCTCCAAAGGTTCGGGGATGATCCATCCGAATATGGCAACGATGCTTGCCTTTTTGCAAACCGATGCCGTGATCGACGCAAAAACCCTTAAATTGGCACTGATAGAAGCCTGCGATCGTTCGTTCAACCGCATCACTGTGGACGGAGACAACAGCACAAACGATTGCGTCATCGTCCTCGCCAATGGGGAGGCAAAAAACCCTGCTATAAAACCCAACACGCCGGGCTATCGGGAATTTCTGAAAGCGTTGACGGTAATATGCAAAAACCTTGCATCCAAAATCATTCTGGATGGAGAAGGGGCGACCAAGTTCGTCACCGTCCGCGTCCAGGGAGGCAAGACACGTAAACAGGCTTACCTCATCGCCAACTCCGTTGCCACTTCTTCCCTGGTCAAAACCGCATTGTTTGGAGAAGACCCGAACTGGGGACGAATTTTTTGTGCCGTCGGGAATGCAGGCGCACCTTTTGATCCCGATAAAGTTGATATCTTGTTAAATAAAAACCTGCTATTGAAAAACGGCAATCCGACAAATTTACCTTCCCAAAAACTGATCAAAGCAATGCAACAACATGAAATCAATATAACCATTGACCTGCATGCTGGAAAGGAATGGGAAGAAGTTTTGACCTGCGATTTTTCTTATGATTACGTCAAAATTAATGCAGAATACACCACCTAGGCCGGTCAGTTTTCGGAGGCAATGAGCAATAGCTTTTTGTCTTCGTACAAAAATTCTCCCGGCTTGGTAAATAACCACCCATTGGCCCCAAGCCCGGTGGGACTAGCCACCCGCTCCGTTCTGTATTAAAATTGGCCAACAATTACTGATATTTGGGTCGGTGACCGATAAGGTTAATAAACATGGCTTTACTGGAAATTAAAAACTGTCTTGATCCTGTTTTGAGGAAAATATGCCTTCCCATTGAGAACATTAACGGGGAATTGGTCACCCTTGCCGAGAATATGGTAGAGACTACTCTGGCCGCTCCGGGAGTAGGGCTTGCCGCCAACCAGATCGGGTTGTCGTTACGCTTGTTTGTGGTCAACATCGGCGTGGAAACCGACAAGGAAAACCTGATTGCCGTGGTCAATCCAGTAATTACCGCGATGGAGGGAAGTGAACTCGGGGAAGAGGGTTGCCTGAGTATTCCCGATGTGCTGGCAGAAGTGAACCGGGCCAGACAGATTGAAATAAAAGGATTCGATCTTGATGGAAACGAGGTTCGCTATGAAGCCCAGGGATATCTGGCCCGGGCCTTTCAACATGAAATGGATCATTTAAACGGTATTCTTTTTTGGGACAATCTGGGAAAAATGAAACGGGATATTCTAAAACGAAAATTTAAAAAGAAAATCAAAGAGCAGGAGGCATGAACATTGTATTTATGGGAACACCGGAATTTGCGCTTCCAACCCTGAAAGCCCTGCACCATTCTTCGCATTCCATACAGGCAGTGATTACCCAACCTGACAAGCCAAAAGGCCGAGGACAGAAACTTATTGTTTCCCCAATCAAGCAGTATGCGCTGGACTCTAACCTTCCCATACTGCAACCTAAAACGGTTAATGCCCCCGAGTTCATTGACTCCTTGATGCAAAATCGGCCCGACATAATTATCGTAGTCGCTTTCGGGCAAATTTTGAGCGAAACTTTTCTTAAAATTCCAAAACGGTTCTGCATCAATCTGCATTCATCGCTTTTGCCCAAATACCGAGGAGCCGCTCCCATCCACAGATCGATTCTTAAAGGCGATACCCGAACCGGCGTCACCACCATGATCATGGATAAAGGCATGGACACAGGGGATATTCTGCTCATGCAGGAAACTCCTGTCCATGAGACCGATAACGCACAAACCCTGCACGATACCTTGTCGGAAATGGGAGGAGCCCTGGTGCTCGAAACTCTCAAGAGGCTGGAAGAAAATACACTACTGCCTGTGCCGCAAGATCACAGCCAGGCCACCTATGCAGGCAAACTGAAAAAAGAGGAAGGCCTGATTCATTGGGAACAGTCTGCCACTACCCTTTTCAATCAGGTTCGCGGTTTGACGCCATGGCCGGGAAGCTACACCCTGTTTAATAAAAAGCGTTTACGAATTATAAAAGCCGAAGTCACTGCGGGGAGCCCTGATGATAAACCCGGCCAGGTTGCTCGGGTTACGGATATGGGCATTGAGGTTGGCACCGGGGATGGACGACTGGTCATCACCGAACTTCAACCAGAAGGCAAAAAAAGCATGTCAGCCAAAAGTTTTCTGGCGGGCCATAAAATTGAACAGGGAACCCTGTTTGATCCAGCTCCAAATCAATCATGAGGAAAATATGCCAAGAACATTAGTCACAGGCGGTGCCGGTTTTCTCGGTTCACATTTATGCGAATACTTTCTGAACAAGGGTCATGAGGTGATCTGCATGGATAATCTCATCACCGGGTCAAAAGATAATATATCCGGCTTAAAAAGCGAAAATTTTCATTTTGTGGAACACAATGTTTCCGAGTTTATAAATCTGGAAGGCGAGCTGGATTTTATTCTGCATTTCGCATCCCCTGCCAGCCCCATTGACTACCTGGAGCTTCCCATACAAACCCTTAAAGTCGGAGCGCTGGGTACACATAATGCCCTCGGCCTTGCAAAAGCTAAAAAAGCCACTTTCCTTCTTGCTTCCACCTCCGAAGTTTATGGCGACCCCCTGGTCCACCCGCAACCGGAAGAATATTGGGGAAACGTGAACCCCATTGGCCCACGCGGTGTCTATGATGAAGCCAAGAGGTTTGCTGAAGCCATCACAATGGCTTACCACAGGACGCATGCCGTCAACACCAAGATCGTCCGCATTTTCAACACCTATGGACCACGCATGAGGGTCAATGATGGTCGGGCCATTCCCAATTTTTTAAAACAGGCTCTCACAGGAAAAGATTTAACGATTTATGGGGAAGGCTCTCAAACACGAAGCTTCTGCTTCGTCTCAGATCTCATTGAAGGCATTTACCGCCTTTTAAATTCCGACCAGAATGAACCCATCAATATTGGCAACCCAAATGAAATGAGCATCAAGGAAATGGCCGAGAAAATTTTGCAAGCGACCGGGAGCAAGAGTAAAATTGCCCATGTTCCTTTGCCGGAAGACGATCCCAAAATTCGCCAACCCGACATCACTCGCGCCAGAAAATATTTAAACTGGGAGCCTGCGGTCAGCTTGGACGAGGGCCTGCAATCGACCCTGAAATATTTTAAAGAACAGCTTAGAACCTGAGATCCAGGATGTTATCATGCCGGGAGAAAACAGATCTGCTATAAAATACTGGCCGGAAGATGAACGCCCGCGTGAACGATTGATCAAATATGGAAGTAGTACCTTGTCAGACGCGCAGTTGCTGGGAATCCTGATTGGGTCCGGGGACCGGCGCTCCAAAAAAAATGCGGTGGACTTGAGCCTGGATTTGCTCAAAGCGTTTGGGACCCTGGAAAATCTGGATCAGGCCACAGTGACCGAAATGTGTCAGGTAAAAGGCATTGGATCGGCCAAGGCGGTACAAATCAAAGCCGCGTTGGAAGTGGGGAAGCGGATGGCTTCAAAACCGACAGGCTTGAAGGTTAAATTGAAATCCAGCCAGGCTTTTGTGGAACAGTTTTCTCCTTTTCTGAAAAACCTGAAAAAGGAGATTGTGAAGATTGTGCTTCTGGATCCAAAACTACAGCTTATTAAAGACCTGACTATATCGGAAGGAAGTTTGAATGCCAGCATTGTCCACCCAAGGGAGGTCATGATCCCCGCGATCCGGGAATCCGCGGCATCCTTCGCCTTAATCCATAACCACCCAAGCGGAGACCCAACTCCCAGCCAGAAAGATTTTGAAGTTACCCATCGACTCAACCAAACCGGAAAAATCGTCGGGATTCATATGGTTGATCACATTATCATCGGGGGCAATGGGTTTTTTAGTTTTGCCGATGAAGGCTTGCTGTAAAATAGTATCTTTATAATATAACGTGTTTTTTGAATTAAATGATCCCCGCCGCAAGGAGCGGGGTATTGAAAGGTAGTTTTTTTTATAACCTCCCCTAACCCCTACTTGAAAAGGAGGGGTTAGCATAAGTCGTCATTGCGAACGTAGTGAAGCAATCCAGGGAAAATCTGGATCGCCACGCCGCTTACGGCGGCTCGCGAAGACGACCTTGTAGGGTTTGCCTTGTCAATAAGTTCGTCAAAAAAT
>Ga0210019_1002775_pt1 | contig 16619 bp, 17 predicted proteins | sample CryGeyCG2114_020_2_FD_183969 | JGI IMG/M metagenome (GOLD analysis project Ga0210019, IMG submission 183969) | Groundwater microbial communities from aquifer - Crystal Geyser CG11_big_fil_rev_8/21/14_0.20 (SPAdes) (version 2) | ecosystem: Environmental > Aquatic > Deep subsurface > Groundwater ...
TGAAAAAGATTTTTTAAGTATTCAAAATATTTTTGGTTTCGGGCAACCAACATTATTCCGGAAACGTCTTTGTCCAAGCGGTGCACGATTCCCGGCCGGATTTGGTTTACCTGCCTGCCGGCAGGCAGATCGCCCACATTTCTTACTTCGGGATAATTTTCAACCAGCCAATCCGTTAAGGAATTTGAAGCTTGAAGCTTGAAACTTGAAATTTTTACCGGATGCGCCAACAAACCGGCGGGCTTATGAACCGCCAAAAAATTTTTGTCTTTGTAAATAATAAAGGGTTCGTTTTGGGTCATATCTTTTAGCTAAGGAGTTAAAAAATTATTTGTGCTGTAATTATACACTTTGCGCGAACTTTTTTCGAGCGGCGGGCTTCAAAAATATCTTTTCCTTGCCCCTCCCGCCCAGCGCGGAAAAGATTAAGGAACTCCCTTTTTTCTTTACCATTTCCAAATATTTTGGTAATATTATATTGTGGTTGTAAAGTTTAGACATAATTCAATTATACCACAATTTAATATTACTATTCAAATATGGTAGAGTCAAGCAAAATAAAACGATTAAGGGAAAAACTGGGCTTGTCGCAAGAAAAACTGGCCCGGCTTGCCGATGTTTCCAATAATACGATAATCAACATTGAGGCTGGCAAGCAACAAAACCCGACTGTTGATACAATCAAAAAAATCGCAAAAGCGTTAAACGTTCCGATTGAGGATTTGATCAAATAATTCTATGGCAATAATGCAACAAATTTCATGGCATACAAAAACAGTTCCCGAGGTTCTTGACGCGCTCCATTCTCGTGAACGCGGTTTAACAAAAGAAGAAGCGACCAAGCGTTTTCAAGAATACGGATTCAATAAACTTCCCGAAGGGAAAGTAGATAGTTTGCTCCTCATTTTTTTGCGGCAATTTAAAAGTCCATTAATTTACATTCTTTTTGTCGCGGCGGGGATTGTTTTTGCAATGGGAGAAGTTATTGACGCTTCGATTATCTTTGCGGTGCTTCTTTTTAATGCGATTGTAGGAACAATTCAGGAGGGCAAGGCGCAAAATACCCTACTTGCTTTGAAAAAGTTTGCCGAGACTTCGGCAACTGTATTGCGAGATGGAAAAGAAATTATCGTCCCAGATATCGAGGTAATGCCCGGGGATATTATTATATTGCAGGAAGGAGAAAAAGTGCCGGCTGACGCGCGAATTATTTTCTCCAACACCCTGAAAGTTGATGAGGCAAGTCTTACTGGAGAATCAGAACCAGTGATTAAAATTGATACAGTAGCGCTATCCGACAACCTGCCCGCCGGCGAGGCAGGTCTGCCAGTGGCGGATCAGAAAAACATGGTATTTAAGGGGACTCACATTTTGAGCGGAAATGGCATTGCGGTTGTTGCGGCTACCGGACTTGCAACAGAAATTGGAAAAATTGCGCAGAAAATCTCCTCGATTGATACCGAGATTCCTCTAAAAACCAATATTCGTTATCTCTCTCGCGTTATTATCATTACGGTAGCCGTCGTTAGCGCCTCGCTCATTGTTCTCGGTGTTCTTTCTGATAAATCCCTTAAAGAAATGTTTATCACGGCGGTGGCGCTTTCGGTTTCTATAATTCCGGAAGGTCTGCCAGTTGTAATGACTTTAGTTTTGGCAACTGGCGTTTTCCGAATGTCGAAGCGCAATGTGATAGTGAAACGACTGCAAGCGGTGGAAGCATTGGGACAAACAAAAGTTATTGCTGTGGATAAAACCGGGACGCTCACCAGAAACGAGATGGTCATTCAGCGCGTGTATGTGGATGGAAAAACTTTTGACATCACGGGTAATGGATACGAGCCAAAAGGCGAAGCAATTTTTAATGGTAAAAATATTGACCCACTAAACCATCCCGAGCTTCTTTTTAGCGGAAAAATCGCGGCGTTCTGCGCCAACGCGCGACTGTATTTTTTGCCTGCCCGCCGAAGCCCTGCCTACCGGTCAGGCGGGCCTGGCGCGGGCGGGGAAGAAACCAGTATTTGGAAGATTTCTGGCGACCCCACCGAGGCGGCGATGTTGGTGCTTTCTGAAAAGATTGGATTTATCCACGAAGCGCTGGAGCAGGAAACACCAAAAATTTTTGAAATGCCGTTTGACTATCAAAAAAAGTATCACGCCACAATTCGAGCGGTTGACGGCAAAAATTTCCTTACTATTGTTGGCGCGCCGGAGAAAGTGCTTGAGCTTTGTAAAAATATCTGGCGCAAAAATGGAACTGAAACTCTGGGCGGAGAAAAGAAAAAAGAATTAGAATTAGCTTTCCATAATCTTGCGCAAAGTGGTTTTCGAGTAGTTGCCTATGCCATCAATCCAGATACTGGGCGGAGCGTTGATGGGAACCTGCCTGCCGGCAAGGCAGGTGCGATACCGCCACTCACTTTTGTCGGTTTTTTTGGTATGAGTGACGCGCTTCGTCCCGAAGTTAAAGAAGCGATGCAAAGAGTAAGAGCGGCGGATATGCGCGTGATAATGATTACGGGCGATCATCGTCTCACGGCGCAGGCAATTGCTAAAGAGGCGGATATTTGGCGTGAAGGCGACAGTGTTCTTACCGGGGAAGAAATTGATAAAATGTCCGATGATGAACTATCGGAAAAAATCGCCCGCGCCACTGTTTTTGCGCGAGTCGCACCGGATCACAAACTTCGTATTATTCAAGCATATCGCAAGCGAGGTGAAATTGTAGCCATGACTGGAGACGGCGTGAACGACGCGCCTTCTCTTGTTGCCGCCGACCTTGGCGTTGCGATGGGGAAAATCGGGACCGAGGTGGCAAAGGAGGCTTCTGACATTGTCTTGCTCGACGACAACTTCGCAAGTATAATTTCAGCCGCTGAAGAAGGTAGGGGGATTTATAAGACAATTAAAAAAGCTATTCTTTATTTTTTTTCCACGAGCACGGGCGAGGTATTGGTCATCGCTGGCGCGCTTGTCTTAGGATACCCGTTGCCTCTTCTCGCCGCTCAAATCATCTGGCTTAATTTTATTACCGACGGCTTCCTTGATGTTGCTCTCGCTATGGAACCAAAAGAAAAAGGACTAATGCAGGGAAAATTTGAGCGGCCCCAAAAATGGATTGTGGATGGACTGATGGCGCAAAGAATGTTTTTAATGGCGTTGCCGATGGCTATCGGAACACTCTATCTTTTCAAAGGATATTTTGAAACCGATATTATTAAAGCATGGACAATTTCGCTGACAACGCTTGCAGTGTTCCAATGGTTTAATGCTTGGAATTGTAAATCCGAAAGCAAATCCATTTTCCAGATGAATCCGTTTTCCAATAAATTTCTAATCGGCGCCACCGCAATAGTTATCTGTTTACAATTTGCCGCGCTCTATACGCCATTTCTGCAGAAAATTTTGCGCACCACGCCACTCTCGATTTCGGAATGGTTTATCATTATTCTAATTGCCGGGTCAATAATTTTGGTCGAGGAGATACGCAAATTTTTTTACCGAAGAAAGGTTGTCATATCAATATGAAAAGAAATTATTTTGAACAATTAATCCGCGAAGCCGTCGCGGCCTTACCAGAACACGGGAAAAAAGCCATGGATAATGTTTCGTTTGTTGTGGAGAAGGAAGCGCGCCGCAAGAAAAGGAAGGAGATTGGCATTAAAGTGAACGAGGTGTTACTCGGCCTCTACGAGGGCGTTCCGAAAACAAACCGAGAAAATTATTTCGGTGTCCTGCCGGACAAAATTACCATCTTTCAGCAACCAATAGAAGAATTAGCCGGTCGCGACGAAAAGAAGTTGAAAAAATTGATTTATGAGGTAGTGTGGCACGAAGTCGGTCATCATCTGGGTTTTGATGAAAAAGAAATCCGCGCGCTGGAAACAAAGAAAAGAAAAGGAAAAATAAAAACTACATGTTAGAAAAATTCATGCAAGTTACGTCGTCAATGGTTTCCGCGGGCGGACCCGCGGGCGTTTTTATAGCCGCGCTCCTTGAAGAAATCGTATTCTTTATACCATCTCCGGTTGTGCCGATGGCGGCTGGTTTTTTTTACTTCCCCCTCAAGCTCAACTGACAGAAGCGGATATCGCGATGAATTAGTTTTACTGGGACTGCGCATCCTGCCCATAGTTCCGAGCGTGGCTATATCAAGTTTTTGCGGTTTTATCCGGTATCCTATTTATCACTTTCTCGTTGTTACCATTTTCGGCGCAGCAATCCGCGGATTCTTGTTAGGGCTTTTGGGTTGGTATGCGGGAACGGCATATTTAAAATATGCTCAAGCCGTCGCGCAAACGGGAAAATATTTATTTATTTTCGCTGGCGCTCTAAGCGTGGCAGCAATCGTCTGGTTTATTCGTAAAAAACGCTATGAAAATGCTTGAAATTATGTTAGAATAGAAGAAATTAATTTAAATGTTTACGAACTTATTTAAAACAATTAAAGAATACATCCACAATAGACCGAAACTCAAAAAAGTAGTTGGCGTTATTTTAATTCTTATTGGACTTGCCGCTTTTTTTACCCCGCTCACCCCCGGTTCTTGGTTAGCAATTATCGGTCTTGAATTATTAGGTGTACGGCAGCGCAACCGATCTTTCTCGCGACATAGGCGGATACCTACAGAGCCTCGCAAGATTTTCTCCCGCGCCAATAGAATTCTCTCTTTAGCAAAGAACACAAAGATTAATTAGCGCCAAAATGAAAAATCTTGATGGCGAGTGATTCTGCCATTAAAATAAATAATATGACTACTATCCCAAAGTATCTTACACGAATCTCCTTTATCGGCCTTTTTGCCGTCTTTATCCTTTTTTCAAGTGTTGTTGGCTTTGTTACTGACTGGTGGTGGTTTTCCGAGGTTGGCCACACTCAAATCTTTATTAAATCTCTGGTTGCTAAAATAGCGTTGTTTTCGTCAGCGGGAATTTTTGCCGCGGTTTTTTTGCTCGCCAACTTCTCTTTGGCGACTCGCTCGAAAACCTCTTGGACGGCAATGTTACCGGCGGCGTTAATCGGCCGACCAGTAAGTTTTGACAATCGCATTGTTAAAAAATTAACCGTTGTTTTTAGCTTGGTAATCGCGGTTTTTTTCGGATTTGTAGCCGCTAGTAATTGGCAGGAGATACTGAAGTACATTTCCAGTACGGCTTTCGGCACGGTAGACCCCATATTAAATAGAGACATTGGATTTTATATCTTCTCTCTCCCTGTTTTTCAAACAGGATTAGGGTTAATAAAATTTCTCGTTCTGTCATCGTTTGTCGGTTCTGCGATCATATTTTTTTGCGAGGCAGCCTTAATTTTTCGGGTTTATCTACGCAGGTTTTCGACTCCGAGGTCGCCGAGATTCGAAGAGCAAGCCTACAGTCATTCAAGCGATTACAGGTAGAGCGAGCGGCAAGAATCCATCTTGGTATCCTGCTTGCCATTTTTCTTTCAATCATTGCCGCCGGGATTTACCTTTCTCGTTTCGCATTGCTCACAAGTCAGGGCGGTTTAGTGTTTGGCGCGACATACATAGATGCAACCGTGAGAATATTCATGCTTTGGATTTCAATAACTGCGGCGGCGCTCGCGGCAGTTTTGGCTCTTTTTTGGGCGTGGAAAGGAAAGTTATTGCCATTTGTTGGAGCAGTTTCTTTGTATATTGTCGTAGGATTCGCCGGAGCGGTGATCCCGTCTCTTATCCAAAAACTAGTAGTTTCTCCCAATGAGCTTGTAAAAGAAACACCATTTATTGAACACAATATTGCCGCTACCCGAAAGGGGTTTGCGCTTGATAAAATAGAGGAACGAGAAATCTCTGGAGATAAGCCCATCACCAGTGCTGATATTTCAGCCAACAATCTCACGGTTAAAAATGTGCGGCTTTGGGACAGAAAACCGCTTTTATCGACTTTTTCCCAAATTCAAGAAATCAGAACTTATTACGAGTTTGCCGAAGTGGATAATGATCGCTATATCATAGACGGAGAAATTCGCCAGATTATGCTTTCTCCGCGCGAGCTCGCTTCGGCAAGTTTACCAAATAGAAATTGGATTAACGAGCGATTAACCTTCACGCACGGTTATGGCGTAGCGGCCGGACCGGTCAACCAAGTTACTCCCGAAGGTTTGCCGGTTCTGTTTGTGAAAGACTTGCCGCCCAAATCAGACGTAAAAGAGCTTGAAATTTCACGTCCTGAAATCTACTACGGCGAACTTTCAAACGACTATATCATTACCAAAACAAAATCCCACGAGTTTGACTACCCCAAGGGCGAAGAAAATGTCTACGCAACATACGAAGGCGCGGGCGGAGTGGAGATAAGCTCTTTTTTAAGGCGTGTCTTTTATGCGATGAAATTTCAGTCGCTTAAACTGCTTTTGTCCAACGATGTAACCAGGGAGAGCCGAATTATGTACTACCGCGCTATTGCCGAGAGAGTCGAGAAGATCGCGCCGTTTTTGACATTTGACCGAGACCCGTATCTTGTCATCGCCGATGGCAAAGTGTATTGGATCGTCGACGCCTATACGACGAGCGACCGGTATCCGTATTCCCAGCCGTTGCGGTTAAACGACCCTTCGACTCCGCTCAGGGTAAACTATATAAGAAACTCGGTAAAAGTAGTGGTTGATGCGTATAATGGCGCGGTTGTCTTCTATCAGGCGGACACAGAGGATCCAATTATAAAAACTTATGGCAAAATTTTCCCCGGAACATTCCGGCCGCTTTCGGAGATGCCAGGGAGTCTGGTTTCTCATTTACGCTATCCCGAAGATATCTTTACCCTGCAGACTGCAGCGTATTCAGTTTACCACATGGACGATCCGCAGATTTTTTACAACAAAGAAGACCAGTGGGAAATTCCGGCCATTGTGGCAGAAGGAGAGGGAGCGTCACGCGCAGACGCAATTCCGCCGATGCAACCACGGCATATTATTATGAAATTGCCGGGCGAGAAGAAAGAGGAATATATTTTGATGCTACCCTTTACCCCCAGGGCAAAAGATAACTTATCCGCTTGGATGGTCGCCCGCAACGATGGGGAACATTACGGCAAGTTGTCGATCTATCGTTTCCCCAAAGACAAGCTTGTGTTCGGACCCAAACAAATAATCGGTAGAATTAACCAAGACTCCGAGATTAGCCAGCAGATCTCGCTTTGGAGTCAAGGCGGTTCGCAAGTAATCCAAGGCCCGCTTTTGGTTATTCCGATTGAAGAATCTCTTTTGTATGTGCGGCCCCTCTATCTTAAGGCCGAGGCTGGAAAAATTCCGGAGTTAAAACGGGTGGTTGTGGCGTATGGAAATAAAATTGCCATGGAAGAGACGCTGGAGGAGGGGCTGGCGAAAATATTTGGCAGTGGAGCGGGAGGGAAACCCCAAGGAAGCGCTCTCCTAAAATCGCAGTTGCCGCAAACCAAAGATGACGAGGAACGCATACGAAAAGCTGCTACTGCATATGAAAAGGCGCTCCGAGCGCAAAGGGATGGTGATTGGGCAGCCTACGGCGAGGCGATAAGGCAACTGGGGGAAATTCTTAAGCAATAATAAATATATGAACCGTCTCAAAACAACTTTGCTTTTAGGAGGATTAACCGCTCTTATGCTCGCGGTCGGTTATTACTTTGGTGGGCAGCAGGGCGCGCTCGTCGCCTTGATTCTCTCGGCGATTATGAATCTCGGCTCTTACTGGTTTTCCGATAAGATCGCGCTCGCGCTTTATTTAGAATTGCTGAATAAAAATGAGCTCCGAGGAATGTTCGCAGGCAACTCTCGAAACGAAAGAGGCGGCGGCAACGCCTTTGGCACGTAAGTAAAAAACATTGCTTCAGTCTAATCACGATTTATCGTGATTAAGTTAAAGTAGTGTTATCTGGGCTTGCTTTAATTTCCGGCCATTGTAAAATATATTTATGGACGGAAATTTTAGCGAGCAAAAAAAAGAAGTGCCGGCGCCTCCGGCTCCGGAAATAAGCATTCGGACAATGGAGTCTGACATTAAGGGGTTGGAACGAAGCGGGGGAGAAATAATCGCTCCAAAAACTTTTTTGCAACCACAGGAAAACCAGGAAAAGAAATTTGAAGTTGCCGGATATGCCGGGTCGGAAAAACCGATTTTTTCGCCAATGTCCGGAATTTTACCAAGAGAAGATTTGGCAGTGCCGGCAGCGGAAAAAACAGGCCGGTTAAAATCTTTAATGATAATAATGGCGATTATTCTCGCGGTTATGGGCATCGGATTTTTAGGATATTTTATTTTTTCAAACTGGATTTTTCCGGCGCAAATGCCATCAATTTAAATAAAAAATAATAGATAATAAATAAAAAAATTTAATGAATATGCAATTTTTAACAAAATTTAAAAATCAGCTGATTCATTTGAAAAATTTTCTTGGGGGCAGAATAAAAAATCTTCAAAAAGTTCCGGATTTCGGCGACGATGTCGATTCGGGCGATGAAGAATCCGAAGAAACCGAAAGATTTGGCGCTCAATTGTCAATCGCGCAAAATTATAAAGAAAAATTGGCGAACGTTGATACCGCTTTGAACAAAATGAAAAAGCATAAATATGGCATTTGCGAGAAATGCGGAAAGCAAATTTCGTTGGACGTTTTGGAAGCGGCGCCAGAATCAAGATTCTGCAAAGAGTGCAAAAAATCAACTAATAACTAATTCGCAATCCGGTGATTTATGAAGAATTTTTCTAAGGTTTATTCGGCCGAGCTTGAAGGAATTGACGCGAAGTTAATAGAAGTGGAGACTGACATAAATGTTGGCCTCCACTCTTTTAATATAGTTGGATTGGCGGATAAAGCGTTGAATGAAGCGAAAGAAAGGGTGAATTCGGCTTTGAAAAATAGCGGAGTCAAGCCGCCGAACAAAGAAAACAGAAAAATAACCATTAATTTGGCGCCGGCGGATGTTAAGAAAGCCGGTTCGCAATACGACTTGGCTCTCGCTCTCGGCTATCTTTTGGCGACAAAGCAAATTAAACAGTTTGAAACGGGCGATAAAATTTTTATCGGCGAACTTTCTCTTGAGGGCAGTTTGCGGTCAATAAGAGGCGCGTTAAACATCAGTCGGTTGGCGAAAAAACTCGGATTCAAATTTTTGTTTTTGCCAAAAGGAAACGCTTTGGAAGCGGCCGTGATAAAAGGGATAAAAATTATTCCGGTTTCAAGCCTTGAAGAGCTGATAAATCATCTTGAAGAAAGAGAATTAATAGAAGAACAAAAAGAAACTGAATTTTGTCCGGCTTATAATAAATCAGTGGTTGATATTTCTGAAATCAAAGGCCAGGAAAACGCCAAGCGCGCGTTGATGGTTGCGGCTGCCGGCGGGCATCATATTTTAATGTCAGGAACTCCGGGCGCCGGGAAAACCATGATGGCCCAGGCGCTCGCTTCAATCTTGCCTCCGCCTTCTCTGGAAGAGGCGATTGAAATTACTCAAATTTATAGCGCTGCCGAAATGCTGAAAGGAAATAATTTTTTGAATTTTCGGCCGTTTCGCGCTCCTCATCATACCGCTTCGCCGGTTTCGATTGTCGGCGGCGGAGTCAATCCCAGGCCGGGAGAGATAAGCTTAGCGCATTTCGGAATTTTATTTTTGGATGAAATTCCGGAATTCAGAAGAGATTTGCTTGAGTCGTTGCGCCAGCCGATTGAAAGCGGGCAAATTTTGGTTTCACGCGTCAAAGGCGTTTTAAATTTTCCGGCGAAATTTTTGCTCGTGGCGGCTATGAACCCGTGTCCTTGCGGTTATTTCGGCGACTCCGAAAAAGAATGCCGTTGCACCGCGAACGAAGTTTTCCGCTACCAAAAGAAAATTTCTGGACCGTTATTGGACAGAATAGATATTCAAATAGAAGTGCCAAGGGTTAAAATCGCCGATTTGAGGGCGAAAATTCGTGATGAAAAATCGGCCGAAAAAATGAGAAATAGCGTGAAAAATGTCAGAGAAATTCAAAAGCAAAGATTTGCGGGAGCCAAAGTAAAAATCCGCCTTAATTCCGAAATGAGCTCCAAACAAGTTGATGATTTGGTAAATTTTGCCGCCGACGCGGAAAATTTTTTAAAAAATATTTTGGAAAAATCTTTTGTTTCGGCGCGCGGCTATTACAGAATAATAAAAATCGCCCAAACAATCGCCGACCTTGAAGAATCGGAAAAAATTTCCGCGAATCACTTAGCCGAAGCGTTTCAATACCGTTTAAGAGAAAAAACCAGCAGCGGTTTTTAATGTCTATTTTATTCAATTTTATTCAATCTATTTTATCTATGTGGTATAATCAACATACTTTCCTATAGGAAAGCAAGTAAGATTGATGAAAAATATTTCAAATTGATGAAAAATATTTCAATTAGTGAAAATAGAAAATATTGGGAGGAGCGCGCATGGAAAGAATTTTTAGAGAGTTCCAAAAACGCAAAATCTTTAAATCAACTAACGGAATTTTTTGATAGCTTGTTAAGCAATAGCGAGAAAAAAGTAATAATGAGAAGGCTATCGATTTTTTCTATGCTTAAAGCAGGAAAAAGCTATAAAGAAATAAGTAAAAATTTATGGGTTTCCTCAAAGACTGTCAGCGCGATAAAGAAGAGCATAGTTGGAAATAAAAGATACAAAAGCAGTTATTATTATGACGAATTAAGTAAAAAGGAAAAAAGTAAAAAGATAAAACCATTATCGGGGAGAACAATATTTGATTATTGGGCGGACTTTCCTTTTCCTACGAAGTATGGAAGCGGAAGATGGAAATATTTGAATTATCAGGATTGAATTTGCAGGATTATTTACTTTCCTATAGGAAAGTAAATAATTTGAGATATTTGGGGATGAAAGTAGCGCGTAAAATTTAACTAAAAAATTTATGGGAACGCGTCTTGGGCAGAATTTTTTAATGAATAAAGCTAAACTGCGAAAAATCGCGGACGCTTTGGAATTGAAAAAAGGCGATACGGTTATTGAAATCGGGCCCGGGCGCGGAGAACTTACTAAAGAATTAAGAATTAAGAATAAAGAATTAAGAATTATAGCTATTGAAAAAGATGCAGAGTTGATAAAGAATTTAGAATTTAGAATTAAGGATTTAGGATTGGATAAAAATATTGAAATTATTGAAGGCGACGCGCTTAAAGAAATAAAAAATCAAATATCAAAAATAAAAAATACAGATAAAAAATCAAAAATAGTTGAAAATCTTAAAATTACGGGCAATATTCCCTATTATATCACGGGATATCTATTGAGAATTTTAGGGGAACTTGAGTTGAAGCCAAGTCTTATTGTTTTAACGATTCAAAAAGAAGTGGCACAAAGAATAACGGCGAAACCTCCAAAAATGAATCTGCTTGCGGCAAGCGCGCAGTTTTGGGCGGAACCGAAAATAATCGGTTATATCCCAAAAAAAGATTTTAGGCCGGTTCCGAAAGTGGATTCGGCGATAATAAAATTTAATATTAAGACATCGAATGTCCAGAAATTAAAATATTATAAACTTATCAAAATTTTATTCAAACAGCCGAGAAAAACGATTTTTAACAATTTTTGCGGCGCGAGAAACATGAGTGTCGATAAATGCCGGGAAAAATTACTGAAAGCCGGCATTGACCCGTCGGACAGGCCGCAGAATTTGAACATTGAACAAATAAAAAAATTATCAATTTAAGATAGTATTAATTTTTTAAGCTATACTTTTTAAAAATGGCCTTAAATTCGTTAAAAGCGGTTATAGAGAAAATAGAAAATAATAAACAAATATCCTTTTGGACGGCATTTTTGCTTATATATGGGCGTCTTTTTTGAGGGGATTTCTGGAAAATTACGCAAATTCAGATAATGAAAATCTTATAATGGGCGTAATAGATACTTTTTTCCATTATCCTTTTTGGTTTTTCGGGATTTTTATTTCCGCTTTCATATTATTGTCTTTATTTACAAAAGAGAGAATTGAAAAAATAAGCAGGCTGGGAGCGGTATTTTCTTTTATAATAATTTCGCCGCCGATTTTTGACCTTATTATTAATATGGGCGTTCAGGCGCGGTATTCTTTCATAGTTGGCTCTTTCTCCGACTTAGCCCGGTCGCTTTTCACTTTTTTGGGCGGTATCGCGGGCGGGACCTATGGCGCCACAACGGGCATGAAAATAGAAATCGCGCTGGCGATATTGGCCGCGGGATTCTACATTTTCCATAAAACAAAAAAAATTTTCCGGGCGGTTGCGGGCGCTTTGATGTTATACGTATTGATTTTCGCGTTCTTAAGCTTGCCGACTTTTATTTTTACGGCAAAAAACGCGTTTTCCGCGGACCGGCAGGAAATTAACTATCAAACGATAAATAATTTTTACTCAGTGCAGGAGCCTGAAAATTCATTTACGAAAAATAAAACTTTTATTGTTGAAAATAAAAACAATAATTTATCCTTAACCCAAGGCATTAATAATGTGTATTCCGCGACCATCTCAATAATTTTCTTGGTGTTGGATATTTTACTATTGGGATGGTGGTTTTGGCTGTACGGCGTGAAAAAATTTATCGCGACAATTAAAAACTTCCGGTTTTTAAGAATAGCCCACTATTTTTTAATGGCTTTTGCGGGAATTTATTTTGGGATTAAATTTTCAGGGCAAAACCCGATAAATTCTTTGTTTGATTTCGCGTCTTTTATTTCTTTGTTTATGTGCTTGTTATTTTCTTGGCTGTTTGCGGTTTGGGAAAACGATGAAGCTGATACGGAAATTGATAAAATATCCAATTCAAGCAGGCCATTGGTTGAAAACGCTTTAACCGCTGGAGAATGGCGGGCCTCAAAGTATTTATTCCTTTTTATCGCTCTAAGTTTCGCTTTTTTAGGCGGGCTTTATTTGTTTATATTTACGTTGCTGTTTTTAAGTTTGTACCATATTTATTCAATTTATCCGTTAAGGATAAAAAGATTTTTTGGCCTTTCTTCTTTGGTTATAGCCTGTAATGCTTTAATAGCGGTATTGATGGGATTTTTTATGTTCTCGGGAACGGAAAATTTGAGAAATTTTCCGGGAAGATATTTTTGGGGCATATTAATAATCTTTTTCTTATTTGAACACATTAAAAACTTGAAAGATTTTGAAGGCGACAAAAAAGACAATATTCAAACATTGCCGGTTATGCTGGGGCTTAAAAATGGCAAATTGGCGACCGGCATTTTGGTTTTTTTTGCCGCGCTACTGGCGCCGATATTTTTTTACTTTAACATAATTACTTTTCTTACCGCCGTATTTTTCGGAATATCGCTGTTTTTTGTAATCAATATGGAAAAATTCAAAGAAAAATATGTGTTCATTATTTACCTTTTTTTCGCCGTAGTTTTTATAGGAGAGATGGCCGTATTTGCTTCGGCGGATTCATTTGACGCGCGGGCAAATCAGGCGGCAACCGCGGGATGGCATTGGCTTTACCAATATAATAATAATTTTTCGGACCCCGGAATTCCACTTATTATTAAAACTATAAATGATAAGTACTGCCATTCGCCAAAAGCGGAAACCTTCTGGAAAAATATTTTAAAAGAATTTAAAAATCATCCTTATTTGCCCGTGTTTGAAAGATTTTTTTCCGATAAAACGGATTACAAAAATATCAGCGATAAAGCTTTGGCAATATTGAAAACTCCCCAGACTTATTATAACGACGTCTTGCCCCAGGCGCTTTATTGCGATTTATATCCGGTCCGCGAAGATTTTGCCGCGGAAACTTTTGATAAAATAGAAACGGAAACCGGCTACGACCTTACCCATAAATTTTGGTCAGCCGTACTTTTCAAGGAAAACGGCTGTTCCGCGGAAGGTTATAAACTTGACGAGATTATTTCAATTGCCGCGCAAAAAATGGTGGCTGAACAGGAAAAAAGCGAAAAAGTTGACGATTTATACGCGGAACGGGCGGCCTTTTTGGAATATTACGGGTTTAAAGGATTAGTAAAAGAAAATTGGATAAAAAATATAATGGATAATCAATTGGAATCCGGGGCTTGGGTAAACTCCGTTAAAGACGTGGGAAATCCGCACACAATAGTCTTGTCGATTTGGGCGCTAGCCGAACATTCGGCAACTTGTCCGTTCCAAGAATAGCCGTCTATCCACTTTTTTTAAACTTATTATGTTGTATAATTATGCTAATGAATAATGTCAGAAACACGGCGGTCGTTTTGGTTATTTTAGCAGGCGTAATAGGCTCTTATTTCATTTTGAAAAATCCGGGTTCCGAAATGGCTTCAGGCGAAAATGATAAAATTTCGGAATTAACCAATCAAATTTTGAGTAAAAATCCGATTCAGTGGATTGAAAAAGCGAAAGAACAAATTTCTTCAGCCATAAACGATTTAAATTCCGGGGCGCAAACGGAAAGCGCCGCTTCCAAACAGATTAATTTTACCGATTTGGTGGCACAGTCAATGATGGTCAGAGTTAAGGATGTCGGCCAGACGGGCGGAGACCCATTTACCGGAGATGTTTTCGACCCCAATAGCGCCGAAAATAAAAAATTACTTTCTCAGACAATATCGCAATTACAGGGAGGAAATAGTATTTTTAATCAAACGGTTGAAGATTCAGACTTAAAAATATCTCCGAATAATTTCAAAGAAGCGAAAATTTTATATCTAAAAAATATCGAAAAAGTTTCCAGCGAGCATTATAGCGATCCGAAATATAGTTCTATTGAGCAAATGGAGCAGGCGTTAAATAACGAGTGTTTTATGAACGACGGTTCATCGTTGAATAAAGAGATAGCGAATAATTATAATCTTATGGCGGGTGAATATGCCGGTTTGGCAGTCCCGTCGGATTGGTCAGATTTTCATAAAAAACTTGTTTCCCAGACAAAAAATGCCAACGCGATTTTTGGATATTTTTCTAATTGTTCAAATGATCCCGTTGGCGCTTCTTTGGCAGCTCAAATGTTTCCGCAGCTTTTAGACGGATCGAAATCGATTTATGAGGAATTGTCCGCGAAGCGCAGAGAGGTTGGTTTGTAATAAACGTTGTTAAGATGAAAAGATTAAAAGAAAAAATAATAATTTTCGCGATAATAATTTCTTTGCTTATGAGCTCGGGGATTTTTGTTGCAAAACAAGCATATGCGATTCCGGTCGAAGACGTGGGCACTTGGGCGGGGTTAGCAGCGCTTAATACGGAAACAGCGGTTTCTTGGGGACAAGAATTTATTCGGTGGCTTAAAGAGGATTTGTTGAAAGCGCTTCGCGATGTAGTCGTGAAAAGAATAATGGATTCAATGGTTGACCAGACGATTACATGGATTCAAGGCGGAGGTTCACCTCAATTCGTTACGGATTTCCAGGGTTTTTTGCGGGATTCCGCCAGCGCGGCAGTTGGAGACGTTGTGCTTCAGACAGATGCTGCTTTCATCTGTTCGCCGTTCAAAGCCCAAATTATGCTACAGCTTCAGCCAACGCCGAAGTTTTCAGAAAACGTTAAATGTACTTTGGACAGCATTGTCGATAATATTGATGATTTTTATAACGATTTTAGCAAAGGCGGATGGATTGGATATGCCGAGGTAATGAAACCTCAAAATAATTATTACGGAGTGGCGTTGCAGGTCAGCGCCAATCTTAACGACCAAGCCGCCAAAGCGGTGGATGCGGCGTCAAAAGAAATCCAAGCCGGAAGCGGATTTTTGTCGGTTAAAAGATGCAAAGGCGGCGGTGTGAGCGCTGACACAAAAAAAATGTTGTCAGAAGAGTATGGAACTCTAATCGCCGATTTGGTCAAAGATAGCAAAGGCAATTATTGTCATCCTAACCAGATGGAAAATATTACTCCGGGCGACACAGTGGGTGAAACCGTAAGGAATGCCATAAATTCGGATTCTCAATGGGCGGCAAACGTCCAATCTTACACCGCCGCCATAGTTAACGCGCTTATTAATCGTTTGATTAAAGAAGGGATTAGTGAGTTACAACCTTCAAGTTCTGATTCGTCTTATGGCGGGACGGTTGGCGCGCAGCTTCAGACGGTTAGCGCGCAGCTCCAACAGGACAAAAATCAAATGATTTCGGAAATAAATAAATTTGTCGATGAATGGCAATATGTTTTAGACAGGAAAAAAGAATCGGTTATTTATGCGCGAAAAATATCAAACTGCGGACCTATGATAATAGAATCCAATATTCAGGCCGCCCAAGCGGAAGTTATCAGGCTTCAATCCGAGATTGCCGATTTGGAATCAAGAATCAGTAAAGCGAATGTATTGATTGATGATATTAAAAAAGCCGATTTCAACGATGTCAATCAGAGGTCATTGGCGCAGTCGTCCTTCTTGGATTTTTCAAATAAATACAACACTCAACAATACCTTTTGCCGATAGTTTCCGGCTCGGGCAAACAGAATTCGGACACGGAATTGAAAAACAAACAAAAAGATTGGGCAGACCTTGAGCAAGGGCCGGGAGGAGTGATTGATTGCAACTTGCCGTCAATAAATATATGAGTGGATTGAAAATAAAAAACAAATATAAAATTATTTTTGCGTTATTAATTTTTGGCGCGGTGTTTTTGGTTAGTAGTAATGTATCTTTCGCAGGCAACATCAGCATACCCGAACCTGCCGGCGGGACTAATGA
>Ga0210019_1002779_pt1 | contig 16608 bp, 13 predicted proteins | sample CryGeyCG2114_020_2_FD_183969 | JGI IMG/M metagenome (GOLD analysis project Ga0210019, IMG submission 183969) | Groundwater microbial communities from aquifer - Crystal Geyser CG11_big_fil_rev_8/21/14_0.20 (SPAdes) (version 2) | ecosystem: Environmental > Aquatic > Deep subsurface > Groundwater ...
GCTTTAAATTCAGAAATATTTCGTAACGCTAAATCCGGGTTAAATTCAACCTTAATACCCATATATTTAAAAGATTAATAATTTTTTCGCTCTCTATTTTTAGCATAGGATTTAGACAGATTTAAACAGAATCCTAACCACTAATTGCCTAAGTACCTAATTCACTCTTAATCCTAAAAATCTCAAAAATCTTAAGAATCCCAAGAATCCCATTCTTACTTTCCTCGGTCCATGGCCTTATTTGCCAATGCGTCTGCTTCTTTATTCATTTCGCGGGAAACGTGCCGAAAACTGATCTTTTTAAAACCCATTTCTAAATTATAAATCTGCAAGAACAAAGGCGCTAAATCCGCATTTTTCACTTTATACTCTCTTTTTAGCTGCTTCACGATCAATTCGCTGTCTAAATAAAATTCCAACTCCTCTGCCCCTAATTCTTTAGCTTTTTTCATGGCCGCAATCACGGCTTTATATTCGGCCTGGTTATTAGTAGCGTGGCCGATATGTTCGGAAATCTCCGCCAGCTTTTTTCTATTGGCATCATAAATCACCCCGCCAATCCCGCCCGGTCCGGGATTGCCGCGCGCTCCACCGTCCGTATAAATTGTAAGTCTCCTGTAAGACATAATCGTTATGCGTTATGCGTTATGCGTTATGCGTTATGCGTTATGCGATTTGATGTCCACCAGCTTTAACTGCACCTCGCTCCGGCCATTAAAATTATTATTCTCCACATAATAAACTATGTCAACTCTATCACCAATCTTAAAATCTTTCCACTCTTCGCTCCGGCCAAAAGCTAAGGCCCAAAGCCCGTTAAACCGAAACTTTATGTGCTGGCCATCAATCCCCATATTTATTATATCTTTTATCTGCGCTTGCTGGCTGATAAATTTCGGCCTCGGATTATCCTGGCCAAAAGGAGAAAAACTGGCTATGTCTTTTACCAAATTTTGGCTAACTTCTTCCAGGCCCAGTTCGGCTTCTATTTCCAGTTTCGGCCGCAAGTCAACTCCGGCTAACTTTATCTTGGCAATTTCTTTTATTTTGGAAGTAAATTTTTTTATATTTCCTTCTTTTAAAGAAAAACCGCAGGCCGCCGGATGGCCGCCGTATCTTTCCAGAAATTCCTTGCCTTCTTCTAAGGCGGCAATAATATTAAATTCAGGAATGCTCCGGCCTGAACCCTTATAACCTTCCTGGCCTTTGGTTATTACCAAAACCGGCCGGTAATATTTATCGCAAAGTTTGCCCGCCACCAAGCCGATTACCCCTTCGTTCCAAACTTCTCGCTCCTCTTCCTCCTTTAAGGGGCAAACCCCAATAATTATTTTATCCATTTTCCCGGTGGCAATCTTTTTCTCTATTTCCGCCATAATTTCTTCGGTAATTCTCTGGCGGTCAATATTCCGGTTATTTAATCTTCTGGCCAAGGCTTCCGCCTCTTCTTTATTTTTAGTCGTTAGCAATTCAAAAGCGGTATTGGCGCGCTCCATCCGACCAGCGGCATTAAGCCGCGGGGCAATCTGGAAGCCGATATTCCATTCTTCAATCCTGCCATTTATCTGCGCTACTTTTATCAACTCGTTTAAACCCATTCTCTTGTTTTTATTTAAAACTTTTAATCCTTCTCTCACCAAAATTCTGTTTTCGCCCACTAAACTAACGCAATCAGCAACAGTTCCGATCGCGGCTAAATCAAGAGTCTGCTCTCTTAATTTTTTCTTTATTCCTTCCTCTAATCTTGCCCGGCTTATTATAGCTTCGGCTAACTTGGCGGCTACTCCAACTCCGGCTAAATTTTTAAAAGGATAATTCTCTCCGGCTACGTTCGGGTTGATTATAAGGCAACCGGGGAGATCTTTTTCTTCCGGCGCGACATGATGGTCAGTAATAATAATATCTAAACCCTTTTTTTTGGCATCCTCTACTTCTTCCTTGTTTCTGATGCCGCCGTCAACGGTAATAATCAGTTTTAAGTCATTTTTTAAAAATTCATCAATGGCTTTTTTGTTTAGGCCATAACCTTCGCCGGCCCGGTCCGGAATATAAATTTCAATTTTGGCTTTAAGAATTGTTAAAACCTGGGCTAAAATCGCGGTTGAAGTTACGCCATCCGCATCATAATCCCCATAAACCACAATCTTATTTCCGGCTTTGATGTGCTTAATTATTAAATCAACCCCGGCCGCCATATTATTAAATAAAAACGGGTCAAAAAAATCGCTGGCCGAAGGATTTAAAAACTTCTCCATTTCTTTCTTATCTTTAAGGTCCCGGTTAAAAAGCAACTGCAAAACAACCCGGCTGTAGCCAGAATTTTGTTTCACGAATTCATCTTCAATTTTCGGCATTATTTGCCAAATCTTTTCCATATTATTCGCATATTCGCGGATTGGTATTTATTCGTAGATTAGCATTATATAAATATCAAACCGATTGTCCAGATTACCATAGAGAGAATAATTATCACTGATATTATCATCCAGGCAATTTTAATTATTTTTCTTTGTTTCATATATATTATACACGAAGTTAACGAATAAGAACGAAAAAACGAACTCATTTACTTATTCTCTCTGCACTTACCAGCTATTCCTAAATTATTATCAAAACGATTTTTATTTTTTAATAATTTCCCCCTCCCTAACCCTCCCCCGCTCCCTGCCTGCCGGCAGGCAGGATTCTTCACGGGAGAGGGAACTATTTTTTTATTTTCTTATTTTATATATAAAAAACACAAAGTTAACGAATAGAAACGAAAAAACGAACTCATTTACTTATTCTCTCTGCGCTTACCAGCGATTCCTGGGTGTTTACGATCATTAGTAAGAATTATTCTCTTAATATATAACTTTGGGCTTCTGAAATTAACAAAAATTCCGAGCTCAAAATCACTTACTTTTAAATAACTATATATCTGGTCAACAAAATTCTTCGGAATTATATCAACGGCTTTTACTTCTAAAATTATCTTATTTTCGATAATAAAATCCGGCCTATAAACGCCAACAATTTTACCTGATATCGGGGAGTAAATATTAATACTAATTTCTCTTTTATACCCAATTCCGTACATCCGCAACAGTTCCTCAATAATATTGCAGTAGACTTTTTCTTTAAGCCCGGGGCCGTATATTTTTCTCGCCTCTATTAATATGCCCTGAACCTTATAACTCAACTCTTTATATATTATCTCCCCTCCTTGATACATATTTTACTTTTAATTTAATTAGCCATAGAAACATCATTCGTTTTTTTCGTATTTTTTCGTTCTCTTCGTGTCTTTTATCTTTTTAATATCTTAACAAACGCCTCGGGCGGAATTTCCACGCTTCCCTTGCCGGCGGCCATCATTTTTTTCTTGCCTTTTTTCTGCTTTTCCAATAATTTTCTTTTTCGGCTCACATCTCCGCCGTAAAGCTTGGCCGTCACGTCTTTGCGCCTGGCCGATAATCTTTCCGCGGCAATAATTTTCCCGCCAATCGCCGCCTGCAGTTTTAGAACGAACATTTGTTTCGGCAGAGTTTCTTTTAAAGCTTCCACGATTTTCTTGCCTTCCCGAAAAGCTTCATCGCGATAAGCAATCATAGATAAGGCCTCGACCGACTCTTCCGCCACCAAGATATCAAGCTTAACCACGTCCGCCGGGCGGTAATCCAGATAATCATAGTTGATAGAAGCGTAGCCGGAGCTGATACTTTTTATCTTATCATAAAAGTCGGTTAAAATCGCGGCCATCGGTATTTCGTAATGGAGAATAACCGTGTCTTTTTCCAGATATTCCATATTTTTATAAGCCCCTCTTTTATCCCGGGCCAGCTCCATCACCGCGCCCATATAATTTTTAGGGGTGACAATATCCAAAGACACCCACGGCTCTTCCACCTGCTTTATTTCCGCCTGATCCGGCAATTTTTGCGGGGTGCGGATAATTATTTCCTCGCCGTTTGTTTTCTGGACCTTATAAGCCACACTCGGCAAAGTTACGATTAAATTAAGGTTATATTCCCGCCGCAATCTTTCCTGAAATATTTCTAAGTGAAGAAGACCTAAAAAACCGCAGCGAAAACCAAAACCCAGGGCCTCGGAGCTTTCCGGCTCATAAGTCAAAGCGGCATCATTTAATTTTAATTTTTCCATCGCTTCCCGCAAATCCTGGAAATCACTGCCTTCGTGAGGAAAAACTCCGGCAAAAACCATCGGCTTTACTTCTTTATATCCTTGCAACGCCGTTAAATCGGCAATCGGCAATCGGCAATCGGCAATCGTCACCGTGTCTCCTACCCGGCATTCGCTTACATTTTTAAAACCGGTAACAATATAGCCGATTTCTCCGGCTTCCAATTTCCCCGTGGATTTATATTCGGGTTTAAAGATGCCGATATCCAAAGCCTCGCTTTTCGCTTTCGTGGCCATCAGAAAAATTTTTTCTCCTTTTTTTATTTCCCCGTCCATAACCCGGACATGCGCGACCACTCCCCGGTATTCGTCATAATTAGAATCAAAAATCAAGGCCCGCAGTCGAGACGAACGGCCGTTCGTCTCCACGGGTGCTGGCACGCGGCTAACCACCGCTTCTAAAATTTCCGCTACCCCCTGGCCGGTTTTACCAGAAGCTAAAATTATTTCTTCTTCCGCGCAGCCAATCAATTTTATAATTTCCTCCTTAGTTTTGGCTATATCGGCCGCGGGCAAATCTATTTTATTAACCACCGGAATAATAACTAAATTCTGCTCTATGGCCAAAAAGAGATTGGCTAAAGTCTGGGCCTGAATCCCTTGCGTCGCATCCACTAATAAAACCGCCCCTTCCACCGCGGCTAAAGAGCGGGAAACCTCATAAGAAAAATCAACATGCCCGGGCGTGTCTATCAGATTTAAAATGAATTTGTCATTTTCGGATTTCAGATTTCGGATTTCGGATTTGTTTGGAAATTGAAAATTGAAAATTGAAAATTTAGGAGTATACTCCATTGTCACGGGCTGGAGCTTAATAGTTATTCCTCTTTCCCTTTCTATATCCATCCTGTCCAGAAACTGGTCTTTCATTTTTCTTGGCTCAATCGTGCCGGTAATTTCCAGCATCCTATCAGCCAAAGTTGACTTGCCGTGGTCAATGTGGGCCAATATAGCAAAATTACGAATATTATTCATAAAAAACAAAAGTAATTTCTCTTGCTTTATAACTTTATAACTTTTTACTTTCCACTGATTTTATCTTATCTTTTTTTACCCTTTTGGTCAAATAACGAAAAAGGGGGTTCAACCGCCAAATTGGCGGTTGAACCCCTAAATGCTTACCCTTCTTAGCTAAATAAAAACAGGGTGGACATTTCTATCCACCCCTTATCCTAAGAATTGTTCGACTGAGCTCAGGACGAAGTCTTAAGAGTCCTAAAAATCCCAAGAGTCCCAAGGATCCCAACAGTTACCGCAGGCCCAAAACGTCCTGCATGTCGTAAAGACCCGGTATCTGACCTACGATCCACATTGCCGCCCGGACTGCGCCTTGAGCAAAAGCGTCACGGGAAGAAACGCGATGAGTAAGCTCAATCCGCTCTCCCGGACCGGAAAAAATAACCGTATGTTCGCCCACTACGTCGCCCATGCGGAGAGCATGAATGCCGATTTGGTCTTTCGGCCGAACGCCGGTCATTCCTTGCCGGCCATAGCAAGCGACATTTGCCAGCTCCAATTTCCGGACGCCAGCGACAATTTCCGCCAATCTCCTGGCCGTACCGCTCGGAGCGTCTTTTTTCTGATTATGGTGGGCTTCAACGATTTCAACGTCATAATCAGGCCCCAGAATCGTCGTCATTTTTGCCACTAAGGCAAACATTGAATTGGCTCCGACACTAAAATTCGGCGCCAGAATACAGGGTACGCATCCAGCCACCTCCCGGAGATAAGACATATCCTGTTCATTCAGACCGGTTGAGCCGATTACCATTGGTTTCTCCTGGCCAACAACCAAGGCCGCATTGGCCATAAAAGCTTCCTGGCCACTTACATCAATAACGACGTCAGACGAAGAAATAACCGAAGGCAGGTTATCAGAGTCCTGGGGAGCAAAAGAAATCTTCGTTCCCGGAATCGAAAAACCTGTCAGCTTTTCTGCCTTTTCAATTGCCCCAGCCAATTCAATGCCGTCAGTTCCGTTAATCATCTGAACCACCAGGCTGCCCATTCTACCAGCAGCACCAATCACGATTACTCTTACACTTTCCACGGTGTTTCTCCTTTCTCAAAATAGTTATTATTAATAGGCATCTTCAAAAAGAACATCAAATAAAATTATCACGATATCAAAAATAAGTCAAGGACTGATAACACGGACTAACGCAGACTTAGGCGGACTTTTGCGGAATAAAACAGGGCGAACATTTCTGTCCGCCCCTCATCCCAAGAATCTTAAGAATTTTAATAATCCTAAAAATCTCACCTATAACCATTCATAAATCGTCAATCGTCAATCGTCAATCGTCAATCCCTAGATTCCCCGCGCTTCTCCCTGATCATCGGTCGTAACTTTCTTCCAAGGCAGGCGGCAAAACTTATATTTAATCGGCGTCCAGACGGAAATAAACTCTTCACTGCGAAGAAGCGAGCAGACGGCGGCGTAAATAAATATGCCGGCCAATCCGGCCGCCAGGCCCTGGGTTAAAACTCCCAAGAATTTAGTCATATCAACAAAGGGCCAAATTATTACTTTCACGCCCTGAACCGTAATCCCGCAAGCTAAGCTAGCGGCCGAGAATTTTATCACGGCTACTAAAATTTTTATCTCGTCCATCTGCCCTAGAGAAAAACGCAGGGCCAGCCAGAGAAGAATAAAATTAAGAATAGAAGAAAGGGAAAAGGCCAAAGCCAGACCTTCAACGCCCAGTCTCTTCGCCAGCCATAAAGAAAGAGCCACATTAACGATGGCGGAAAATAAACCGATAAGAAAAGGAGTTTTTGAATCATGCCGGGCGTAAAATACCCGCACTAAAAGCGGTAAGGAGGCCTGGGCGAAAAGGGACAGGCAGAAAAAAGCCAAAGTGTTCATGGTTAAAACCGTATCTTCCCAGTCAAAATTGCCCGTGCCTAAAATAACGCGGATAACCTGGGCGCGCAAAGTAATAAGCAAAACCGTGGACGGGACAATAAAAAATAAAATCTGGCGCAAAGTGGAAGAAAAACTGGCGATTAAATCTTTTTTAGAAAAAGCCACGGCGGAAAAAGCGGGAAAAGCGGCAATGGCAAAAGAAATGCCGAAAATCCCGATCGGGAAAGACTGCAGATTATTAGCTAAATTAAAAACCGCCAGAGAGCCGACGGCCAAAGTGGAAGCGACAATCGTAATCACCACTAAATTTATCTGGGAAATAGCCAGGCTCATGGTCCGCGGGATCATCATCAATCCGATTTTTCTTAAATCAGGATTACTAAAATCAATTTTCAAGCTGTGCCGGAATCCTAGGGCAAACGCGGTCGGCAGCTGGATCAGCATATGAAGCAAAGCTCCTAAAACCACGCCCCAGGCCAGGCCGTAAATCCCCAGGGCCGGCACAAAATACAAAGCGCCGATAATAATGCCAATATTGTACATTATCGGCGCCAGAGAATAGACAAAAAATCTTTTAAATGATTGCAAGACCCCGCCTAAGACTGCAGAAATTCCTAAAAAGAGAGGCGATAGAAACATTATTCGGGTTAAACCGGTAGTTAAGGCCTGCTTTTCCGGAGAAAAGCCGGGAGTAATTAACTTAGTCAGCCAGGGAGCAAAAATAATCCCTAAACCGCAAAGGGCTAAAAGCCCTAAAACTAAAATGTTTAAAACATTGCTCGCCAGTTCCCAGGCCTTTTTATTCTCTTGGCCGGAAAAAAAACCGGTAATTTTTTCCAGAGGATTTTTAAGCAACCCGACAAAAATAGGGATAAAGCCGGCGGACAAAGCCCCCAAGACCAGTAAATTAAAAATTAAATCCGGAATCCGGAAAGCGGCGTAATAAACGTCTAAAGTGTCGCCCGCTCCGAATTCTCCGGCCAGGATCCTGTCCCGGAAAACGCCTAAAAAGCGGCTGACTAGCGAAGAAACTCCCACCAAAGCCGCCGCCGCGGTTATACTATTAATTTGTCCGTTAAATAAACGCTTAATCATTTTATTGAAAGTTCAGCTCTATAAATTTTTCCTTCATCAATTATATTAAACCCTCTTTTCTTAAAAATATGATGCATAACCTTATTATCCTTTAAAAATTTTGCATATATATGTTTTATCTTTCTCTTTTTAGCTATCTCTAAAATATAATCTGTAAATTTACTCTCCAGTCCCAAATTTTGCCAACGATCTGCGACCGCGCTTGTGAATTCCGCTTCCTCACCGAACGGACTGCTAGCCAGCTCAACCACTCCAATTACTTTTGCCTCAATCGATCCCTTAAAACTTTTTTTATCTTTTATTCTGGCTATAAGCACTACTTCCCGGCCATAATCAATTTTGGTGCATCTCTGCATTATATAAGAAGAAATGTTTTTAGTTTGACCTAAAAATCTTTGCCTTAATGTTTCCTTGGAAAAATTATTAAACATCTCCATCCAGATTGGTTCATCCTCCGGCCGGATTGGCCTGATTTTAATATTTTGCCCGTTTTTCAGTTTATATTTAATAACATACTCTTTTGGATAGGGCGATATCACCAAATGAGAATATGGTTGGCCGCCTTCTTTTATTACTTTCTTATCCAAGATAACCTTGGCGTCAAGCACCACTCCGCCATATTCATCAATGGCAAAGGGATTGACATCAAATTCTTTTATTTCGGGAAAATCCACCATCAAATAAGAAAATTTATACAATAAAAATTGGATGGCTGGCAAATCAACTCTGGGAATATTTCTAAAACCTTTTAAGAGTTTATAAATCTTCGTATTGGCTATCATTCTCATTGACAAAGACATATTAAGCGGCGGCAGCCCGACTCGAATGTCTTTAAAAATTTCAACGGCCAATCCGCCCATGCCGAAAACTAAAGCCGGGCCGAATATCGGATCTTTCTGGCAACCTAAAATAAGTTCGTATCTTTTATTTATCATCTTTTCAACAAATACGCCATGAACATCCGCCTGCGGATTATGGCGCTTTACCGAAGACATTATCCCCCTAAACGCTTTATAAGCCTCTTTTTTTGAATTCACGTTAAGCTTGACTCCGCCAATATCGGTTTTATGAACTATATCCGGCGAAAGGATTTTCATTACGACCGGAAAACCAATATTAGATGCTATTTTCACGGCTTCCCGCGCTGTTTTAGCTAGGCCGCTTTTGGCCACTGGGATTTTATAGTTTGCTAATAATTCTTTGGCCTCGGCTTCGGTTAAACTGTCTCTATTATCCTTGATCACGGAATTTATTAATTCTTTATTTTTCTTAATTCGGGGTGAAAAAGCCTGGGGAATCGTTGAAGGAACTTCATTTAAAAGATTTAAATTTTTTGAATAATCATATACTGACGCAAATGAACTAATTGCATCTTCTGGCGAAATATAAGCCGGGACATTCCCCGCCTCTAATCTTTTTATTCCCCTGGCCACGCTATTTCCACCCATCCAGCTGGCTAGCAAAGTTTTTTCTGTATTTTTTGAAACCTTTACTAATTCTCTGGCGATAGCCTCCGGGTCAGTCATAGACTGGGGCGTCAAGATGGTTAATATCCCATCCACATTTTTATCATCTAGGCAAATTTTTATTGCCTCCCGATATCGCAAATGATCCGCATCACCCAGAAGATCTATCGGGTTCCTCTTGCTCCAGGCCGAAGGTAAAATATTATTTAATCTTTTAATCGTTTTTTTCTCCAAATTAGCGAGCTTGGCGGAAGAATAGGCAATGGCGTCAGCCGCTATAACGCCGGGTCCGCCCGCGTTGGTTATAACTGCCAATCTACTGCCTTCCGGCCTGTTCTGCATGGCCAAAAGTTTTGCGGTACAAAATAAACCATCCACCGTATCTACCCTGACGATCCCGGCTCTTTCAAAAACGGCGCTAAAAATCGCATCGTTGCCTGTCATGCTTCCTGTATGAGATCGGGCCGCCTGCGCGCCCTCTTCACTACGGCCGACTTTTAAAACTACAATGGGTTTGGTTGCGGAAAAGGCCCTGGCGGCGCTGATGAACTTTTTCGCTTCTTTCAAAGACTCCATATAAATAAGGATACTGGAGGTATTTGGATCTCGGCCAAAATAATCAATTAAATCATGGAAACCGATATCCAGCATCTCTCCGATTGAGACAAAATAGCTAAAGCCGACATTATTTTTAATTGACCAATCCAAAATAGACGCGCCCAAGGCGCCGCTTTGAGAAATAAAAGCAATCCGGCCGGGCCGGGCGGTTTTGTTTGCAAAGCTGGCATTTAAATTTGCCGAGGGTATTATAAAACCCAAGCAATTTGGGCCAAGAATTTTTATATTAAATTTTCTAGCCGCGGCCAATATTTTTTTACTCATAGCCACGCCTTTTCTGCCAGTTTCAGAAAAACCAGAAGAAATTATTGCCGCGGTTTCGACGCCGGCCTGTCCGCAATCTTCAATTATTTCCAAGACCGTCCTGGCGGGAGTAGCAATAATAGCCAAATCAATTTTTTTAGGAATATCTTTAATTGATTTGTAAGCTTTGATATTTTTTACTCTTTTTCTTTTTATGCTTACCGGGAAAACTTTGCCCCTGTATCCGCCATCAACTAAATTATCCATAAAAGCTTTGCCGACGCTTCCCTTTGAATTACTGGCTCCGATCACAGCGATTGTTTTTGGTTTAAACAATTTATCAAGATTTTTCATAATTAATATCCTCGCCCTGCCAGGAGAGTTAAAAAAAATATATTATTATTATCTCCGCCAAATTCTCTTATTAAACTACGCTAAAGCGCTAACATCGCCTAGGGGTAAACCCAGCTCTTTAGCTTTTAGTACCCTCCTCATAATTTTCCCGCTTCTGGTTTTCGGCAGTTTATTGACAAAAGCAATATCTTTTATGACCGCCATCGGCCCTAAAGTTCTCCTTACCTGCTGCTTTAAATCCTGAACTAATGAATCCGACTGTTTTACGCCTTGCTTTAAAATTATAAAAGCTTTTATGACCTCGCCCTTGACTTCATCAGGCACGCCAATCACTCCGGCCTCAACCACTAACTTATGAGAAGCAAAAGCGCTTTCTACTTCAGCCGTGCCGATTCTATGGCCGGCTATTTTTAAAACATCATCCATCCGCCCCTGAATCCAAAAATATCCGTCCTTATCCCTGAAAGCTACGTCACCGGTAAAATACACGCCCTTGATCTGGCTCCAATATGTTTTTATATATCTTTTCGGGTCATTAAAAATATTTCTGATCATGCTGGGCCATTGGTTCTTTATCACTAAATAACCGCCCTTGCCGACTGGTACTCGTCGGCCCTTTTTATCTAAAATATCCGCTATTATACCAGGAAAAGGTTTGCCGGCACTGCCAGCTTTTAAAGGGACGCAAGGCAAAGGAGTTATCATGTGCATGCCTGTCTCTGTCTGCCACCAGGTATCCATAATCGGACAACGGCCCTTGCCCACATATTTATAATACCATTTCCAAGCTTCGGGATTTATTGGTTCGCCAACTGACCCAAGAATTCTTAAACTTGGCATTTTATGCTTGCGCGGCCACTTAACGCCATACTTCATCATAGCCCTGATTAAAGTTGGAGCTGTATACAAAACATTCACCCGATATTTCTCAATTATCCGCCAAATCCGATCCGGTTTCGGCATATCCGGCACACCTTCGTACATTAAAGTTGTTACCCCGGCCAGTAAGGGCCCATAAATTATGTAGCTATGGCCGGTAATCCAGCCCGGATCAGCGGTGCACCAGAATATCTCCTGGCCGTGCAAATCAAATACCCATTTTATGGTTCTAAGCACGCCTACTGCATAACCGCCATGAGCATGAATCACTCCTTTGGGTTTAGAAGTCGTGCCTGAAGTATATAAAACAAAAGCCGGGTCTTCCGCCTCCATTTTCGCCGCCTTAGCTTCAACCGCTTGCCCTCTAATAAAATTATGATACCAAATATCCCGTCTCTTATTGAACTTTATTTTCTTTTTATTATTTTTAACGACAATCACTTTCTTTATTGTCCGGCAGCTTTTTACCGCTTCATCAGCAATATCTTTTAAATTAATTATTTTGCCCCGCCGCCAGCTCCCGTCAGCCGTAAATAATATTTTTGCTTTCGCATCTTTAATTCTGTCTGCTAGGGCCCCGGCCGAATAGCCGGCATACACGACTGAATGAACAGCTCCGATCTTGGCGCAAGCCAGCATGGCGATAGCGATTTCCGGGATATTCGGCATATAAATAGCTATCCGGTCTCCCTTTTTAATGCCTATCCCGCGCAAAGCATTAGCTAATTTGTTCACTTCCTGATAAAGCTGAAAGTAAGTGTATTTTTTAGTTCGGCCGGTTTCATCCTCCCAAAGAATAGCCGTTTTATTCTTAATTTTAGTTTTTATGTGCCGGTCAAGGGCATTATAAGCTAAATTAGTTTGCCCCCCGACAAACCATTTAAAAAACGGCGCCCCGCTCGCCACAAAAACTTTCTTCCAAGGTTTAAACCATTCTAACTCTCTGGCTGCCTCTTCCCAAAATTTAAGCGGTTTTAACCGGGCCTTCTTTAAAATCCCCTTATAATCTTTAATAATAGCCTCTTTTATTATCCGCTTAGAAGGTTTATACAATTTTTGGTTAGTGGTTAAAACATCAATTAATTCTCTTGTACTACTTTTTTTGGGTTTCACCCCGTTAGAAATTTTGTTATTTTTTTTCTCCATAATAATATTTAATCTATTTTTTAAACATCTTCTCCTATTATAATATAAACCTACCGGTTATTTCTAATAAGATTTTACCTCCGTTAGAAATCTTATTATTTTTTCCAGCCAAATTTCTAACGGGGTTCATAAAAATTAATATAAATACTGATAAATTTTATTTTGTAATTTCTTTTTTATCTACTATTAATATAATTATACCAGTAAAAAGCCAGCTAAGCAAAACCCAGTTTAAATTAAGATAAGCCAAAACTATATTGGGCCAAACTAATTCTAAAACAACAAAAATTACCAAAGCGCCGGTTAAGACGTAAAACAGTTCCTTAAAGATTAAATTAATATTTCTCATAACTATCTCTTAAGGAGTTTAGCTCCTAAGCTTAGGAGCTAAACTCCTTTCTCTGTTTTGCGGTTAGCGAAAAATAACCTAAATTCGCATGTGCGGCATTCGTAGTGCCGCTTTTTCCCGAAGGGAAAAATAACCTTGACAGAAAAATAACCTAATTTGACAAGTAAAGAATTTTTTGCTAATTTCTACTTATATTTTACACCAAAAATCCTAAAGGGAGGGAGAATGGCAACTGGCCAAATTTGGGGCAAATTGAAGACAATTCTTTTAAAAAATTTCACCATCCCAGGGAGTGAAATTGTCCTGGAAGCTGGCACAGAGCTAAATGTAGTTGGTAAGAGTTCAACTAAGTTTCAGCGCTTAGTTTTCAATCGTCTGATTTGGATACTGATTGGCTTAACGGAAACAAAGTAAATTTCATTTTTAACGGGAGAAAAAAATGGCAACCGACCAGGCCAAAACAGGGCTAAAGGCTATCTTCAAAAGGAATTACACTGACCCGGAGACAAATACTCCCATCCCGGCTGGTGCCGAATTGGTGATAATCGACCGGAGGGGAACTGATAGAATTCAGTGCTCAACCGGAGAAATTCCAATTTGGGTTCCACTTGATGCGGTAGAAATAAAATAACCTATCCTGCAAAACGATGCAGAGAGGCTGGTTTCAAAAACCGGCCTTTTTTTACTCAAAAACTCTTTTAATTTCTCCTTCAAAGTTTTTCCTTCTAATTCTATTTTTATTCCCCTGATTTCTATACTATCATTAATTTCATTATCCGCTTTTAGGCCCGGAATAGAAACTACAAAACTGTTTTTATTCCATTCGCGGTAAGCGTTATTTAAGTCAAATTCGGCTTGGGCCGTCTTCCAACCGTCTTTTTCTTCCGGAATCCGGTAGCCGGCTAAAATATAATTTATGCCAGCCGGATTAGCGGAAAAACTTTCATCCACTTTTTTAAAATTAGGGTCAAGCAGATTTTCTGAATTAAAGCTAAAAACCCCGCTACCAGCCAGGATTATATCTCCCCTGGCGATTTTTATCTCACTAACTTTATTTTCAAGCATCTGGCTGAATTGCCGGTAAGTAGAGCTAATTTCCAGCTCCTTATCGCCTATTTTAATAATCTGCAAACTGGCTGGATTGATGGTTTGGACGTTTATTAGCTGGCTGTCAGTATAAAGGGAAATGTCTTTGTCATTTTCACCGGCTAGCCAGATTCTATTTAAGAAAGAAATTTTACTTTGGCTGGTGGCTATTTTCTTTGTGATAATATCATCATTAGCGCGCAGTTCTATTTTGTAAACCCCTTCCGGCAGTCCGGCTTCGGCAAAATCCACCTCTCTCGTCTCCCCCATCTCGCCGCTATCGGTTTTTATGCCGTCATCGTCCAGGTGCCGGCTGGAAATCAATTTATCATTATAATACAAATTCAGATCAATCGCATCGCTGTCTTTATTCTGGTTTAAATCCAGGAAAGTAAAATTAAAACTTAAACCTTCGTCTTTAATATAAGTAAAAAATTGATAGGGCCCGCGCAGGGAGTAGTTGATTTCTTGTTTAACTTTACTTGCTTCATAATCTTTAAGCAAATACTCTTTTTTAAAATCATAATTATATAAAGCGATTTCCTCGGGCCAAGGCAGATTAGCTAAAAAATTGTCCAGAGTGTCATATTTCTTTTCTCGCTGCATTAGCATTGCCCCATCTTTTTCTATCACATTCCAGACCAAAGCCAGCTTATCAATAATTTTATTTTCTATGGGCTGTAATTGATACCGCCAGATAATTTTATCCATCAAAACTCCGGCTTCTACTAAGGGCCGCTCGCTTTCGTTTTTATATTCTAAAGTAAGTTTAGCTTGATTGAATTTCCTTGGGGTGCGCAAAGAAAAATAAACCGGGTCTCCGATTATCTTTTGGCTCTCCCCGCTAATCGGCTCTACCCTTTCCTCCGGCGTTAATTTACCAATAAACTTATTGGTTCCGGCCAGCTGATAATCGCCATTGGCAAAATCATAAACATAAGTGATTTTCCCGCTTGGTACAATCGCCATATATAAAAGCCAAACCGTAAAACCGGCTAAAATTAGCCACAAAAAAATTCTTAATTTAACTATCCAGCTTGTTTTTTCCATACCACGAACTCTTTAAGGTGTTAAACACCCTATAGGGTGTTTAACACCTTGGGGCCTCCTTTCCTCCCCCTTCGCAAGGGAGGAATTTAACTCTCGGACATTCTTTTTTCTTCTACCTTCCCAGCTTGCTAAAACCCCTGATTATTTATATAATTCAAGTACGGTTTGCGATTTATACATACTTCTATTTTACCTTATTTTAGATAAAAAATAAATGATAGTTTGCCTTAATGGAAAATTTATTCGGGATAAAGATGCTAAGATTTCCGTATTTGACCACGGTTTCCTTTATGGTGACGGCGTCTTTGATACAATTGCAGCAGTCAACGGCCAAATTTTTTGGCTAAAAGATCATATCGACAGGCTTCTGTCCGGCTGCAGAAAAATTCATCTAAAAATCCCCTGGTCAAAAAGAGAACTCTTAAAGCTTACTGAGAAAACATTTCGGAAAAATAAACAAAAAAATGGAAGGATCAGAATCGCAATTAGCCGCGGTGAAAACGGCATCCCCATATACTCCAGCGACAACTGCAAACCAAATCTGGTTATTTTCTCTTCTCCCTTAAAATTTTTAGATAAAAAAATTTATAAAAAAGGAATAACCTTAAAAACTACAAAGGATTTACGGTTCCTACCGCAAGTAAAAAATTTAAATTTTCTGCCTTCAGTTATGGCGTTTCTGGACGCTAAAGAATCCGGCTATGATGACTCGCTTTTTGTAAAAAAAGATAGAACGGTCTTAGAGGGAACAACTTTTAACATCTTTGCTGTTAAAGGCAAAAAAATTAAAACGCCGGCGCGAGAGATACTGCCCGGAATTACAGCAAAAAAAGTAACACAACTTGCCAAAGGTCTTGGCTTCTCCGTCTTAGAAGGAAAACTTACCCTTAAAGAGTTAAAAAAAGCCGATGAAATATTTATTACTGGCACAACAAAAAAAATTGTTCCGGTAATTCAAATAGGTAAGAGAAAAATTGGCGATGGAAAGGCCGGCAACGCAACCAAAAAATTAATGGAGGAATTCTCAAAATTATATTTTTAAAAAATAGTAAATATGAACTTAAAAGACCTACAAAAATTTATTGTCAAAGAAGATAAACGTTCGGAAAAATATTATGGCCATCGCCTTGATAAAGAAAAACGAGTTTTAGCCAGAACCGTAAAATTAACCGAAGAATTGGGAGAATTAGCCAGTGAAGTTTTAGCCCATTACTGCCTGCAAAGAAAACAAAAACTTGCCAAGCGCTGTAAGGACGATCTGCCTGAAGAAT
>Ga0210019_1002784_pt1 | contig 16585 bp, 16 predicted proteins | sample CryGeyCG2114_020_2_FD_183969 | JGI IMG/M metagenome (GOLD analysis project Ga0210019, IMG submission 183969) | Groundwater microbial communities from aquifer - Crystal Geyser CG11_big_fil_rev_8/21/14_0.20 (SPAdes) (version 2) | ecosystem: Environmental > Aquatic > Deep subsurface > Groundwater ...
ACCGGAGTTTTGTGCATCGCGCGCCTGCAACAATGAGTATTCAATATCAGCAAAAGTTACCAGCGAGCCATCGTGAAAGCGAACATCCGGGCGAATTCTAAATTCCCATGTAGTAGAATCTTGAACGCCGTATGAGATTGCCAGAGCCGGCTCCAAACGCAAATCAGGCACAACGCGAATCAGCGGCTCGTATATATGCAGCAGGCGCGTTCTCGAACCGATATCGTTCGTAAGCGGGTGCAAAGACACTGCGGGCTCAGAGAGTCCGATTCGGAGTGTTTTTAGTTCTTCACCTTGGTGAGACATCATGGCCCCCACAGCGGCATCAAATTTGGATTCAAAGAAGACCTTTGAGCCAACGAGCACAAGCGCCCCAAAGTACAAGATAATTAGTAATATCCTTCCTATACGCATCCAGATAGTATACAGGAAAAATAACCAATGGACCAAGCATCAAATAACAAATAATAACTAAACAACCAATATCAAAATTCCCAATCTATTTTTGTAAATATCCTCGCAATTGATGCATCATTTGCACACGTTTTTGAATAAGCCCAGCGGTGCCAACATCTTTTCTATGAAATACCGGCCCCTTTACTGTCTGCGCCGCAATTTCTGCCTTTTGCTCAGCCTCTGCCAGCGTATCTCCGATTCCCACAAATCCAATTGCGCGGGAACCGCCCAAATACAGCCCGTCCTCGCGCTGGTCTACAGATGCAAAGTAGCGCTTCACACCGGGCGGAAGCTCGCCAACTAATTCTATCTTCTCATTCTTTTTTGGCGCATCTGGATATCCCTCTGGGACAACATACTTACAAACGGTCGCCTTTTCTTCAAACTCCAGTTTCATGCCGCTCAAACTTCCATTCAAAATCGCCAGACACACATCCACAAAATCGGTCTTCATAATCGGCAGCACATTCATAACCTCGGGATCTCCAAAGCGAACATTATATTCAATCAAACGCACACCTTCTTTGCACGCCATAAAGCCGCCGTACAAAATCCCTTTGTAAGGCAAGCCGGTCTCTTGCTTTACCGCCTCAACCACACGACGGCTAATTTCGTGGGCCTGCTCCACATCTTCACGTGTTAAAAAAGGCAAGAGATGATTTGCATCGGTATACGAGCCCATACCGCCGGTATTCGGCCCTTCGTCGTTTTCAAAGGCACGTTTATGATCTTGCGCCGGGATCATATCTAAAACCGTTGTACCGTCCACCGCATGGAACAAACTAAATTCCTGCCCCACTAACTTTTCTTCCACAACAACACGCCCAAATTTTTCAATGGCCTGCAGTGCAAAATCGCGACCCTCTTCAGCTGAGTGCAAGTGATCGCCGGAAACTTTTACTCCCTTGCCACCCATTAATCCTTCGGCCTTTACTACATAATTTTCATCAAGCTCGCGAATAAAATCCACAATCCCCTCCTCGGTTGTAAAAACCCGAAACTTCGGATTTCCCGGAATATCGTACTTTGCGACCAAATCGCGCGTAAAAGATTTTGAGCCCTCAAGCTGCGCCACCGCCTTGTGCGGCCCAACAACCGGAACATCAATCTGCCACAAACGGTCCGCAACACCGGCGCACAGCGGATCTTCCGGTCCAACAAACGCAAAGTGCGGCTTTACCTTTTGCGCAAAGGCTACGATCGCATCCGAATCGCCAAGATCACCCAACTTATACTCGGCAGCAAGCTCACGCATGCCTGGATTATTCGCCTTAGCATAGACGCTCAGTGCAACTTTTCCATTCTTTGTAAGCGCCTCGGCAATACAGTGTTCGCGCGCGCCGTTTCCAATGAGTAGTGCTTTCATCAGTCACAGGCAGCGTAGCGATCCTGTGACCATTTATCAAGTAAGTAATTGCGCAGCAATTAACCTTTTTTACAGTAGCGCAAGCTGATCCTCAGCCTCTTCATCGCTATCTATGCTGCCGCTTGTATGGCACTCCTCCACACGCTGCAGAACTTTTTCCGTGATATCCGGCGTTGGATACTTTCCATCCATACATGCGGCACAAAAACCGGTAAGGTTGGGATTTTCGGCCCGCACCGAATCCACCAAATCCTTCATCGTCTGATAAAAAACCGCATCGGCATTGATCGCTTTGGTAATCTGCTCAATATTCAGCTTATTTGCAATAAACTCTTTGCGCGTCGGCATATCCACGCCGTAAACACAGGGATTAATCAGCTGCGGCGCCGCAGAAGCAAAGTAGACTTTTTCTGCTCCGGCTTCGCGCACAATCTCAACAATTTTTCGCGACGTATTTCCGCGCACAATCGAATCATCCACCAGCAAAACTTTTTTGCCTTTCAGCTCTTTAGGAATGGTATTTAACTTATACTTTATTGAGCGCTTGCGAATTTCCTGACCCGGCATAATAAAGGTGCGGCCGATGTAACGGTTTTTAATGAGACCCTCACGGTACGGCACGCGAATTTCGGCTGCGATTTCAAATGCAGGGCTGCGGCCGGTATCGGGCACCGGCACCACAACATCTATTTCGAGACCCTTTAACATCGCTTGCTTAATTTGCTGGGCAAGCACGCGCCCCATGCGAATCCGCGAATTGTAAACATTCACACCATCAATCACAGAGTCCGGCCGCGCAAGATACACATACTCAAAAATACATGGCGCCCACTTTGGCTGCACAATTTGTTTGCTATGAAGCTCGTACTTTGGATCGATATAAATCACCTCGCCGGGCTGAACATCGCGAATCACTTTAAAATCGAGCGTATTCAAGGCCACACTTTCGGAGGCGAACATATATTCGTCGCCAAGAGGCGTTTCGCGCTTTCCAAAAATCAGCGGACGGATTCCATTGGGATCGCGGAAGGCGAGCAGTCCACGATTCGCGATCATCGCAATTACCGCATAACCGCCCTTTAACCGTCCATAAACCCCCTTCATCGCCTTAAAAACATCTTCGGGCTTCAGCTCCTTTCCCCCAATTTTATTGAGCTCATCGGCAACAACATTTACCAAAACCTCAGAGTCCGATTTTGTGTTGAGGTAGCGGCGATTATCCTTCGTTACTTGCTCGCTCAGCTCTTCATAGTTTGTAAGATTTCCGTTGTGAATCAGCGCGATTCCATAAGGCGAGTTTACATAAAAAGGCTGCGCCTCTTCCGCACTGTCCGCACAGCCGGCAGTTGGATAGCGCACGTGGCCGATTCCAATGGTTCCCTTTAAGCGGTACATATGTTTCACGCCAAAAACATCGCGCACTAAACCGTTGCCCTTTTTAAGATGAAAGCGGTTTTCGTATGTTGCAATGCCCGCTGCATCCTGGCCGCGGTGCTGCAAAACCATAAGCCCGTCATAGAGCTCTTGAACAACTTTACTGTGAGATGAAATGCCGATTATTCCGCACATAAGGCGTAGTGATAATTATTTAGATTGAATGTGATGCGCTGCTGCGAGTGTATTCCTCATAAGACATGCAACGGTCATGGGACCTACCCCGCCGGGAACCGGCGTAATGAAGCGGGCTTTTTTTGAAACAGCGGTAAAATCAACGTCGCCGACAAGTTTACCACCAACGCGGTTAATGCCAACGTCGATAACAACGGCACCCTTCTTTATCATAGACGATTTTAAGAGTTTTGCCTTACCCACAGCCATAATAACGATATCGGCCTGCCGTGTGTGTGCAGCTAAGTTCTTTGTCTTGGAGTGGCAGACCGTCACGGTTGCATCGCGATTAATGAGCATGAGCGAGAGCGGCTTGCCCACAATATTGCTGCGCCCCACAATCACCGCGTGCTTTCCAGCAGTTGGAATTTTATAATGATCGAGCATGCGAATAACGCCCTGCGGCGTACACGGCGCCAGCCGTTCATCTTCTTTAAAGAGCGCACCCAGATTCACAACATCGAAGCCGTCCACATCTTTATGCGGAGCAACAGCCGCACCAATTTTTGCCGCATCGATCTTCGGCGGCAACGGCAACTGCACAAGAATGCCGTGAACTTTTTTATCTTTGTTTAGTTTTTCGATGATGGCAAGCAACTTTTTTGTGGATGTAGATACAGGGAGGCGCAAGAGCTCTGCGACAATCCCAACATGTTCAGCAGCCCGGGTCTTTTGTTTAATATACGACAAACTGGCGGGATTGTCTCCGACAAGGAGAATCACAAGCTTTGGTTTTATCCGCAATTGCTTCACTTCTTTCGCTACTCGCTCAAGAAGTGAAGTGGAAACAAGCCTGCCGTCGAGTATTTTGGCTGACATTGGTAGGCTTACTATAAGGAGAAGATGGAGTTTGGTCAAGTGAACGGCTTACGCGGCAATGTGCTGCAAAGCTACCTATCTCTTTTTTTAGCAAGTAGCTTTCTTGTTCGCATAAAACCCCTATTTGGGTGTATATCGGAAGTAAAGTTCGGATATAATCCTCATTGTATGAGTAAAGATGTTTTCGGAAAAGCACTATTTAGCTACTGGAAAGGTGACCGCAAAACGCCATACATTGTTCGGCGTGATGATGGTTACATAAATACAAGCAGTCTCAAAATCTACTTCACAAAACAATTTTACCCAACTGAAAAAACTATAGCTCATCATGTGAAAGGAAAAATTTTAGATGTAGGCTGCGGGGCTGGCCGGCATATTTTGCACTATCAAAATCGCGGTTACGACATTACGGGAATAGACAACTCCCCGCTTGCAATAAAAGTATGCAAAGAACGTGGATGCAAAAAAGCCAAAGTAATGGATGCCTTTCATCCTAAATTTCCTCAATACTCCTTCGATACAATTTTACTCTTCGGTCATAATATTGGAATCGGCGGAAGTTTGGCAGGTGCAAAGCGGCTGCTTTCATCTCTTAGGAAACTTATTAAAGAAGATGGCCTTTTGCTCCTTACCTCATTAGAGGTAACAAAAACAAAAAAGAAAGTACACCAAAAATATCATCAAAAAAATCGTGCAGCAAAGCACTATGTTGGTGAAATTAAAATCCGGATTGAATATAAAGACGAAATTGATGACTGGTTTGACTGGATACATGTAGAACCAAAAATTATGAAAAAATTAGCACAAGAAACAGGATGGAAAATCATAGAACTTCATGAAACCAGTAGCGGCGAATATTCCGCCGCGCTCAGTCCGTGCTAATCTCCACCCACCACCCCCAAATCATCTCCGCCGTATCATCCTTCTCAGCCACCCGCTCTATCACCGTCCATTTAAATTCTTTTGCCAACTGCTGCAATTTGACGAATAATATAATTTATTCTATAATTTAATTATATTATTTAGAAAGTTATTTATGAAACCCTCAAATATTTTAGTTGTTCAAAAAATAGAAGGCGGAGAGGGTAGTGCTTCTTCCCGGCTCGACTCATTTACGGCTGATTTGTTCCTAAACGATGCAAAGGTTCAGGGACTGACTCAAGTATCCTTAGTAGATGAAAGCGGTCGCTCTCTTGAAGTAGCAGAAGCAATAACAGTTTTACGCGAACATTTAAAAGAAAGGGCAGATGAAGTTTTAAAAGCAATAACAGTAACGAAACGCCAAACGCTACACAAATTTGATATAAAACCTGATGAAGAACTCTAACACCCTTAGACTTTTCATTTAAGAAGCGCCCTCCAGATCTTTTGCTCCGTCACCTCTTTCTCAGCCGCCCGCTCTATCACCGTCCATCTAAATTCTTTTGCCAGCTTTTTTAAAACGTGGCTGCATTTTTGGACGAGTTCGTCTTGGGTTTCGTGAATGTGGCCGGCTTCTTTTGCATGCAGGCTGCGCTCGCCTGTCATCAAGATGGCCTGATCTTCTTTGAGCAGATGCTCGTTCATCTTATGGAGCTCGCGGGGATTTCCGCCCTTTGCAATCCCCCATGCCAGGCCGGTGCCGACATAGTCCTCGGCCACCACGGTATAGCCGCGGGCCAGGTAGCTTTCCAGCTTGGGCTGGAAGTGATAGCGATTTAAGACAAAGAGCAGCTGGAGCTCTTCTTCGCTCATAGTCTGGGTGTGCGAGCGCAAAATCTTATTAAGTGCCGGGCCGGTCGGCGCTAAATCGTAAATAGGATACTTTATATACATTGCCTTTTTGCCGGCCTTCTTCAAGCGCTGCACCAGGCGCTTTGCGTGGTACGATTTACCAATATTGTTAATGCCGTAGATGGTGATGAGTTTTCCTCGCATTTAAGATAAGTTTAACCCGTAGACCCAAATCCTCCGCGGCTCTTCCCGTTCATCTTCTCCACCTCGTCCCATTGCACAGTATCGACGCGCACAAAGATGCCCTGGGCGATTTTTTCGCCGCGCTTAATTTCTACGGGCGCGTTGGTGAAGTTGTACATTTGGATTTTAATCTCGTCTTCTGGGCCGCAGTAGTCCTGATCTATCACACCGATGCCGTGCGGCTTTAAGAGGCCCTTTTTGCGGGGCGTAGAGCTGCGGGATGCCACAACTAGCATATATCCCTTAGGAACCTCAACAATCAAATTACCGGGAATCAGCTCAATAGATTGGGGATGCAGCATAATATCTTCCCGCGCCAGAATATCGAAGCCCACCGAACCGGCGGTTTCGTATACCGGCAACGGCAAATCCTTATCAATACGCTGAATACGCACTTTCATACAGCCATAATATACGCTACTATCGACTTGTGAATAAAGCTAGAAAAAAGAAAAACATTGGTAAGGATGCGAGGCCACGGGCCGAGCGCGACGACTTGAGCGAGGAAGGCTCGAATTTAGAGCCGACCGAGCAAAAGGAGAAGCTTATCAAAATAGACTACGCTATAGGCGGGCAAGCTGTGATAGAGGGTATTATGATGCGCTCGCCTAACTTTGTTGCGACTTCTGTGCGCAAAAAAGACGGCAGCATTAAGACAAAAGAAGACAAATTTCAATCTTTGATCCGCAAATACCGCCTGCTGAATATTCCGCTGGTGCGAGGCGTGATAAATCTTGTAGAGATGATGGTCATTGGCATGGGCGCGGTGAATTTTTCTGCAAACGAGTTTGTTGAGGATGAGGAGGATGAAAAAGAGGCTGCGGAAAAATCAAAGTTTTTTGAAGTTTTCACATTCGCCTTTTCTATTCTGCTCTCACTTGTCCTCGCGATCTTTCTCTTTAAATTCATTCCGCTTGCTGTCGCTGAATTTCTACGTTCACATTTCTCTTTCATTGAAAATCACTACGTAATTTTCAATCTGATCGACGGCGTTGTCCGCATCGCGATATTTTTTGGCTATCTGCTTTTCTTGTCCCGTTTCAAAGACTTCCGCCGCGTCTTTCAGTATCACGGCGCCGAGCACATGGCGATCTTTACCTACGAAAACGAGCTGCCACTCACAACCGATAACGTGCGCAAACACTCCCCTCGCCATCCACGTTGTGGTACCAGCTTTCTTATCCTCGTACTGCTAACCAGCATGGTGGTCTATACCTTTGTCCCCCGCCATCCTGAATTCGCGCTCAATTTGCTGCGCCGCCTTGCCGTGGTTCCGCTCATCGCCGGCATCGGTTATGAAATTTTAAAGTGGAGCGCAAAATACCGTGACCATGCACTGGTGCGACTGCTTGTTGCGCCGGGCATTTGGACGCAGCACATAACGACACGCCAGCCAGACGACGATCAAATAGAAGTCGCAATCACCACGCTCAACAGCACACTAAAACTGGAGCAAGACCACGCAAAGGAGAGCTAAAATCAGGAGACAAAACTAGCGTTCAAGCGCCCTTAACTACAGCGAATTTGTCGCTGCCGGATCGATCTTAATTCCCGGCCCCATACTGGTAGTAAGCGTCAGGCTCTTTACATATACGCCCTTGGCACCGCTTGGCTTTGCCTGCACAATCGCTTTAAGATAGGTTTTAACATTCTCCAGCAGCTTTGCTTCGTCAAAAGAAGCTTTGCCAAAAATGTTATGCAAATTTGCGAGCTTGTCGACTCGGAACTCAACCTTACCTTTAATAATCTCTCCGATTGTTTTGGTAATTTCCGGAGTAACCGTGCCGGCTTTTGGATTCGGCATGAGACCTTTTTGACCGAGCGTTTTTGCAATCTTACCAAGATGCTTCATGGCAGCGGGCTCTGCAACCGCAACATCAAAGTCGAGCCAGCCGTCCTCAATTTTCTTTACAAGATCTTCAAGACCGGCCTCGGATGCACCGGCATCTTTCGCCTCTTTTACTCGTGCGTCAGTCACAAATGCGATTACACGGACCTTTTTTCCGGTACCATGCGGCATAGCAACCGTTCCGCGAACAATTTGATCGGCATGACGCGGATCGATACCGAGATTCATGTGTACCTCACAGCTTGAATCAAATTTGGTTGTTGCTGTTTTTTTAAGAAGCGCAATTGCTTCATCGAGCTGATAAAGACGATCTTCAATAAGATCTTTTGCATTACGATATTTTTTTCCGTGAGCCATATGGAGGGAGATAAGGAGTTAGAGGAGTTAAGGAGAAAGGGAGTAGAGAAGAGCGCTTATGTGCGTTCGACATCGATTCCCATAGAGCGTGCCGTACCCTCGATAATTTTTATTGCGCTATCAAGATCGACAGCATTCAGATCGGGCATCTTGGTTTCGGCAATTTCTTTTACTTGTGCCTTGCTCAATTTACCAACCTTATTTTTATTAGGTTCGCCAGAGCCCTTTGGTACACCCGCAGCCTTGCGGATAAGAAATGAGGCCGGTGCAACCTTCGTAATAAACGTAAAAGTACGGTCTTCAAAAACCGTAATTTCTACCGGCACTACCGTATCGCCCATTTTGCCGGTTTTGTCGTTAAACTTTTTGCAGAAATCCTGAATCTGCACACCGTGCTGACCAAGTGCAGGACCTACCGGCGGCGCTGGATTCGCCTTACCCGCAGGAATTTGAAGCTTAATGATGGTCTTTACTTTCTTAGGAGCCATAGTGATTTGGGATTAGAAATGTAGTGAATTAAGCGCTCAAGAGTTCGATCATCTTCTTTACTTCTGAATGATAGAGCTTGAGATAGGCAATACTATAGAGGCGGTTTTTTATCTTCACGGTGAGAAATGCCTCATCCGGCTTCTTCGCGTGATTAATATAGAACGAGCGGTCGCCATAGGCATTCGTCTCATTCAGGGTCAAATCTATAAAGGTTTTCGTTTTATTTTGCAAGAGCATGTAGAGCTGAAGTGCGCGAATTTCATCCTGAAGCACAACTTCGCTAATACTTGCTACAGCAATATTTTCAACCGACATCTCATAGTATGTGGCGTCGGAAATTGGCGTTGCCGTGATATCGAGAAGTTTATAAATCTTGCCCTCAAAGAGCTCTTCTTCAACTTTTTCTCCAATACCGGCCTGTAAAATGAGTTCTGGAGTAAGCGGAGAGGGCTCTGGCGCAACTACCACTTTTGGCTGAATAACCTCCTCGGGTTCAGTAACTGGCTCCGCCTCAGTCGTATCTGCAGGATCAGGATCGGTTGTTTCTGTCTCAGGCGCTTCAGTTGCCAATACATTTGTCTGGCCGCCGGTATCTTCCGCTCCCAAATATTCGCGTACGCTCAAATCAGCAATCACAGTAGTAACTGCAACAGCAAGTATAACGGTAAAGATTGTGAACTTATTCATAGTCGCTCCCTGCAAATGAGGTGGTTAACGCGATGTAATTTATAGTGCAACCGCTATCGGCCTTATTTCTTCTTCACCTGCGTAAAGTCGAGCTCTACCGGTGTTTCCCGTCCAAAGATTGTAATCATAACTTTAATCTTACCTTTTTCTTCATCAACCGAACTAATAATACCATCATAGTTCACAAACGGTCCGTCTAAGACGATAACATTGTCGCCGACATTAAAGTCAACTTTAAACTTCGGCTCAACCTGGCCCATGCGCGTCTTAACCACCTTCCACTCCTCTGCAGAGACCGGAACCGGAATAGTACCGGATCCGACGAAACCTGTAACATTGGGTGTATTTCGCACTACATACCAAGATTCATCGGTTACGATCATATCTACAAGTACATATCCGGGGAAAAGCTTCTTTTGTTCTTCTTTTGGCTGACCGTTTTTAATAACGATCTGACTCTCCTTTGGAACAACAACATCAAAAATATAATCCTGCATATTCGTAGATTCGATACGCTGAAGCATTGCTTCGCGAACTGCATCCTCATAGCCCGAATATGTGTGGATCACATACCAGTTACGTCCGGTACCAAGTGCTTGTTTTGCCATATATTAGAGAGATTCAGGAGACGGTGACTGAGCTGCCAAATCCAGCAGCTCACGATATCCCAAGTTAAATACAAAGTCGATTCCTGCAATTGCCGCTGCAGAGATAAAGACAAATACAATTACAAGAATACAAACATTTATTGCGCGATTTCGAGTTGGCCAGGTAACTTTGTCGAGCTCGTGCCAGCTGTCTATAAAGTACTGAGAGAGGAAATTTTTTGCCATAGTATGGTGAGATAACTCAAAAATGGCCCAAGGCCAAACGAACAGTACCGCAAGTAGGGATTTTCTGCAAGTGATTTTTCTGGTATAATAGACGGATATTTTTATGCGTCTAAAAACTCAAAAAATAAAGGAGCGCACGGCGCGACCGCGAGCCAGCGAGGGAAGCCCGAAATTAGGGCTGACCGAGCGCCAGCGAGCGTTTATTAAGGAAGCGCTTCTCGTGCTGCCACTCATGGCAGTTGCATTATGGCTGACAAATGGGCCCGAAGTTGCGAGTGCGGGATTCATTCCAATACCGCGCGGACTCTGCGGTGTATTCCCCTGCCCTGAAGGCAGCGGCGACGGCGTTGCCATTGCAAAGAGCTTAACCGGACGCATAGTACGAATTGTACGCATCATGATTGGCGCAGTCGCCACACTGATGATTGTAATTTCGGCGATCAAACTCATTGCCTCACAAGGCAACGAAGAGGTCTACACCAAAGAAATCAAAACGCTTATTTTTGCCATTGTCGGACTCTTTGTGGTTGGCCTATCCGGGGAAATTGCACAAATTGTTGAGCTCGAGAAGGGCGGTTTCTTAAAAGATCCAAATGTTGCAGTGCAGCGAAGTAAACTTTTCTCACGAACAGTTAAAATCGCAATCACCTTTATTAAATACACTATCGGCAGCGTGGCGGTGCTCTTTGTAATACGAAGCGCATTAGTGCTTATTACTCAAGGACATAATGAAGAAGAGACAACTAAAGCGACAAAGAGTTTAAGCATCGGTGCAATCGGACTTATACTTATTGTCTTTGCAAATACATTTATTAATAAAATTTTCTTTAAAATCGACCAACAGGGTTCGCTTACAAGCGATGCCGTCCGTCCGGGGATCGATATCGATCAGCTCACGCGCGAAATCGCCAGCGTTACCAATATTATTGCAGCAGTAGCCGGACCTGTAGCACTTTTAACATTAATGTACGGCGGCTTGCGCTACATTTTGGCAGCCGGCGAGGACGATCAAATCGGAAAAGCAAAAAAAATAATGCAGTGGGCACTTATCGGTTTAATTGTTATTTATAGCGCATTTGGAATTGTCAGTACGTTTATTGCGCGCCGCTTCACAGGTATTTAATTATGAAAAAAAATAATACTATAACCGCTATGCTCGCACTGCTTGGCACAATGCTCACACTTATGCTTTTTGTGCTGCCTCAAACTGCGTATGCACAAAACGGCACGTGCGCTCCGGATGACATCGATTGTCAGCTGCAAAATGTTTTCGAAAAACGCGGGCGCGAGGGAGGACCCGAGCTGGGTAATTTTGCAAACCGCTTTCATGAACTTTCGAGCGTAGAGTCGGGTGCCGATACACTCACGTCAATTATTTTTATTGCACTCGATTTTATTAAATATATTCTTGGGGCAATTACGGTAATCTTTGTTACCATCACGGGAGTAAAACTTGTAGTGAGCGGCAGCAAGGCGGATGAAGAGTTCGATAAGGCAAAAAAAGCGCTGAAGTACATCATTATGGCGCTCGTGCTTGTTATTATTTCTGATGAACTGGTCACAAAAGTCTTTTTTGGCGAGTACGGAGAGTGTATTGCAAGTTCGGCAAATGCTCAGCAGTGTGCACAGGAAGGTGCAACCATTATTAAGGGATTGTATAGTTTTGTATTGGCGATGGTTGCAAGCATTGCAATCTTTATGCTGGTCTATTCAGGCTTTCGGATGATAACTTTTTATGACAATGAAGAAGAATTAAACAAATACAAAAAACAGATTGTTTGGGCGATTGCGGGGCTCGTGCTGGCAGGAATCGCGGAATTCGCAGTGAAAGGAGTTGTATTTCCGGAAGCCGGAGAGCGCCTCTTCGACGTCGATGCCGGCATTCAACTCGTTTCGCAACTCACTAATTTTGCAGCGGGATTTATTGCTGCCGGAAGCTTTGTCATATTGTTTTACGGCGGCTACTTATATGTTGCATCATTTGGCAATGAAGAGCTTACCGGCAAAGCAAAAAAAATCATTATGGGAGCTATTATTGGTATGCTGATTGCACTTGTAGCATTTGGTGCAGTTACGACCGTTGCGAGTTTGAGCAGCGGACGAGAGGCCGGCAGTCCGGTAGAGGCATCTCTAGAAGCCGCGACCCGATAAACATTATTTTTTCATGCCCCAATCAACGCTAGGTTTACATCATAAGCACAAAAGAAAGCGGATACACCAAAAGCGCGAGCAGTATCCGCACCCCGACAAACTTATTCGTTTTTTTGACGGCGTCATTATTGCAATGGGATTTATTGTCCCGCTATTTACGATTCCGCAAGCGATGGAAATTTGGGTAAATAAAAGCGCGGCGGGACTTTCTGCCATTACTTGGATGGCCTATTTGGCAAATACTATTGTTTGGACAATTTACGGGATACTGCATCGAACAAAGCCAATTGTTCTGACATTTTCGCTCATGACAAGTATAAATATCGTGATTGTGACGGGGATTGTTGTTTTTTAGGGGCAAGAGCGAGCGCGAGAATCCACCTGTTTACAGAACACCTGCTTTTAAGGTATAATATTTAGATTCATTCTTGCTTTGCGGCCGCAAACAAAAAACAAAAATGCAGCTAAAAAAAATCACATCACGTTTTGCTTCACTAAGTATTGCTCTTGTACTGACAGCGAGCATGCTCTTAGCAGCGGCGCCGCATCTGGTGAACAATTCAATCCCGGCAGCGCATGCACAAAACGAAGTATGTAAAGATATTCAAGACGCATTAGGTGGCTTAGTAAGTTGTGGTGATGACGATGTTGTGAGCTTTAGTGATTTTCAAGGCGGGCTCGGCCCGCTGGATGCACAAGGTTCAGGACTGGACTCTTCACTCACTCGTGCAGGAGGAAATTTCCGTGAAATTCTTGTAACCATCATCAATTTCGCCCTAACATTTTTGGGCATTATCGCAGTTGCCGTTGTAATTTATGGTGGCTACTTATATGTAGCTGCTGCCGGCAATGAAGAACTTTCCGGCAAAGGCAAAAAAGCGATCATGTATGCGGCAATTGGTATTTTGATTATTATCAGCTCGTTTGCTTTTGTGAATACATTTATCACGCTAGATAATGTTGATCAAGAGGGTCGCCGCGGTGCTGCGGATGGTACCGGAACGGTTGGTAGCGGCTTAAGCGGAGCAAACGACATCAGTGCAGCTGCCGAAGAAGGCAACAACCGCTTACAATCACGCGTATTCAATTTTGGTGCATCGCAAATTCGCACAGCTACTGATGAGCTACTCAAAGCGTATCAAACACTTGTTGAAGTTGAGAGCCTAGCAACACGAATCGAAAATGTTGCCGGCCCCACACAACGTTCTGAAAATAAATCGTATTTGAATGAGGTTGCCGGATTGATTCGGCAAATTCGAAGCAAGACGAGTTCGCTCAGCCAAACCGGCAAGGCCGCACAACGAATGCTCGATGAGCAAATCGCACGGCTCGAATCTTTTTCTCGTGAGCAAATTGAAGATGAAGATTTCGAAGTTGTTGGAAATATTTTTGATGCCGATGCAGACGGCTCTCTTTTGCAAGATGCGCTGCTAGAGGGATTCAATGAAACGTTTAATATTCCGGAGGCCGCACGGGAAGACTTTATAACTGCCGTAGAAGAAATTGCAGGTGACACTGATCGCGGTGCACGCCCGCAGCCAAGTGATCAAAATGTAGCAGGCAAAATTCCAATCGTATGGCAACTTATTGGCCCGGTTGCAAATTCAGATGCCGGTACTGTTATTGGCAATGTTGTCTCAACTCAAGATTTGGAGAAAGCATTTGCCGGTATCAATCCAAACACGCCAATTTCAGAATTATTTGTGCAGGCAATTCGCAATGTTCGTGCACTCGCGAATATTAGCGGCAGAGCCGCAGATAACAGCGGTGCAATTGTTGATGCAATCACTTCACTGCAAAGACTGCACATTGCAATACGTGATTTGAAATTCGTCGGCGTGCAAATTACGGCAAGTGCGCGTGAGGGCAATGCGCCATTCATAGTCGAATTAAGCGGTTTACGCTCAGTTGATCCAAGCGGCAAATCTATTACCGCAACACAATTTCAATGGGATCCGGATGGTGACGGCGAATACGGCATCAATCCTCAAAGTGCGCGATTAGTGCAGTGTGGCGATACTCCTGGTGCAACTGGCGACATCACCGGACCAGTTGTTACATGTACGTACTTACAGCCGGGAACCTATCTTGCACGCCTCGAAGTTGAAAGTTCGGACGCACAAAATGTAGCACGGGGCCAGGCATTCCTCTCTATCCGCGTTCTCCCAAGTCTTTCTAAAATTAATTTAAAGGCGCGGGTTGGCAGCGAAGAGTATGTGCTGCGCAGCTACGATGCAAATAATAATGTTATTGATAACAACGAACTCGCTGTCCTCATTAGTGAGGTGACCGGCCGTGGCATTGAATTCGATGCACAAGAGTCGCGCGACTCTTCGGGCGCCCCAATTCGCATTTTTGACTGGCAGTGGGGTGACGGCAAGCGTGACTCATCGTCCGAAGGAAACCAGCAAGATCTCGCGGTTATTACACATAAATATCCGGATAAAGCCGGCCGCTACCGTATGCAACTGCAGGTTACCGACACCGGCAACCGGCAAGACCGCAAAATTGTAACTATTTTGGTTGGAAGCATTGCAGCGCGTGTGCAGGCCATAAAACGCACCGGTGAACCGGATGAAATTTTCGAATTTGACGGCTCGGTTTCGCGCAGTGATAATGGTGCGATCTCGAATTATGAATGGGAAATTCAAGCCGGAGGGCAAGGTGCGAATATTATTAATGATGTAGATAAGGTCGAAATAATCGGCGATACAAGCAGCCCAGCGCTTCGGGTAAAATTTAAAGAGGCCGGGCAATACTTAGTGCGACTCCGTGTCTTTGACGCTCAAGGCGAAGCAACAACAACAATTCCCGACATATTTATTAAATCAAAAAAACCGCGTGCAAATTTTAATGTGCGTACATGTCCAAACGACTGCCCGGATAAAACACAACCCTCACTTGTAGAGCTTAATGCATCACAAAGTTTTGATCCCGATAGCAGCGACTATCTTTTCTACGACTGGAAATTCTTTAGCGCTGCAGGCGATGCATTGCAATCCGGCGATGGATTTACGCTTGAAGATGGCGGAGCACTCACCGGAAACGACCGTGAAAATGGAGATGCAGTCAAAAAACTCCGCGTGAAATTCACACGTCCCGGTACATACAAGGCGGTACTCAGTGTGCACGACCAGCATGAAAATGCAAATCTGCAACAGAGTGATGAGATCTCGCGCGAATTTACCGTTAACTCCGCACTCGATGCAAAATGGGATGATGCGCTGCAGGTTGTCCATCAACTGGCCGACGGCTTTGCTACCGTAAATTTTACGGCGCAAGCACCCGATGCAACAAATGTAGAAGTTGATTTCGGTGCCGATGGCTTTAGCGGAAATTTTCCAGTCCAAAACGGTGTGGTAAATTTCGAACACACCTACGAAAGTTCCGGCTCGTATCTTGTAACTGCAACATTTACTTCCGAAAACAAAGGCCGCACCACTCTTACACAGCGCATCTATATTGCACAAGGCGACAGACCGCTTGCCGTGATTCGCGCATTCATAGACGGCAATGAAGTCGTGCTCGATAATGATAATGCAAGTATCGATATAATCCGGAATCAAATTATAAATTTTAATGGCGGCGCCTCCATAAGCAGCACAGGCAGCAATAGCGGGCTTAAATATGTGTGGGATTTTGGAGACGGCAAAAAGAGTACCGGCGCAAATGTGCAGCACGCGTTTACCGAACTCTCTCCAGAAGGAGGATATGAAGTTACGTTAACGGTAAGTGAGACACGCACGCAGCGCTCAGGCATAAATCAGCTACGCGGCTTACAAAATAATCTTTTGGCACAAAAAGATTTCAGCGGTGACCCAACAACAGTTCCGCAAAATACCGGCACAGGCGACGGCACAATTCAGCGAAGCGGCAATCAAATTGAAGATGCTCTGCGTGATGCAAACCGTCGAAGTAATGATCCGGTCCAAATAAACAATCGTGCGCCGGAGGGTCTGCAACAGGCGCAAGAGACACTTACCAGCACCGCACGCTTCCGCGTGAATGTTATTA
>Ga0210019_1002785_pt1 | contig 16585 bp, 16 predicted proteins | sample CryGeyCG2114_020_2_FD_183969 | JGI IMG/M metagenome (GOLD analysis project Ga0210019, IMG submission 183969) | Groundwater microbial communities from aquifer - Crystal Geyser CG11_big_fil_rev_8/21/14_0.20 (SPAdes) (version 2) | ecosystem: Environmental > Aquatic > Deep subsurface > Groundwater ...
CCGCTCAGCAGGATTTTTTAGATCGCTGGAACGAGAGGTGGGCAGACACCCGCATTCACGGCACGGTCAAGCGGCAGGTCAGGGAGATGTTCGAAACTGACGAGAAGAAGGCCTTGCAGACCCTGCCGGCGGACACTTCGCTTGACCTTACGCAGCAGCGCCCGCTCATCAGGGAGTCGGCAGCGTATCGATCACTTTGGCTGGCCGGTATCAAAAACAACTAACCAACGAACTGAAACAGAAAGGAAAAAACATGTTGATCAACCAAGAGCTCGAACGAACCCTTAGATCCCTCCGGCTTTCCGGCATGATAGCCTCGCTGCCTGCTCGCATTCAGCAGGCTACGGACGGAGCCCTCGCCCCGATGGAGTTCTTTCAGCTCCTCCTGGACGACGAGACGACAAGAAGAAAGGACCGCCTCTTTGACCGGCGCCTCAAACTCGCACGATTAAACCCCCTGAAACGCCTCGACAACTTCGACTGGTCGTTCAATCCAAAAACACCCAAAAAGATCGTCTGCGAACTTGCCACCGCCCGCTTTATCGCTGAACATGAAAATATTATCGCCATCGGGCAACCGGGAACGGGCAAGTCGCACCTCATGAACGCTATCGCCCTCTGCGCTATCCATGCCGGCTATTCTTCGCTTTACTTCCAGATCCACGACCTTATTGCCGACATCATGGAGGCCACCGCAACCGGCCAGCGCAAAAGCCTCTTCGCCAGGCTCCTTAAAACCGACCTGCTGATCCTTGACGACCTGGGGTTTAAACGCCTCAAATACGACGACGCCGAAGAACTCCTCGAAATCATCATGAGGCGCTATGAACACGCATCTACTATCATGATATCCAATAGACCCATCGAAGATTGGCCCAAAACCTTAGGCGATGCCGCTACCACTTCTGCTCTCCTCGACAGGCTCATGCATCACGCCCATATGTTATCTTTTCAGGGCAAAAGCTATCGTCTGGAAGAAAATGCCCTTGCTAAAAATAAAAAGGAATTATAGATGAAAACTACATCAGGTAATTATCGCATTTGACCCGGCCACTAATTGTCGTTTTTCGGGTGGCCGGTGACAGTAAAGAGTGTGATTTATCAAAACTGACTCTCTGTAAGGGGTTTTTGTAATGCATTCATATTCCATTAAACCTTTTATCATTTCAACATCCTTACCCATAATCACACCTCCCTTTGTAAGTTCCTATTTTTAGAAATACATAATCTTATTAGGCAACATTTGTGCCAAAGTTTGTTTTTCACTCAACCCATTGATTTATCGGCGTATCGTAAAAAATGTTGCGCACTTTTTGTGTTCGGAAATCCGGAATTCTGAACAGAGGTGTACTAAAAACGGAACATATTTGTTTTCATAAGGTTCGTGGCCATTTTTGGAGCCGGACTCGGCTCTATCACCCTCCAAACCAATATTCAAGCGGTTTTGCGGGTGGGTTGGCTTTCCCCTTCTCAAACATATAAAACTGCTGTATAAAACTTTGTCATGGAAGAAATGCCTTTATTTCCGGGTACACCAGAAGCCGGCGCCATCATCGGGGGGAAATACAGCCTGAAACAAAAATCTCCGAGGGAGGCGGTGGAGTTGTCTCTCCCGTGCCCCGCCAAAGATAACCTTTGACCGGGGCGTCGCCACGGACGGTCTTGCCTACCTGCCCGCCAAAGCATTAGTGGCGGGTACACGATCAGAAGACACGGCGACCGAGGACGATGCCGGTTTCGATCAAACCGTCCCGGAAAATAACTGGTTTTTTAATCAGGGTAACGGCCCCGAACAAAACGGGGCAAGCTGGTAATATGGTGGTGCGTCCGTATATCGTTACTTGTCGGAATTTCTGCCTCCCGAACCTTTCCTTTCCATCGATCTGGAACTTTTCGGTGCGACTTTTTACCTTGACCACTCACATTTCTCGCATTATATGCCTTAATCAGAACTGTTCGAATTGCGGGATTTTGAATAGTTCCTAATAATTTTTTGGGGAAAATAATGGAGGATACTACTCAAGATGACACTGAACGTTCTGATAGCCGATGACGACCCGATCGTTGTTCAAAGTATAAGCCACTACTTAAAAGACGACTACAAAATTTGCAAGTCATCATCTGTAGAAGAAACCCTCAAGATATTAAAAAGCGGCGATATTCAGCTTGTTCTTTTAGATGTTAACTTTGGAGACGGAAAGACAGACGGTCTTGCCGGTCTCAAGGCGATCAAAAAGATCAATGAAACTGTTAATGTGGTCATGCTCACTGCTTCGAGAAGTACGGACGTTCTTCTTCAAGCAATGTCTGGCGGAGCCGCTGATTATCTTTTAAAACCTGCCAGTAAAGACGAGCTTTTATTCTTGCTTAAAAAGATAGAGATCAAAAGAAAGCTTGAGAGAGAAAATAAGGTTCTTAAAACCCGCCTGCAAAACCTCGATGAGGGGTTTGAGATAATTTTCAGATCAGAGGCAATGAAAGCGCTTCTTGAAAGAACAGATCGTCTTCGTGGGCGCGATGTTAACGTTCTTATCATCGGCGAAAGCGGGACCGGAAAAGAATTGATCGCAAGAAGGTTGAATGGTTGCAGAGCAGACACTGTTCGCCCGTTCATTCCCGTTAACTGCGCGGCGATTCCGTCAAACCTGCTTGAATCCACACTTTTTGGATATGAGAAGTCGTCCTATACCGGAGCCACAAAGAGCAACGCTGGAAAATTTGAACTTGCCGACGGCGGTGACATATTCCTGGACGAAATTTCGACGCTTGATTTTGAACTGCAGGCAAAACTTCTTCGTGTGATCCAGGAAAAACAGGTGGAACGTATCGGCGCTTTATATCCCAAGAAAATTTCTTTCAGGGTTATATCCGCTACAAACCAAAGCGTTGCAAATCTTATCAAGCAGGGTAAGTTCAGAGAGGATCTTTATTATCGGATCAACGCTGTCGAACTTATCGTTCCGCCTCTTCGTGAGAGAAAAGAAGATATTCCGCTACTTATCGAACATTTTACTGCTTCCGCCTGTACCAATTGCGGCAATAAAAAATTTGCGCCGGAGACGATCGACAGGCTTATGAAATATGACTGGCCTGGCAATGTAAGACAGCTTAAACACATGGTCATGAATATGGTCATTATGTCCGATGACGACGTTATTACACCAGACCATGTGACATTGCCCCACACAAATGCAGGTGTCAGTGAAGCTAAATTCAAACTGGAACACGGATTTGAAAACATCATCGATCAGATCGAGCAACAACTGATCGAACACGCGATACAAAAGACATCTTCCATGCGCGAAGCCGCCGACCTGCTCAAATTGAAACCAACAACATTTTACAGCAAACTTGAGAAGCATAAGAGAGTGTCCGAAATCGATACGTAGTCCCGACCTTTAGGTCGGGCTGATCATTCAATGTCCAATTTTTCGTAGGCAATGTACGAAATTTCGTAGGTCTTCGATCAAGTCAACGATCCCCAAATCTTTAACTACCGGTTAAATCATCGTTTTTTATTTTTAAAAACTTGGCATGAGAATTGCTTATGGATTGTATCATGAGCGATTCTAAAAATTTTAAAAATATTTTTCCGTGGAAGAATGATGATAAATACTATTTTGTTCGATTAGATGAATTTTTTACCAAACCGCTCAACCTGTGGGAGGTTGAGCCCTGCCTTTATTCTGCGTTAAAGAAATTTATAAATGATGGGAAATGGACATTGGATGCCAGAAAAACAGAAAATATTTTAAAGTTTATTCACAGCTCTTCAAAAGTGGCAAATGAAGAGCTTGAATCTAAAAGAGAAAAATATTTTACTTCTCTTTGCTCAAAATTCAGAAAACCTTTCTTGTATGGCATTGAAATAACGAACAGTTGTAATTTTAAATGCCAATATTGCTATCTCAAATACGAAAATAAGCCGAAAATGTCAGTCGCTTGTTTTAAAAAATGCGTGGACAATATTTGCGAAGCCGACGGTTTAATCATCAATGTTACCGGAGGAGAACCGAGTCTAAATTCTGAATTGGTCGACAACCTTGGTTATGCGGCTCGTAGCGGCCTTGCTGTTGTTGTCAGAACAAATTTATATAGATTGCCTAAAGGAATAGAAAATTTGGCTGGGTATGACAGAATTGCTTTCGTGTTTAGTTTTCATAATATTTATGAGGCTAAATATGATCTTTTTGTAGGTAAAAAGGGAGGATTTAAAAATTTAACAGATAATATCAAAAAGTTAAAACAACTTAATATAAAACACTGTGCGCAGGTTGTTTTAACATCAGAAAATCAGGATTCTATAAAAGAAATTTTGGAATGGCTTACAGATAATAATATACCACATGTTATCAACGAACAAATATTTCCATCCATTCAACCAAAGGGGCTAGTGGACGATAATCACTGTTTTGCTGAAAGCGGCTGTATTTCAAAGCTTATTAGCGAAAAAATTTTATCAAGAAGCAGAATGCGATGTACTGCAACCACCTGTAAACTTTGGATAGGGTCGGATGGTGTGGTCTATCCGTGTGAATTTATGAAAAACAACCCCATTGGTGATCTAACCACCGCTGGTGTTGATTTAATAGGAATAACCAATGGTGAATTGGCTGATTCATGGCGCACAACTAATTTGAAATATAATTCAGGTTTTAAAGAAGAGTGCAATGCATGTGAACACAAGCAACATTGCCCGTCTTGCCCAGCTTTCGCGTCGCTTGGTGACTCCTACATTGAAGCCCATTGTAGAAGGACAAGAGAAATAATGAAAATGGTAAATATATGATAGAAGATTTTAAGAAAACAACTGTCTTAGTGACTAATATTTGTAATTCAAAATGTGAGGATTGTTACGTCAGAAGCAAGTCCCATGACAATCAAGTTATTTCAATTGAAGTTATTGAGTCCATTAAGAAGATGTTTAAAATGTATAAAAAACCCAGACACCTGACCATATCTGGCGGTGAACCGACGCTGGTATTGCCCGAGGTAGAAAAATTATTAAAAGACACTTCTGATATTAACACAAAAATTATTACTAACGGGTGGTGGGGAGGAAATAATAAGGTCGAGTCACAGTTGTTAAAACTTATTGATGAGACAGGATTAAACATTGTTCAAATTTCTTGCGGAATAGAACATCAGAAATGGACGCCGATTGCTAATATTTTAAGATCGATAGATGTAATTATTAGCGGGGGTAAGTCTGTAAATGTCGAGGTGATATACGAAATCAAGCATTATTCAGAGAAACAAAATATTATTAAGTATTTTAAGGAACACAGCGAACTTTATGGAGACAGATTTAAAGCGGCAAGTGGTTATTGGAATAATGTATGTGATCAAAAATACGCCAACGGCCGCGCAGGGCAAGACGCTAAGCTGGAAGCGCAGTGGTGCGATAAATTGGATGGAGTGAATATTTTGATAAGATACGACGGTGAAGTTTATAGATGTTGTGGAGCCTATATCGTAGGTGTCGGCGAACCATATTCCTTAGGAAATATTAAAAACAATTATGTGGTGCCTTTTTCTAGATCCGATGCGTATGCAGAGTATTTTTTGGCTCTGAATAATGACACAGAAAGGATCGTTAATAAAAGACTTGCAGATGAAAAATTTAAAAAAATGCACAGATGTGAGCAATGTAATTGCATGACTCTTAAACGGTTCGATATGGAGGACGGCAGATATGTATGATCCAAGTGAAATAAGAAGAATTGCCCTGTCTTCTGGTTATGAGGTGTGGGCAAACCGTTATGAATATTTGGGAATATATAAAAGTGATAAACTGTGTGGAGGCGGCATTCATGCATCGCATATGCAATATATCAATGAAATGTCCGCGAGTGGCTTGAGCGGAATTATTAAAGCAAAGTATCTTGTGACATCCTTATGCAATCAAAGTTGTTACTATTGTTACAATGGGAAGGAAAACTCTGCTACCGAGCTGAATGCCGATGATGCAAAAAAAATAATTGATAAGCTTAGAGATGAAGGAATTGTTCTGCTTCAGTTTCATGGTGGAGAACCTTCTGTTCGCAAGGACTTTCCCGAGCTGTTAAAAACAGCTGATCGTAATGGTATGTTGGTTTGGTTTTTTACAAATGGATCGGTTCCGGTCTGGAACAAAGATGGTATCTATGAATGTATATCTTCAATGAAAACCTCGCCGCATATTACCGTATCGGTGCTATCTGCCAAGGAAGAAGAACATGATTGCTTGAGCGGTCATAGGGGCGCATATAAACAGCTGATTTCTACTGTTGAGAGGCTTCGTGGACTCAAGTGTAATGTAACTTTAAGCACCAGCTTAAACCAGAAAACATATGGAGGATTAAAAGAAGTTGAAGGGTTGGCAAAAGCGTTGGACTGTAAAGTGCAGATCATTACTGAAGTGTTTAGCTGTGTTGGAAACAGCGAAAAAAACAGCAACTTACACTTAAATGACGAGCAAATAAATTACGCAAGAGAGAGTATTTTGAAGAGTAAAAAAATACTTCTTAACGAGGACGAATGTGCAACAGGGAAAGGCAGTATAACAATTGATGAATCTGGTAACTTGATCGGATGTGAAAGAAGCAGAAAATTGGTTTATGGTAATGTTTTGAAGGATAGGCTGACCGACATCATCAATTCTATAAAATTCCAAAATGATATTAGAACTTTTTTTTCAAAGCCAAAAGAATGTAAAGAATGCGACAAAAATTTGAAGATTTTTTGCAAATGGTGTGCGTCCATTCCTGCAAACCATGGGATAGAACAAAATAAATGGCGTGAATATCACTGTGACATGGCGCGCAAGAGAAGATTATTTTGGTTCGGAGAATAAAAAAACTTAGTGGCGGTCACCACAAGTAAAAAAAAGAAAGGAGGAAAAAATGGAAAGAGAAAAAGTAGTCAACACACAAGAAGTGGAAAAGAAAGATGATCTGATCCATTCAGTGGACATGGAAGTAGAAGAAATGGAAACAATGTTCATCGATGGCGGCACATGTGGCGCCATGTGCTAGAGGGTTTTTTGGGGATAATAACTAGCCCCCCTTGGATAAATATTTTATGGAAAGTAATTATAAAAAGCTATTACCTATAATTATAGTTACGGGCTTAAGCAGTCTTGGAGCCGGAATGTTCAGTTTTGCTCTTTTGCTTGATTTTGCTTCGTACCCGGGAGAGGTTTGGAGAGGGGGGCTAGTTTTATCCATCTATTTTCTAGTTAAAATATTGGCATCTCCGAGTTTAGGGACATATGTTGATTTTGTAAGAAATAAAACCACAGTATTACTCATTAATCAGATGGGAGGTTTGCTTTTATACATCCCAATGCTGTTTCTCAATTGGCATTTGAACCTGCATTTTTCATTGATCATCATTTTATTAACAACAGAAATTATTCTTAATAGAATGTCCGTGGCCGCCATCTTATGTTTAATTAAACAACTCGGAGAAACCAAGGAAGGTATAAGACAATGTATTGCTCTCCAAGAGACTTGCGATAGGATATTGGGAGTTTTAGCGCCTGTGCTGGGGGCGATGGTGCTTGCCAATGCTGGTTTGAGATCGCTTATTTTGGTTAATATTTTTTCTTATATTCCGGCTATATTGATAATTACGATTTTTTGGGACGAGCTAAAAAGTAAGACACAGAAAATAACGCAGGCAAACCAAAGATATCGGGAGGTCTTCAAAGGATCTATTCTAGGAATATACAGCAATGCAAAAATAATTTTCGGAGCAAGGGAAGTAAGGGACGCAATTATTATTATAATGCTCATTAACGCGACTTGGAGCATTTTCCCATTATATATGTCAGCAGCTTTTGGGACTTCCACTTCAGGAAAATATCTTTTTTCTGTTGGTATGAGCTGTTTTAATATTGGGGCTGTTTTGGTAGGTGTCTTAGCTACTTCTAATCTAATTAAACTGGAATTGGGATATAGGCGGATCGTGAAATTATATGTATTGTTGTCAATGTTACCTCTTGTTTTGTTGTTTACCAAAGCAAATGTTTCGCAGTTATTTGTTTATTTCTTTATCGGCGCAATGGGGGCCATGTTGGCCATATTGCTTAGTTCGATAATTACCTTTGCAAGTCCAAACGATAATGTTGGGGGTGTTAACAGCACGATCTCATCGATAGGTAATGTGATCTCACCGATAAGTGTTATTTTATATGGTTATTTTGTGACCGCGAAATCACCAACACTTGTATTCATTATAATGAATTTGGTTTTTTTATTTATTTTACTAGTGTATATGGGCGTAAATAGGTTTTTCATAATGAAAGCTTATTTTACAAGGGAGGTTTATAATGATATCTAAATGGAGGTATAATGTGACAATAATAACCGGAGTATTAGCTTTATTACATGTTGTTGGGGAGACAAGCATAGCTTATGGAGATAATAATAAATGTGGGAGCGGGTTTTCAAAGGCCGCCTATGATAAAGGAATTGTGAACGGCGAAACTTATGCAAAAGAATTGGCCAATGATGTATCGCGGTTGGATCAATATAAACAAAAAATTCAAAAAATAGCGCCCGATGTTGCCAGAAGCACAGGTAGTGGAATAGTAGAAGAAATAGCCTTTTGTTCTGCGCTTGGGTACGTTGACGGAATAATCAATGGTGTGGTGAATATCAGTAAGGATTCACAATATGAAATGGCCAAAAACTTCATCAATTATTTCAGTGATAAGGCTAAAGATAAAGTATGCTCAAGTTTAAGAGGGGGATCGTATTCGACGTATTGTTCCGAGAAAAATGTTGGCAATGCAGGAGCGCAAAAGATATTTGAAAATGTCGATACCCTAGAAGTTAATTTGGTGGGAGGCAATGTTAGTGTGAAAATCGATGATTCGATAAAAAACGTTACACTGCGAACTTTATCTACGACCACAAACGCTGAAGTTGTTTCCTCGGGGTCTGGCGGAAATGTCAAAATAGATGAGTCAATAGCGGGTAGGACCCTGGGTGGACAAACAAACGTTGAATTGTCAGTTCCGACCAACGTTCGAGTAAAAATCAAAACAGTTTCTGGAAAAATTGACTTTAGGGGAACTCCAAAAGAAGTGAGGTTGGACGCCGTGAGCGGTGATATAAAAGCGGTTTTTGAAAAAAGCAATGTCGAGGGAATTGCTACTATAGCGTCTGTGAGAGGCAATGTATTTGTGACATTGCCAAACGACTTTGGTTATAAGGGCAAAGTGAAAAGCGTAAATGGTAGCGTTTATGGAAAAGTTAATATTAATGAGAGCGCTTTTTATACTTTAAGACTTGGTTCTGTTTCCGGCGATATTTTTATTCAATAAACAAGTGTCCTGTAGAAAGATGTTCTCATCAATAACAATGGGAATGTCTTTCTGCTTTAGGACCAACAAAAATAATTCTTATGACAAACGACCCCTCAAAGATCGCCCACAGAATGCGCAATGCAATGCAGGGGGTAAGTCCATTTATGAGATCCGCACGAGATTGGTGCGACAGCAATGACAAGGTACAGCTTGAGAACATGAGATTGTGCCTCGATCTGGCCGAAATGTCCGTTAAAGTTCTGATGGAACAGATCGAACTGCTCGAAAAATTTGTGCAGAATAAGTAACTAGATTAACACGACCAGACGTGCATTTGAGCGGTCTTACCCGCTTGACATAAACAACACATAGGGGCATGAAGTATTAGATACGGGGGAAGTCAGTGGTTAAATATGAGTGTGCCGAGAGAAGCTTGTGACGTTCAGCCCGTTAAAATCGGGACAGGGCAAAGGCTAGCTACCAGCCCTGAACGGAACTCTGCGTTTAGGGAGGCAACGAACTAGATGAAGCCAGAGGAAAGGAGATATCAGGCCGCAACGCAAGTGAAGGGATTGAGCCCCGAAATAACACATGTCATGGAGGCCGACACGCTTCATAACGAGGGAAGGCAGTATAGTGTCAGTCGAGAGAGCGAGAATGACACTACTCCATCGGGGTCTAAGACCGCGGCATGGTATCGAAAGGACGTTGCAGGAACTCGGGATATCCAGAGCGTTTCCCGACATAGAGAAGGGATAAATTCCAACAATCCGAAAAGGAGAGAAGGAGTTGAAGGCGCTTTGGAAGTCGGACTAGTCCATAGTAGAGGTGTAACTGGAGTAACGACCAGTGACGTGAAAAGGACACGACTCGAAGGGACTAGCAACAATACGCAACGAGAAGGGAAACACTTGCCATATATAGAAATGGGAAGACAAGTGGAAACGAAACTAACTCGCATAGCCGAGATAGCGAGGGAAAATCCGAAGGCGGAATTTACGTCATTGGCGTATATGCTGAACGAGGGATTTCTCTTGCGGTGTTATGGTGAGCTAAAAGATAAGGCGGCTGGAGTAGATGGGGAAACGTTAGAAAGTTATGGAATAGGAATAGAAGATAAGCTGGCACAACTGGTGAAGCGAATGAAAGAAAAGAAGTATACACCCCAACAAATATTAAAAGAACGAAACCCAAATCTATCTCCAACCATCGCTCAACTTCCCCCTGTCTTTTTAGACGAACTCGTGTATGCTAAATCCCCTCAGGTGGGATACGATGTCGGTAAAGGTTTCTAATGTCCGACCTGCTTGATTCGCTTTGAATACCTTCCCACATTAAAGCATATACGGATTAGTGGAGGATTTTAATAGAGCCATCACTTTTAATTTCTTATGCTCGACTTGTCGATGGCAAGCGCTGGCACCAAGCAATGATAATATTAGAAACGTCAATCGATAATATTTCATACGATTAATAAATTCTTTTTACAACAACTAGGGAACCAGCTTCATCAACAATTTCCCAATTGGGCAATTTATTTAAATTGCGAAAAAGTTGGTCAACAACTCTTGCCGGACCAGGCCAGCCATCCCAATCTGTCCCATCTCCTTTGCCAAAGCGTGCATCGTGAAATAGTACAACTCCAGCAACATCAACAAAGGAATGCCATAATAACCAATCGTCGCGAGTAGCCCGTTCTGAATGATCTCCATCAACAAAAAGAAAATCTACAGACTTGGTCCAGTCTTTAACAACATTATAACTATAATCTCGATACCAACGCACTTCACCGTTGCTAGAACGCAATAAATTTAATCGTGCCATCCATGGGCGAGCAGTAAGTTTACTATCTGGGACTATCACATAGGGATCGATTAAATGGAGAACGCCATTACTGGACATTGCTCTCCGAAAATTTAAAGAAGATGCTCCCTCAAAAACGCCTATTTCAACCAAATTCTGTCTGCCACTGGCCCACTTTTGGAATAAAGGTTTTTCTGGCGCAAAAGAGAGATCTCTTGATAACGGATAATAGGGTGATCTGCAAAATCGAACATTGAGATCTTCCCCAAAGCCAACATTTCTTTGCAAAATTTTGAGTTCGTCATCACTTAGTTTTTCCAGTTCTTCCATGCCTATAAACGGCTTCATTTCTTTATATACCGCTTCTCTATCAACTTTATCTTGATCACCTTCAACCGCTTTCACTTGCCCACCCTCACCATCCCCCGCAGAATTCACGATATTCATCGGTTTGCTGTCATGTGTTGAATTTGTTCCCATAGGTTCTTTGCCTTCCTTGGTTGTTATCTCTTCATCCGACACCGGAGAGTACTGGCCATTTTGTTCTCTGCGAACGCGTTCGTGGCGCCGATCATCATCTTTGTCAAACTGATCAATAAATCGTTTTATGCTGTCTATGTCCTCTACAGTAGTTGCAGATCCATGAAAAGCGTTGTTAATCGGCCGACTCAATCGGTTAGGAAAATATGGGCTAGCAAATGTCATCGGCGTTTGAATGTCGTGCAAAAGTTGGGAGAGTTTCTGTTTCATAGTTTTCTTATTTACGACCATTTTAGCATTTCTTTAAATTCTTCGGGTTCGAATGGAAGTTGGATGTAGCCGGTGGCACCAAGTTTTTCTGCCTTTGGCCATTCTTCTTTTTTGCTATAGCCGGAAGAAAAAATGAACGGGATCAGTTTGTCTTTTTTTCTGACCTGTTTCAGAAAATCATATCCGCTTGGTTCATTTTCGCCGAGGTTGATGTCTGAAAGAATGGCGTCAAACTTATTTTTGCCATCGGTCAGATGTTTAATTGCATCGCTCACGTTTGTCGCGTCTAATATCTGTATATCGTCGCCATTTAACATGATCCTCATCGCCAAATTAAAATTCTTGTCGTCGTTGAGTAATAGCACCTTCTTAATTCCCCCCTTTTCCATGCCATGAGCAGAGTCGAGGGGTAAAGGGTGGTGGCTGGGGGGATTAGAGCTTTCAAATGTTTTACACGCAAGAAATTGCAAAAGCTCGCTTGCCTTCATTGGCTTGGGCAGAAAGCCCATGAAGCGTGAATTGTGACTCGTAACTTGTGACTTGTCATTGTAAGCTCCGCGAAGCAATCCACTTGAATCAGCCGGATTGCTTCGTCGTTCACCTACAGTGAACTCCTCGCAATGACATAGCATGCTTCTTATTTGCATATCCAACTCTTCTTTTCGCTTATTTGAATGAATGATCACATGCGTATTCGGATATTATGCCAGCACCTTTTGCGCAAAATCATAACCGTTGATCCTGTTCTTTCCAAGATCGATATCAGCGATCACGTAATCGAACCCTCCTGCTACTGTTCGAGCCTGTCGAGAACCGTCATCTGCACCACTTCTCGACTCGTCCCGACAGATGTCGGGACTCGCCCGAAGACTATTTAGCAGGTTCAATCCCTCTTCGGCGCTTTCCGCTTCTATAAATTTTACATGATCTTTCACTTGATCAAGAGTGTTTAAAAGACTCTTTACACTTGTTCTGAAAAGAGATTCGTCATCGACCATGAGCAATGTCGAAATTCGCCCGCGTTCTTTGTTGATCCTCATGAACTCTAAAGTATTGGCGGTGTCGCCGTAATCAGTTCTAACAGCTTCTTCCTGCCGAAACAATTTCAGTTCTTTTGAATGATGAATGAGCTCTGCTTCATTAAACTCCATCTTTTCTTTTCCAGCCGAAAGCTCAATAATAAATTCAGCGCCGATTGTGCATGTCATTGCGAGGAGTCCGTCCGCCGTGGCGGACGGAGACGTGGCAATCTCACGTTTGCAATTGTATTCGGGAGATTGCTCCGCTCCTCCGAAGCTCGCAATGACACCTCGATTCCTCGCCGTTATCTTCCCCCCATGCATCATAATTATTTTCTGACAAATGGCTAGACCAAGCCCCGTTCCACCTTTTTTGCCTTTCGTAAAAAACGCATCGAACATTTTGGGCAACACCTCTTCCGGAATCCCGGGGCCGCTATCAGCGACCGATATCCCAATCTGCTCTTTGCCTTCTTTTGATGTGAGATAAGTTTTAAAGAAAAGCGTCCCAACAGCTTTATCGCTTCCATTTGCAGTCATTGCACCAAGAGCATTATCAATGATGTTAGTAAGCATACGAGTAATTCGTCCCCCGTCCGCATAAAGAGAACTGTCTCTATGATCAAAGCTATATTCAATCTTTACATCCGCGTCGGGATGATTTCGCAGAGCATCACCCAAAGCCGAAGTAATAACGCTTTGCAAATTATGCTCTTTCAGATCAAGCGCCGTCGAGTCACGCGAGAAATCCAAGATGTCGTTAAGCATCGCGTTCGTGTTTGAAATGTTTCTATCAACGTCGGCGATCATTTTCTTTACCTGAACCGGATCGTCTTTAATTGCTGGCAATGCGCTCAACAACGCCTTCATGCTTGTCAGCGGCTTGCGAACGTCGTGCGCGACCATGGCGGTGGATTCGCCGATAGCTACGAGGTGCGCATTTTTCTTCGCCTCTAGTTGAAAACTTATAATTTTTTCTCATTTTATTGAATGCCTGCACAAGTTCCTTAAGAGCGCCCCATTGCGCTTCATCTACCAGTTCTAGTTTATATTTTCCTTTAGATATCAACCTAATTTGTTCAAGCATAACTGATAGGATGCCAAGTCTACTTCTAAGAAAATAAATGAGCATAACATAGATTGTCCCAAGCAGTGCGAATAAGACCAGAATAGATCCACCCAAACGTGTAAATATTTCCAGCTTTAATGAATTCAACGAATATATAATGGTAAGCTTCCAATATTTTGGGGAGTCTGGTTGTGAAATCAATTTATGAGTGACTAAAATTCCATCTAATATCTCGGATGATTCTCCACCATTGGATGGAACAAAATTGTATTTATTGAGTAGTGTATATATATTGTCAGACGGTGGATAAGAAAAAATGAGTTCATTGGCATCGCTAAGCAAATAAATTTCGCCGACATTTGAAGTTTTTATTAAACCGCTAAGCAACCTCCCAACTTCGATGTGGTCACCAATATGCAAAGAGTGCAACAACGAATTATCAATAGAAGATAATAATCCATAATTTGTATCGACAAGTTTTTGTTTTTCGCTACTGTAATTCGTACAGAACAAGCTCGCATAAACCAATCCGGTGATAATTGTAAAAACGATCACGAACGGTTTTAATATTGAAATCATTATTTCACGTCTTTTAAGCATCGTTTCTTCTCTTTTCTACTTCGTCAAAAAAAAGTCAATTTTTGACAAAAATAAATTTTGTTCTTCTACAAATGGAAAATGGCCACTTTTTTTAAAAATATAATGTTCGCAACGGTCAACAGATTTTCTGAATACGAAGGATGAAGAATTGCCTTCAATGATATCATATTTCCCATCCAAAATAAGTGAGGGCGTTTTAATTTGAGGATACAACTTTGCATAGCGTACTAGTTTATAGCGTTCAAGTTCGCCTCGCTCATATGTTGAGAAACGATACCGTGATTTATTCTTGAGATTGAATTTATCGATTTTTTTATTATCAAAAAAATATAACGGCAGTGCATGCAAAATAAAACGCTTAAAATCTTCATTGGATTTTACTGGAGTATTTAAAACTTTTCTATTTTTGTTGGGAAGTTTTTTTAGAAGCTATAAGCAAATCATCGTTCTGTGAAGATATATCAAGCGAGCCATTTGCTACAATCAGCTTCTTTAACATTTTGGGATAACGAATTGCGTAAACCGTAGCAACAAAGCCACCATATGAATGCCCCAATAAAAATATTTTCTTTTTTATTATTTTATTTCTCAACGCCTCTAATACGTCACTAAGATACTCAACCGAAAATGGATCGACCTTTCTTATTCTGGATGACAAACCATTTCCAGGCAGGTCTATGAATATAAGCTGAAAATGGTTGGAGAGAGGTAAAAACCATTCATAGAGATATCTATGATCCATTCCCAGCCCGCCATGAATAATGACTAACGGATTTCCAGTTCCAATGGCGCGGTAATAAATTTTTTTGGAATCATGAACAAAAAACATATTAGTTGTCTCTCTTATAATAGTTGCTTATTTGCATGTTAATAGAACCTAAGGTTGGTAAATGAACGCCATCAATATTTTTATTATAAATATACCATGCAACTCTTTGATATAGAGGTATGATGACCGCCTCCTCCAATATTTTACTTTCGATATCAGAGTATTGTTTAGCTCGCATCAATTTATTTGTTTCGAATGACAGTTCTTCAAGTTTTTTATCGACTTCAGCAGAAGATAACAATACATCATTATCACTATTGTTAGATAGAAAACAGTTTAAGATATGACTGGCTTCTGGATATTCCACATACAAAGGGGTAATGAACATCTGTTGTTTTCGTTTATAATATGCATTATAAAATTCCTTGTCCGGTTTACGCAGGACGTTCAATATTAGGCCAATTTTCTTCATTTGGATCGAAAAATCATTAACAAATAATTCGTTATAATCTTGCTCTCGAATCCAAAAATCTATTTTAATTGGTATTTTAATCATTGACTTAGACAGAAATTCTTTCGCCCTTTTTAAGGAATATGGATATGGGAAGTCGGAACGAACAGAACCGGCAAGACCTTTGGGGATCAGGCCATAAAGTTTTAATTCATTTTTGAAAGATTTTTCAAACATACCATCTTTATCGGCTACATATTGAATAGCTATTCTAAAATTTTTATTATTGAACGGTGCAAGCTTTACATTCATGCCAATATAAGTAATTGCGAGCAATGGTATCCGCGCCTTATTCCCTATAAGTGCGCTTGATTCATTTTCTGTGAGTTCGTATTCAAACAAATCGTCAACAAGATGATTTTTAAAAGCCACTACGGCCTCGCCTTTTTCCATTTTCTTGAAATACACTTCATTAATATTTGAGTTAATCTTACTTCGATATTCTCTGAATTTACTCAACACAAAGTTATTACCGCCTTTGGATACGAGCATGTAGGCACCGGTGCCCACAGGCGTACTACCTTTGACCAGCGAATTCTCTGGAACAATCTTGAGGCAACGACCAGCCAGTAAAAGCAATAAACGCGGATAAGGCTTCGCCAACTGAATATTAACGCAATATGTACCACACTTTGAAATTGCGTAACTACTCAAGCAAATTCTAGAAGTGGGTTCGAGAAAGGCTTGGCAAGTGGCTGAAAATGTGGTATTTTTCTGGGTGAGATGGAAGGCGAGAAAAATCCAAATTTTTTCAATAGAGCTTTGAACA
>Ga0210019_1002789_pt1 | contig 16577 bp, 11 predicted proteins | sample CryGeyCG2114_020_2_FD_183969 | JGI IMG/M metagenome (GOLD analysis project Ga0210019, IMG submission 183969) | Groundwater microbial communities from aquifer - Crystal Geyser CG11_big_fil_rev_8/21/14_0.20 (SPAdes) (version 2) | ecosystem: Environmental > Aquatic > Deep subsurface > Groundwater ...
TAGAAAACCCTCTAACTGCCACCACTGTTACTGAGCTGATTGACAGAATTATTAATTTTATCTGGTTTTTAGCCATTGTGTTTGCTCCGATTATGTTTTTGATAGGCGGATTTACATTTTTGACCTCGGGTGGCGATCCTCAAAAAGTAAGTAAAGGGAAAACTATAATGATTTATGCTGCCGTTGGTTTAGCCATTGTTTTGGTGGCCAAAGGCATAATCGCTTTACTAAAAGATATATTAGGGGTAAAACCAGAAGAAGCAGAACCCACTTCTTATTTTCAAAATTTTGGCTTTTTTGCTATAATTGGACTAGAAAGTATTAAAAAGTTTTTCAAAGGTCGAAAGTAGCTTACGCTACTTAATCCCAATTTACGAATGGCATCCGAATTCTACTAATTCTACTAATAATATTCGGAGCATTCGGATAAATTCGGATTATTGAAATTATATTTTTATGAAAAAAGTTTTACCAGCATTAATCTTAATAAGTTTATTGGTGGCACCGATAGTGTTGGCTCAGGATGAGGGTCTAGTGAAAAGAGTACCGGAATGTACGTGTACGACGGCAAAGCATAATTTGGAAGGTTATATATATGGGTGCAAACCAGGTGAAGTTATCTGCGACGAAAGTACAGGGGTGTACATTAAGGATGGGGCCCTGTGTTGCATTTTGGACATAATGGAGACTGTTGTTGATTATATGTTTATAATTTTACTGATTCTGGCTGGAGTTATCATTATTTTTGCTGCTTTTCAGTTTACCACGGCTGGCGGAGATCCGGCTAAAGTGAATGCTGCTCGGGATAAATTAATTTGGGCGGTAGCCGGGATAGCCGTAGCTTTTCTTTCCAAGGGAATAGTGAAATTGGTGGAAATGATGCTAAGTTAAAGGCCTAAACCTACCCAAATTTTACAAAATAAAATTTGGGCAGGTAAACTTCTTACTTGCCGTATTTTCTCGTTTCTATCGCAAGTAGGGTGTCAATAAAAGATTTAGAAAAGAATCAATTTATTGATTGAAAAGTGTTTTTTATCTAAACTCGCCAAAGTTTTGTTCTACAAAATTTAGGCGGGTAAAACAAAAGTGGAAGATTTCTCATTCCACTTTTGTTAAAGTAGGCGAATTGAAATTAAAGCTGGGCAGGCGGTCGAACTTTAAACCCACACCCCTTTTGTCGGAGTGGCGGAACTGGTACACGCGCTGGGCTTAGGACCCAGTGGAGAAATCCATGAGAGTTCGAATCTCTCCTCCGACACGTTTTAAAAAGGGCTAAGCTGTTCTCTCTCGCGGCACAAAAAATCAAATATAAAAAAATAAAGACCGAAAATAAATTAAAAACCGCCTTACTAAATTGGGAGCGGTTTTTAGTTTTTACTATTACTTTATTCTTCTTCGTGAATTTCGATTTTTCTTTTTTCTTTCTTTTGCATTTTTGGGATTCTTATAGTTAGTATTCCCTCTTTTACCGCAGCCTGGATTTCAGAATGATTAATCCCCTCCGGTAAAATTATTTTTCTACAAAATCTGCCCCAGTAGCATTCTTGATAGAGATACGTCCTTTTTTCAGAAGAATCTTCAGCCGGCTTTTCTCTGGCACCCCAAATGCTTAAAATACCTTCTTCGATAGAGATATTCAGGTCTCTTGCTTTCACTCCGGCAATGGTGGATTGAATTACAAGCTCTGCCTCGGTTTCATAGAGATCAATGGAAATTTTTGCCGCCTTTTTTTGTTCCGAAAACAGCCACTCTTTTGTAACAGGGGACGATTTTAATTTTTTGAAAAAAGACATACACTTTTTATTTTTTTTACTTTTTTAAATCCGTAAGAAACAAAAATAGCTAATCCCACTAAAATAATTGTAGGTCCCGCTAATTTTAGACTCCCTTCTATTATTATAAAAAAATCGTAGAGTCCATGCAAGACTATAGCTGACCCCAATCCAATTATGGTTAATTGAACCCTTTTTTCTGTTTTTAAAAAAGATAAAGCTAAAAAATATCCGATGAGTCCGGCACAGAGTGCGTGCAAAAAAGTGGCTCCGATAAACCTGATCCAGCTTACCGTAAAAAATTCAAAAATTCCTCCAAAAGGGAAAAGGACTAAAATATTTTCTAAACCGGCAAAACCCAGAGCACAAATTATCATATAAAGCATAACATCGATTGGTTCGTCCAATTCTGGGTTAGATAAAACTTTGGCCCTAACTACCAAATATTTCATCATTTCTTCGGGTAAAGCTACTCCCAAAAAACAGATAAGCCCCATAGTAAAAACCGGGGGAAGGGAGATTAATTCCAATGACTTTAAGGCTCCCAGTTCAATTATGGCGGTGGGAATTGCCGCCAACATTCCGTATCCAAAAATTTTTAGAATCATTGAATTAGATTCGGGATGGACATCTTTTTTTAAATAAAACAAAAGCCAGACAATACTGGGAGCTAAACCAAAAAAGATGTAAAGAGGGTAATTCATTTATTAATGTTGGAATGTCAGAATGTTGGATTGGCCTTCGGCCTTTGTTAGAATGAACATTCTAACAATCCAGCAAAGCGAGCGAAGCGAGCGATCCAACAATCTAACAATTATTTGGGCCATTGTTCTATCATTAAACATTTCTGAAGTGGTAGTTTCTGATAAATTTCTTCGGTAATAAAAGGGATAAAAGGATGCAGAAGTTTGATAGAGGTCAGCAAAACATAAAGTAAAACTTTTTGACTTTTGAGTTTTGACTTTTGACCTTTGAACTCTTCTAGGTATTTGTCGCAGAAATCGTGCCAGAAAAAATCATAGATGGTGTGGGCAGCTTTTCCGAACCGGAAATTCTCCAAATCTTTATTAACCGATTTTATTATCTTATCTAAGGTCTTCAGAATTTTTTTATCAGCTAAGGTCAAATTTTTAATCCGCGTAAATCCGCGTTGCGAGGGTAGCTGACCTAAATCAGCATAAATCTGCGCAGGTTTGTTCATTAGAACAAACCGTGAGGCATTCCATAATTTATTACAAAATTTTCTTCCCATTACTATATTGTCTTCTGTAAATTTAATATCTTGAAGTTCGGTAATTTGATAGATGACGCCAAACCGAGTGGCATCGGCTCCATATTTTTCAATTAAATTGACCGGATCCACTCCGGTACCAAGGGATTTAGACATTCTTTGTCCCTCCTTGGTTAAAACCGTGGGGTGAATATAAACCTTTCCAAAAGGAACTTTTTTTATAAATTCCATTCCAGAGAAAATCATTCTTGTCACCCAAAGATTAATAATTCCTCTGTCAGTAGAAAGTACATCGGTCGGATAAAATATTTTTAAGTCTTTAGTTTCCTGGGGCCATCCAAAAGTTGCAAACGGCCAGAGGGCAGAAGAAAACCAAGTATCAAGGACATCCGTTTCGCCGCTTAGAGGAATTCTATGCCCCCACCAAAGTTGACGGGAGACGCACCAATCTTTTATATTTTTCAACCAGTCAAAATAAACTTTTTCCCACCTCTTTGGGATAAAACTTATTTTACCTTCCCTTACTGCGATTTTGGCCATTTTTGCCAGTTCTTCCATTTTTAAAAACCATTGCCATGAAGGAATTAATTCGCAGGTAGTTTGGCAGCGATAGCATTTTGGAATTTGATGAGGGTAATCTTCAACTTTATCCAGGAGTCTTAATTTTTCTAAATCTTGAACTATTTTTTGCCGAGCCTCAATTATTTTCAATCCCTGGTAGAGAACAGGGGCTTCTTTTGTTATTTCTCCCTTTTCGCCGATAACTTGAATACTTTCTAAATTATGGTCCAGTCCAATTTCATAGTCGGTTAAATCGTGAGCCGGAGTAATTTTTACTGCCCCGGTTCCAAATTTTGGGTCTACTACAGAATCAGCAATAATCGGGATTTCTCTGCCGACCAAGGGCAAGATAACTTTTTTGCCAACCAAATTTTTATATCTTTCGTCTTTAGGATTAACTGCCACTGCCGTATCTCCAAGCATTGTCTCCGGCCTAGTTGTTGCCACCACAATAAAATTGTCATAGGTGTCAACTATGGATTTTTTAGTTAGGGGATAGCGGATATACCACAATTTTCCCTTTTCTTCTTTGTATTCCAGCTCTAAGTCTGAAAGACTGGTTTGGCATCGCGGGCACCAATTTATTACTCTTTTTCCTCGATAAATCCAACCTTTCTTGAAATAATGCAAAAAGGCAGTTTGAACCGCCAGAGTATAATTCTTGTCCATAGTAAAGCGGGTCCTGGACCAATCCAAAGAAGCCCCCATTTTTTTAAGCTGGTCTAAAATAATGTTTCCATATTTTTCTTTCCATTCCCAGATTCTTTCAATGAATTTTGCTCTGCCAAGATCAAATCTGGTTTTCCCTTCTTTTTTTAAGATTTTTTCTACTACGTTTTGGGTAGCAATACCGGCATGGTCGGTTCCCGGAAGCCAGAGGGTTTTATATCCCTGCATTCTTCGCCACCTTATCAAAACATCCTGAACTACCGCATTTAAGGCATGACCTATATGAAGTTCACCGGTAATATTTGGCGGAGGAATAACTATACAATAGGGTTTTTTGTGACGCTTGGGTAATTTGTCCGGATTAAAAAAACCCGATTCCTGCCAGAATTTATAAATCTTATTCTCCACTTTTTTTGGTTCGTAAATCTTAGATAACTCCATACATATATTATTATAACCTTAAATTTGCTTTGGCTATAGTTTTTTGCTGGGAAATTTTGTCTTTAGGCCAGTGAAAGTAGACTGCGGCTCCAACCATTGCCGCATTGTCCGTACATAATTTAGAATCTGGAATATAGCATTTAGAATCTGGAATTTCTTTTTTAACTTTTTCTTTAAATTGTTTTCTTAATTCGGCATTGGCAGCCACCCCGCCACCCAAAATTATTGTTTTTATTTTATAATTCCTCGCCGCTTTTAAGGTTTTATGAATCAAAACATCAATTACTGCCTGCTGAACTTCGGCACACATTTGTTGGATGTATTGTTTCGACTTCCTTATTTTTTGAGACCGATTTTTAAAATCATACAATACCGTCGTTTTTAAGCCAGAAAAGCTAAAATCATAATTTTTCTGATAAATCATTGGTCTCGGCAAATGAATTTCGAATTTCAAATTTCGAATTTTGAATTTAGTCGCCATTTTGGCGACGATTGGTCCCCCCGGATATCCTAATCCTAAAATTCTAGCAACCTTGTCAAAACATTCGCCGGCCGCATCGTCACGAGTTTCTCCCAAAATTTTGTATTGACCAAATTTCTTCATTAAGATTAATTGGGTATGCCCGCCAGATACTACCAAGCAGATAGCTGGAAAGATTTGAGATTCACCAACTGGTAAAATCCAGTTGGCGATGATATGTGCCTCGATATGGTTTACTGGAACAATTGGTAATTTCCAGAAATAGCTTAAAGCCTTGGCAAAATTCACCCCTACCCACAGACAGGGTTCCAGTCCGGGACCTGCGGTAACGGCAATTACGTCAACATTTGGCTGCTGATATTTTTTTAAGAATTTTTTTAATTTCTTATAAAGATTTTCTTCCCTGGAAAGTATTTCCTTCAAGGTTTTAGACCATAGACAAAATTTTATTTTATGCACCGTTTTTGATTTTTTAAGCATCCCAGCTTTTTTCAGAGCCTGAAACAGTACCGGCGTTAGATTTTTTTGATGCTCTCTTTTGGCTAATGCCGGATAAACCCCTCCCCATTTTTTGTGAACCTCAACCTGGGAAGAAATAATATTGGATAAAATTTTAAAACGAGAGAATTTATCCCCGTTAGTTTTTAAAACGGCAACACAGGTATCATCACAACTTGTTTCGATTGCGAGAACCCTCATTCACATATTATATCTTTTCCCTTGCCTTTTCCCAAATTTTAAGTTAAAATTATATCGACTTGGCCCTATCGTCTAGCGGTTAGGACAAGGGGCTTTCAATCCCTAAACCGGGGTTCGACTCCCCGTTGGGCCGCAGCGCCAAGCAGTATTGACATACCTTTTTATATTGATAGAAAAAGCGTGGATTTTATCCGCGCTTTTAAAATTTCCCTATTTTAAAGACGGCCGCACCTAAAATAGGGAAAATAATAAAGATTACTCCAAATGTATTCTTTCTTGAAATTTCTCTAATTGTCTTTGCAGTAGGGGATATTTTTTTAATTCCGGATCTTCCTCCAAAATTTCTTTTGCAGATTGGCGGGTTTTTTCAACTAAAAATACATCTTTTAAAGAATTCATAACCAAATCTGGGATTCCCCACTGTCTGTGGCCCATAAAATCTCCCGGTCCCCTTATTTTTAAGTCTTTTTCGGCTAAGGCGAATCCGTCTTCGCAGTCAATTAGAGCTTTCAGCCTCTGTTTGGTTTTTTGGGCTGGCGAATCGGTAAATAAAAAACAAAAAGATTGATACTTTGATCTTCCCACCCTTCCCCGGAATTGGTGAAGTTGAGATAGTCCAAATCTTTCTGTTCCCTCAATCATCATTACCGTGGTATTGGGAACATCTATTCCAACCTCAATTACTGAGGTAGAAACCAAAATGTCAATTTTTTTGTTTTTAAAATCCCTCATTATTTTTTCTTTTTCTTTGGTTCCCAATTTTCCGTGTAACATTCCCACTTTTAAATCGGGGAAAACTTGTTTAGACAATTTTTCATATTCCTCTTTCACTGCTTTTGCCTCGGCCCAACCCAATATATTTTTGTTGTTAATTGTTAGTTGTTTGTTATTAGTTGGCTCTATCCTGGGACAGATTACAAAAACTTGTCTCCCTGACTTAACCTGCTTTTTTATAAAATTATAAGCGTTGTTTCTGTCTTCGGGAGAAATTACTCTGGTAATTATTTTCTTTCTTCCCTTTGGTAGTTCGTTGATAATAGATAAATCCAGGTCTCCATAAATAGTCAGAGCTAAGGTTCGAGGGATGGGAGTAGCCGTCATCGACAGAAGGTGGGGGATAGGGTAATTTTCAATTTTTCCCGCTTGGCGGGATCCTCGATAGAATCGGGACAATTTTGAATTTTGAATTAACTTTGCCCTCTGTTCAACTCCGAATCGATGTTGTTCATCCACTATGACCAAGGCTAAATTTTTAAATCTAACCTGATCCTGAATTAGGGCGTGAGTTCCAATTAAAACATCAATTTCTCCATTTTTTGTTTTTTCCAAAATTTTTTTTCGAGAAATTTCTACCATTTCATTTTTTAGTTTTTTTGAAAAAAACTTGTCTTCTTTCCCGGTTAGGAGACCGATATTTAAATTAAAATTTTTCAAAAGTTCCCATGCAGTTTTGAAATGTTGTTTGGCTAAAATCTCGGTCGGAGCCATAAAGGCAACCTGGTGTCTTGCTTTAATCACGTTTAAGATGGCCAGGGTAGCCACTACTGTTTTTCCAGAACCAACATCTCCCTCTAAAAGTCTATTCATTGGTTTTGGTTTTTCTAGATCCTTTAAAATCTGCCAGGCAGATTTTTTTTGGGCATCGGTTAGTTTAAATGGAAGAGACTTGGTAAATCTCTGTAAAGCTTTTAGGTTTAAGGGAATGGATTGGGCTTTTAGGCTTCCAATCTTCATTCTTTGTTTCAAGACCGCCAATTCAATAAAAAAAAGTTCTTCAAAAGAAAATCTTTCCTGGGCCTGTTTGGCTAAGTTTAACGAGGTTGGAAAATGAATTTGCCAAAGGGCTTGAGAAATTGGGAGCAACTTGAATTCTTTTCTTATTTTCTCTGGTAGGGGATCGGGGAGTTTGTCTTTTAATTGAACCAAAAGAGGTCGAATAATAAATCTAAACCACCTGGAAGACAATCCTTCTGTTTCGGGATAGACCGGTACAATTCGGCCGGTATGAGTTAAACTGGATATTGGATATTGGATATTAGATATTTTCTCGTAGGCCGGATTAGATAAATATAAACCGTCTTCTCCCATATTAGTTTTCCCGGCTAAAGAAATTATATCCCCAGGTTTTAGAATTTTTATTAAATAAGGTTGGTTAAACCAGATTACTTTTACTGCCCGGGTTTCAGGGGCCCAGCCCGAGCGAAGCGAGGGCTGGGAGGATGCGGCGGGTGGGTTGTAGTCTTGAACCAATGCTTGAGTTAGAATCATTCTTTTTTTCCAGGTTCTGCTATTTCGGATTTCTAAAATTTTCCCCTGAATACAACAGCTTTGATTATTTTTTATTTGAGAAATGGGAATTATATTTGAAAAATCCTCATAACGATGAGGAAAATGAAATAAAAGACCTTGGACTGTTTTTATTCCAAATTTTTTTAATCTTTTTTGATATTGAGGACTAACCCGAGGAATTTCCTCAATAGGAGTAGAGAGATTCATGAGTTAAAAAATTTGCCTCGATATAACCTTGAGGCATTTGTGCGCCCGGCAGGACTCGAACCTGCAACCTTTTGGTCCGCAGCCAAATGCTCGATCCATTGAGCTACGGGCGCATCTTGTGTTATAAGTTTTTGTAAAGAAGAACCAATTTCTATTAATTCTTTTCTTATATTGCTATCTCCATAATAAATAAAACAAATTCCTGCGAAATTTTTCTTAAATCTTTTTGTTTTACTTCGTTTTTTTATATAAACTTTATTAAACTGTGCAATCGGTATATTAAGCGTTTTTGACCAAAAGTTTTTAACTTTTTTTATTGAGTGATAATAATGGATGTATAATCCTATTTTGAATTTAGTTTCATCAATATTATAGCATCCTCTAAGTAATGTTACATATAGTTTTGATAGACTAGGATCAGTGTTAGCAAGTTTTGTTCCAGATACTTTCCCAGATCTGCTTCCTTCGGCCCAATATAACATTGCGAGTAATGATTTATAAAAACCTATGTTATCGAAGGGATAATCTCCTAATTCTTTTTTTATTTTTGCTTTTATTAACTGAGTTTCTTCTTTTCGTTTTCTTTCCCACTTCTTTTTTAGGGCAATAGAGGCTAGTTTATGTATCCTGGCAAAATGTTCCAGCCTAGCCTGTTTATCTATTGGTCTCTTTAAGGTTTTCCCAAACCAGGTACTTATAGTACTTTTCGGTACGCTCAAAAGTTTTCCTATTTCGCTGTAGCTTTTACCGTTTAATAATAACTGTTTTACTTTTTCTTTATCTTTTTGTGTATAAAATTTCCCCCGCATTTAATTGAACTGATTGATTTTTAAATTATAGCACATTCTGTACGAATGCACAAATAAAATTCCGATATTTCAAGTTGACTTAATTGATTTAAATCGGTAAAATGGAAACATTGGGAGGAGTGCGGCGAATTGGCAAGCCAGCAGTTTGCTAAACTGTAACCGTGTAAAAAGCGGTTTGTGGGTTCGAGTCCCACCTCCTCCGCCAGTTTGGTCGTTCCGCGTTTTTGACCCTTTTCGCCTCGCCCCGGCTTCGCCGGGGCTCGGCTTTTTGAACGAGATTCCAGGGATTTTTAAAATCAAAAGCAAGCTTTTGATTTTCTAAAACAAAGTTCGAACCGCATTTTTGAAGAAAATCTTTCAGATTTTCCAAATTCCGGCTTTTTGCCAAAATTTCTGTATATTTTAACTTTTTCAGGAACTCAATGGCCGGTTCGAACCAATTATTCCTCTTTTGCTCAAAAGAGGCTTTTTTATTTTTCAAAGTCTGTTTTTCTTCAACAAGATTGTTTTTAATTTTTTGATATTCTTCCAATGTCAAAGCTTTTTCAAGATAAGCAGAAGTTAGCCTTTCTAACTTTTCATCAGCCGCTACTATTTCTTTTTCTACTTTTTGAGCAAAAGAGGTTGATGATTGGATAGTTTTCTCCTTTTCTTTTTTTAATTCTGTAATCATTTTTCTTACCCAATCATCAGGCAAAGAAACTTTTTGAATATGTTGGCTAATTTGCTCGGTCAATTCTTCTTCCCGAATATATCTCTGGGAACATTTTGTTTTCCTCTTGGTACAGCGATAGTAATTATGGCCCTTTTGGGTTTCAGCGGTAATTAAACAACCGCACTCGCCGCAGCGAATAAAGCCCCGAAAAACAAAATACTTAAGTTTCTTTTTGTTGGGCCGGCTTTTGCTTTCCATTACTTCTTGAACCTTATCAAAAAGTTTCTTGGCAATAATTGGTTCATGTTTACCTTCATACAATTCTCCATTGTAGCGAATAAGCCCGCAATAAATCGGGTTTTTGAGGATATATTGATAGTTGGATTTTGAGAGGGTTTTTCCTTTCTTTCCGACCAAGCCGAGGGAATTGATAATCTCTCGGATTTCAGAAAGGGGATATTTTCCGGTAGCATAGAGTTCAAAAGCTTTTTTAATCAATTTTGCCTTTTCTTTATCAATTACAATACAGCGATTATTTTTATCATTGAGATAACCAAGCGGTGCCCAGGCCGGCCAAATACCATTTTTTAATTTCTGGCGAATACCTCTTTTGATATTCTCCGAAAGATTATCAATGTAGTATTTTGACTGCCCAAAAGCGATCTGAAGCATAAATTTTCCTTGCGGCGTTGGTTCAAACCAAAAGGTCGGGAATTTTAGCTCTTTTAGTTTTTCTATATCCAACAACCAAATTATTCTTCCGCCATCAACTGAATTACGAGCAAGCCGATCCGGATGCCAAGCTAAAATTCCGCTGGCTTCGCCCCTCTCAACTTGTGAAAGCATATCATTAAAAATCGGCCGACCCGGCGTTTTGGCGGTTTGTTTTTCAATGAAGATTTCGGCGATTTCTATATTTTCTTTTTTGGCAAGTTCTTTCAATTCAGCAATTTGGTCATCAATACTCCTGACTTGTCTTTCTTCGGTATCTGTTGACTTTCTTGCGTAGAGAAAAAATTTCATAGTATTAAACCAAAGGGGCAACCCTGTGAACTCAATCCCACTTCCGTGAAATTGACAGAAGTTGCCCCTTTAGGATTACAACTTGCGGTTGTAATGAAAATCACGGAACCTACAGGATTGAGTTCACTTTCATTATACAATATTTTGGCAAAAAGCGAAAAAAGTTATCCACAGAAGATAACTTTTTTAAAAATCCCTGGAATCTCGTTCAAAAAGCCGAGCCCCGGCGAAGCCGGGGCGAGGCGAAAAGGGTCAAAAACGCGGAACGACCAAACTGGCGGTATGTTTTGGTTAAAATTCGAACCTATTTTAGAGAAAATCCGGAAAACCTCTGATTCGCTGGCTCGCCTGCGGCGAGCCAGCGAAAGTCCTGCTCCGCAGGACAGCCAAAGACCGCAAAAAATATTTAAGGAAGGAGGGCTGGCGGGAAAATTTTTTTAAAAAGGTATATTTTGCGGTCTTTGTTATTTCGGAGCCGCACCCTGCCCTGCCGCCCGCGCCTGTGGCGCGGGCGAATTTTTAACATTGTTGGTTTTGTAATGATATGTTATTCTGAAATTAGAGATGAAGTTTGGGGTATTGACAGAAGGTCTGGGGGTAACTTCAAAGCAGGAAGGTTAAAATAAATTATGAACAATCAATCTTTCTCTAAAATTTGGATTATAGTAATTTTTGTCATTTTTATCGCCGGAGGAATTTTAGCTTGGCAGTATTCGAAGCCTTCTTATAAAGAAGTCTCTGAAACTAGTTTTATATCGAATATTTTTAATTCTAATAGTCTAGATTGGTTGTTTAGTTTCTTCCAAAGAAAGAAAGTTCTCTGCACTGATACCGATAACGGATTAAATTATGATATCGCTGGCATAGTTACTTATCAAATAGGGAAAAACCCCATAATATATTCTGATAAATGTTTAGCTCCTTCACGCTGGTCAAAATATAATCTATTAGAGTATTACTGCCGGAATAATAGGGTTCATTCCCAAAAATATATTTGTCCTGAGGGCTGTCGAGAAGGGGCATGTATAAAGAAAATCATTTGCCAAAATGAATGTTCTCCAGCTGGGTTAAAAAGATGCTCTGATAATGGTTATCAAATTTGTGGGAATTATGATATAGACGATTGTCTAGAATGGGGTGTAACAACTAATTGTCCATCAAATACTATTTGCCAAAACGGAAGCTGTATTCAGCAAAAATGCACAGATGGAACTCTTTATGGCCAATGCGCAATTAATAAACCAAAATATTGTGAAAATGGAAATTTAGTTGATAAATGTTCAGAGTGTGGATGTCCTTCTGAGCAAAAATGCTTAAGTGACGGTTCTTGTAAAATTGTTTCTGAGAAATGTGTTGATAACGATTATTATTGTCCATGGGAATGTAATAATTGGAAATTAGATAATGATTGTGGAGTTCCGCAAATATATGATTTTGTAGAATCTAGAAATCCAAGCGACTACCTCAACAGTAATATAGTTCACTGGGATGACGCTGATTGGAAAAATTATCAACCCCTAATTAATAAAGTAAATGAGATAACGAGTGGAATAAATAATGATTTTGAAAAAGCTAAGGCGATAGCAAATTGGGTGAGAAATTCAAAACTTTATGGTGAACCATCACCTGCAAATGAAGGAAAAAGTGTAATTGAAATATTTAATTCCAATACCGGTGTTTGTATGGATGCAGCTATTTTAACTGCTGCAATGTTTAGAATTGCCGGAATTCCCTTTAGGACAGTTTTGCCTGCTGGATTCCACGAATATACAGAAGGATATATTAATGGAAGATGGATTGGATTTGATGCCACATTTGGTGGTGGAGAAGCTGTAATTATTGATCCTGTAACATCTATACTTTATAATAATGAGTTTTATCAACACGAACCTAAATTTGTTACCATTTTTTCAGATGGTAGAACATATGACATAACCGATGTTTCCTATTATAAAGTAAATATTATAGAAAGAGATATTTTTAAAAGTGGTGAAGCAGATATTAAAATAACCTGGAGTCTAAATACCCAAGAGCCAATAAAAGAAAAATATTGCACATTAAGTAGTTTTAAAACAAGCCAAGAAGAGAGATATAATTTATCTCCAATTGAAAAAACTTTGTCTCTAAGTGATCCCAAGTATTCTTTAAATTGTGTAGTAATTCTTCAATCGGATCCTTATACTGAACACAATGAGTTAATAGCAATAACCTTTACAGGAGAGAGAATTCAAAAAGAAAGCTTAATTTCGAGCGGCTATGTGAAGATAAATATCGAGACGATAGGCATTAGAAATATTCTTCTTGGTTGGGGTACGATTTATATACCCAATACAAGTATGATTTTATTTAAGAATCAAGATAATAGTTATAGTTTAGTTTATGACAAAGATAATTATTCAGATTTTACTAGTATAAAATGGGGAATTAAATCAAATAACTTAAATTGTGATTACTATAGTTGTGAATACACCAAAAATAATAATTATTCACAAACTATTCAATCGGTAGGAATTTTGGGATATGGGAATTTAAATATCAGTGGCCAAATAAGTCGGGGCATGCCACCGGATCATTACAATGGATTTGTGAAAATTAAGTTGCCTGAAGGAGAATATAAATTAATTTATTCAATACCTTTCTATGGAAATATTGCTTATAAGTTATTCCAAATAGCACCAAATCAAAAAATCGTAATTTATCCAGATGAATTAAGTAAAGAGTCGACGGCAAATATAGATTTATTTAATTTAGTACAAAGTGCTTTGCTTTCCTCCATAGAGGGATTAAATCCCTAAAAGAATAAAGTCAGTTCCAATTTTTCAAAGCACTTGTGCATTCCCACATAGAGAATTGCGCAGTAATAAATTTGTAGTTTTGTAAATAAAAGCATTAGATGTTATAATGAAAATAGATTACAAGGTCGAGCATTAAAATAATTAACCATTCATCATTTATGAACAATCGAGCTTTCTCTAAAATAGGAATCATAGTTATTCTGGTAGTCCTCATCGCTGGGGGAATTTTAGCTTGGCAGTATTTTGGGATACCGAAAGAAAAGGTAAAGACGCCGGAAGGAAAAGTGCCGGAGGAAGTGATTAAAGATGAAACTGCTGATTGGAAAACTTACAGAGATGAGGAATTAGGATTTGAGATAAAATATCCTGAGAGAAAATATCCGCTGGAGGAAGCACAAGTAAAAGATAATATTATATCTTTCCGTCCCCTTTTTGATTTCGATTTAGTGATTGGCACAGAAGAAACTCTAAGGAATTACAAATCTTCTAAAGAAAGTTTAGAGACATTCTTAAAATGCTATCCAGGTAGTTCTACAGAAGCACCTGTTAGAACCAAGGAAACAGTGAAAATTGATAACATAGAATTTTGTTTATTGACTATTTCAGAAAGTGCAATGGGGGGAAGAGTAATAAAACATAATTGCTATTGGACAAAACTAAATAATAAATATTTAGTTTTAGATTTTAATATTTTCTCAGTAGAAGATAAGGAAATTCAAACTATTATCAACCAAATGCTTGCTACTCTTAGGTTTCTGAAGTAAAAATTTATAATTACAATTCAATAATGATTTTACTATTGTAAAAGAGGCGGCTTTCAGCGCCTCTTTAAATTTTAGAGAAATTTTGCTAAGATTAGGGCAGGGTGCGGCTCCGAAATAACAAAGACCGCAAAATATACCTTTTTAAAAAAATTTTCCCGCCAGCCCTCCTTCCTTAAATATTTTTTGCGGTCTTTGGCTGTCCTGCGGAGCAGGACTTTCGCTGGCTCGCCGCAGGCGAGCCAGCGAATCAGAGGTTTTCCGGATTTTCTCTAAAATAGGTTCGAATTTTAACCAAAACATACCGCCAGTTTGGTCGTTCCGCGTTTTTGACCCTTTTCGCCTCGCCCCGGCTTCGCCGGGGCTCGGCTTTTTGAACGAGATTCCAGGGATTTTTAAAAAAGTTATCTTCTGTGGATAACTTTTTTCGCTTTTTGCCAAAATATTGTATAATGAAAGTGAACTCAATCCTGTAGGTTCCGTGATTTTCATTACAACCGCAAGTTGTAATCCTAAAGGGGCAACTTCTGTCAATTTCACGGAAGTGGGATTGAGTTCACAGGGTTGCCCCTTTGGTTTAATACTATGAAATTTTTTCTCTACGCAAGAAAGTCAACAGATACCGAAGAAAGACAAGTCAGGAGTATTGATGACCAAATTGCTGAATTGAAAGAACTTGCCAAAAAAGAAAATATAGAAATCGCCGAAATCTTCATTGAAAAACAAACCGCCAAAACGCCGGGTCGGCCGATTTTTAATGATATGCTTTCACAAGTTGAGAGGGGCGAAGCCAGCGGAATTTTAGCTTGGCATCCGGATCGGCTTGCTCGTAATTCAGTTGATGGCGGAAGAATAATTTGGTTGTTGGATATAGAAAAACTAAAAGAGCTAAAATTCCCGACCTTTTGGTTTGAACCAACGCCGCAAGGAAAATTTATGCTTCAGATCGCTTTTGGGCAGTCAAAATACTACATTGATAATCTTTCGGAGAATATCAAAAGAGGTATTCGCCAGAAATTAAAAAATGGTATTTGGCCGGCCTGGGCACCGCTTGGTTATCTCAATGATAAAAATAATCGCTGTATTGTAATTGATAAAGAAAAGGCAAAATTGATTAAAAAAGCTTTTGAACTCTATGCTACCGGAAAATATCCCCTTTCTGAAATCCGAGAGATTATCAATTCCCTCGGCTTGGTCGGAAAGAAAGGAAAAACCCTCTCAAAATCCAACTATCAATATATCCTCAAAAACCCGATTTATTGCGGGCTTATTCGCTACAATGGAGAATTGTATGAAGGTAAACATGAACCAATTATTGCCAAGAAACTTTTTGATAAGGTTCAAGAAGTAATGGAAAGCAAAAGCCGGCCCAACAAAAAGAAACTTAAGTATTTTGTTTTTCGGGGCTTTATTCGCTGCGGCGAGTGCGGTTGTTTAATTACCGCTGAAACCCAAAAGGGCCATAATTACTATCGCTGTACCAAGAGGAAAACAAAATGTTCCCAGAGATATATTCGGGAAGAAGAATTGACCGAGCAAATTAGCCAACATATTCAAAAAGTTTCTTTGCCTGATGATTGGGTAAGAAAAATGATTACAGAATTAAAAAAAGAAAAGGAGAAAACTATCCAATCATCAACCTCTTTTGCTCAAAAAGTAGAAAAAGAAATAGTAGCGGCTGATGAAAAGTTAGAAAGGCTAACTTCTGCTTATCTTGAAAAAGCTTTGACATTGGAAGAATATCAAAAAATTAAAAACAATCTTGTTGAAGAAAAACAGACTTTGAAAAATAAAAAAGCCTCTTTTGAGCAAAAGAGGAATAATTGGTTCGAACCGGCCATTGAGTTCCTGAAAAAGTTAAAATATACAGAAATTTTGGCAAAAAGCCGGAATTTGGAAAATCTGAAAGATTTTCTTCAAAAATGCGGTTCGAACTTTGTTTTAGAAAATCAAAAGCTTGCTTTTGATTTTAAAAATCCCTGGAATCTCGTTCAAAAAGCCGAGCCCCGGCGAAGCCGGGGCGAGGCGAAAAGGGTCAAAAACGCGGAACGACCAAACTGGCGGAGGAGGTGGGACTCGAACCCACAAACCGCTTTTTACACGGTTACAGTTTAGCAAACTGCTGGCTTGCCAATTCGCCGCACTCCTCCCAATGTTTCCATTTTACCGATTTAAATCAATTAA
>Ga0210019_1002791_pt1 | contig 16570 bp, 11 predicted proteins | sample CryGeyCG2114_020_2_FD_183969 | JGI IMG/M metagenome (GOLD analysis project Ga0210019, IMG submission 183969) | Groundwater microbial communities from aquifer - Crystal Geyser CG11_big_fil_rev_8/21/14_0.20 (SPAdes) (version 2) | ecosystem: Environmental > Aquatic > Deep subsurface > Groundwater ...
AATGTGGCGTCCCAAAAGATGTTTGCCCAATTCTGGTATCCTCTATTGATAAAGCGCAAGAGATGATATTGGGGGCTAGACTCACCAATATGGTGGAGGTATGGAATCGTGCTGCATCAAAATGGCTGGAGAAGCAAATAATGAGAGGAAAAATTACAGAAGAAGTATCAATGGAAGATCAGGCTATTATGAGATCACCTTTGACAAAGCCAGTTCCAATCTTCATTCCGGCAAAATCAAGTGCAGGAAACCCAAATTCTCCTTTACGTGCGTATTTCGGGCGCGATATGTGGAAGGGAGATCCGCAAAATCCGCCATCTCTAGAGCCGACATTTGCCAGAATGGAAGAAAATGCGCTGAAATATAATCCCGAGGCGCAGGCAGCAAAGATTCCGGATAAAAAGCCAAAACTTGCGATGGCAAAATAATTATTCCTGCGGGGTTGTGAGGGTGGGAATCCGCACATCATCCTTATGATTATGGCGTTTTAATTTGGCGAGGCTTATCAATTTGATTCCCTCTTCCTCCAAGACCTTGCGTCCCCTGCCTTTATCGAATTCAAAGATGGTGAAAACCGCGATTGGTTTCGCACCAGCCGTGCGTAACAAGGTGATGGCTTTCATCACGCTGCCGCCTGAGTTTAATATATCATCAACAACGCAGATTTCTTCATCAACATGGCGCGCGAGAATCGGGTTAGTATTGCCATAATCGCGTTTTTCATCGCGCATGATAACACCGCCGAGTTTTTTAGATTCCTGCACGATTGCGCCGACAACTCCGGCTGCGCCAAATCCCATAGTGGCAACTTGCTTTGCGCCGACATTTTCTGCCATAGCGGCGAAGTTTTTGGCAATCGGGATGAGGAATTTAGGCTCCATCACTGCGCTTTTCACATCCATATAATCATGCCATCTTCGGTTATTAGGGCCAAAAACCTGCTTAAAATGCGGCACTTCTATGTAAGAAGCTTTGTATAAATCAGTGATGAACTCTTTACTTAGCAAAGGTGTTTGTAAGATTATATCATGTTCCATAGGCTATTTTTATAACATATTGATTAAATTTTAATTAAGTGAAGGCGGGCGGATGAGATTTTCGGTGGTATATGTCCAAACTTTGACGCTGCTATCCCATATGTCATTTGGTAAATTGGCTTTGCGCTTTAGTCCGGCAATAAAATCTTGCGGATTAGGCGTATTTTCCCAAACTACCGGCAAATATGTGCGATATACTTTGCCCCACTGAAAAACCACGCCGTCAACGCCCGGTTTGAGCTGGGATATCATATCTTTTTCATCGGAAAATGATAATTCGGTTAATTCGGACAGAAGATATATGCTGATTTTCAACCGCCGGAATTTCTCCGGAGTCATATCCTGATAGATTTTTGTATTTCTAACGGCGGTATGGGAATTTTTCACGATATCAAGATGGAGTTTCTTTTCCTTCCATATCGTGCCATAGCAGCTAATGAATTTATCCTTAAAATCAACGGAAATGAAGCTCGCTTGTATTGGCAAATCGGCAAATTCCTCGCGTTTTGGGATATCCTCCAATTCGGCATTATGCTCAATGCTATGCAAGAAAGCTTGCTCACAAAGTTTAATCAGTGCATCTTTTACCGGTTCAGAATAGCCCATAAACGTAGATTACATTGCAAGATAGAGTTTATCCAGATTAAAATGAAGATATATAGTTTCTAAGCAGGAAATCTTTGGAGATGTGGAATGTCAAAATATAAACTTTATTATTCACCGCTAACTTGCTCAATGGCAGTTCATGCGGTTTTGAACGCGGTAAACGCCGAATTTGAGTTGGTGAGGATTGAAAGAGGCACAAAACGTAGTGCCGAGCATTTGCAGCTTAATCCTTTGGGGCAAGTTCCCGTGCTAATTGAAGATGGTGTTGTATTAAGAGAAAGCGCTGCGATAATGATTCATCTGCTGGAGAAGTTCAAACATCCGCTATTGCCGCCAAGCGGGGATAGCCGCCGCAAAACCCTCCAATGGTTGTTATTTTTCAACAGCTCTATGCATCAGGCGCATGCGGCTTATTTCCTTACTGCCCGAAATATTGAGGATGCTAAAATTGCTGAGCCGGTGTTGAATTTGATGGCGAAGCGGATTCAGAAATTATGGGAGTATGTTGAAGATGAAATAAACTCCGAGTTTTTATGCGGAGATAGCCCTAGTGCTGCCGATATATTGATGACGGTAATTGCAAATTGGGCGCAGGCTATCAATCCATCACCTGTTACGGGTGAGAAGGTGAAAGCTATTTGTAGCAAGGTGATAAAGCTGCCCTATTTCGCCAAAACGCTTGAAACCGAGGGCGTGATTTATAAATTATAGCGCTTGAACGCAATCCATAACCCGTCATTGCGCCCGACTTGCCAAAATTATTATTCTGTGGCAACGGAACGCATAAATATAAGGCCTCCGAACGAAGTTCGGCAAGGCCATTGAGGCCGATTTGCCTGCGTGGCAAAGGAACGCATAAATATAAGACCCCCGAACGAAGTTCGGCGAGGCCATTGAGGCCGATTTGCCTGCGTGGCAAAGGAACGCATAAATATATATTGGCGCGCCCGAGACGATTCGAACGTCCGGCCTCTTCCTTCGGAGGGAAGTGCTCTATCCAGCTGAGCTACGGGCGCATGTTAGTGTTTTAGAAATCAATTTATTGCTTCGCCAAACTACGGGCTCGGCTTCAATCATGTATGTTTATATACATTCAATCAACCTCACCTTGTTTAGCCTGCCCTAAATTGATTTCTAAAACACTAAGCCATCACAGGCATGAGTTACTGAGCCGCTTATATCATTTAATAAAATCTTTATCAAAGAAAGATTTGCCGAACTTTTCAAGCGCGGCGAGGGTTGCGCTTACGCCATGCTCAATAATATCCACGCGCACATCATTATGTATTTCATTGGTCTTTAAAGCGCCGAGAGAGCGTCGTCTGCGGGCTTGATAAAAAGTATCGACATCATCCGACATTATTTGCTGAATCAGGCTTCTAAAAGCCCTTAAAAGGCAGGTATGATATTTTCTGGCACGCTCTTTATCACCTTTTTCTATTGCAACTTCCAGAGCTTCTAGCATTCCCATGGCGAAAACTCCGGTCATGGCAACATTGCTGCCTACCTTCAATATATCAGGACTATCAAAATTGCCCATTTCATCAGGGTGGCGCGCATTTTCCCAATTCTGGTTGTCTGCAACCCAGTCATTTAGTTCGACTATGAACTCGTAGACTTCTTCATCTTTAGTGATACGCCATAAATTGCAGCAGGCTTGCGTTTGCCATGAAACAAAGCCGCCATCACGTTTATCAAGCGGGAGTTCGCGGAAATAGTTACTATAATATTTGAATGATTTTTTGAGCTTTTCCAGCAACTCATCGCTTGGTTTATGCTTCAGCCTGTCCGACCAGTAAAGCATGGTTTCACCCGGATAATATGTTTGTGGATTTTTGCCCTCTACCGGAACGTAATAGGTTATGAACGAGCCATCTTCCTGGTGCATTTTCAGGGTGAATTGGAATAATTTTTCCTCCTGTGCTGCGTATTTATCATTATCTGAGGATAAAATTGCCATTGCGCATAGTGAAGCTGAAGCGATTTCGACCTCATAGCCTTGTGACATATAGCCGAAATTATCATTTTCCTGATAAAAGCTGCGCATATGATAATCCAGCATTTCATCTCCGGCTTTTTTATAGATATGGTCGTCAAAATATTCAGCCAGACGGAAAAACAGGCGTGGCATTTCCATCACGCGAACAAGGTGAAAATCCGGTGTGGTGATATATGAGCTGGTTCTGTAGAGATATACGATACGCCCGATTTCCTCGGCATTTTCTTCATTTGTGGTGACGCTTCTTTGCATCCATTCGGCAGCATCTCTGATGAAATTCAGGCAGTTTTCATGGTTAACGCGGGAGATATCAAAAACCTGATAACCACGGAATATCGGGGCGATTTTTACTGTTTCACCAACAAAAATCAGGAAGCAATGCGCGTCATAAGATTGGCCGTATACGGGTGCTTTATTTGGCAAATCATACTCTCTCATAAAATCACGCTGAGCGCCTTTGAAGCTCATATTTTTGTTTAGCATCATAACCGGAGGGTATGATTTTGCCTGTGATTTATTCTCACCATTAACAAAAGCGATGCCTTTTACATATTCATCATTTCTTGGCGGTAGGTCGCTAAGATACTGATAATTATGGGTAAAGCAGATTTCGATAGAATCAGCATGGTTGCTGCGGCGGTAAAAATCTCCGGTGATATCAAGGAGAGCTTCTTCCCATGTTTCTACTGTATACCATTTTTCGATGGATTTTCTGCCGCGCTCACGCAGTGCGACATAGACCGGGCCATCTTCGATTTTATCAATCCTGCCTAAAACCGCTTTAGTGACTGCTTCCTTATTCAGTTTTGGCAGTTCGATTATATCATTATTTTTCCACATGATTTATTTTAACCCAGCATCTGATTTCCGCCAATAAAAAACCCGCAATGAAGCGGGTTTTTATGGATTATTATTTTTAGATTAAGCAGGAGTGCCGCCGCCGCGTGAAGGATCATCCTTCGCTTTGGTAGCATTAGCCGCGAGTTGAGCGTCTTTATTACCCTCAAAATCATCGGCTTCTCGGCTATCTTCCTTAACCTCAAGTCCGGCTTCTTTCAAAGTGGCGCGGAGTTTTTCTTCATCTATCTCTGCGACATTTGTATCCTGATATTCGGTAACATCCGAACCTTTCAACAGATCCAGAATCTTAGGGTCGAGCCTTTCTTCGATTTGGCTTTGTAACAGATTTAGCGGGTTTTGATTAAAGCCGTTTCCGGTTTTGCCACCATCATCATCAATATCATTGTCCGGACCATCGATGTCGTTGTCGATGTCATTATCGATGTCGTTGTCGATGTCAGTATCCAGATCAGAATCAGTATCCAGATCAGAGTCAGTATCCAGATCAGAATCAGTATCCAGATCAGAGTCAGTATCCAGATCAGAGTCAGTATCCAGATCAGAATCAGTATCCAGATCAGAGTCAGTATCCAGATCAGAGTCAGTATCCAGATCAGAATCAGTATCCAGATCAGAGTCAGTATCCAGATCAGAATCAGTATCCAGATCAGAGTCAGTATCCAGATCAGAATCAGTATCCAGATCAGAGTCAGTATCCAGATCAGAGTCAGTATCCAGATCAGAGTCAGTGTCCAGATCAGAGTCAGTATCCAGATCAGAGTCAGTATCAGCGTCTTTATCTGAGTCAGTATCAAGATCAGAGTCAGTATCAGCGTCTTTATCTGAGTCAGTGTCTAAATCAGAGTCTGCATCCTTATCAGCGTCAGTATCTTTATCCGCATCCGCATCTGCATCCGTATCTTTATCAGTATCTTTATCTGCATCTTTATCAGCGTCTTTATCCGCATCCTTATCAGCGTCAGAGTCCTTATCCGCATCCGTATCCTTATCAGCGTCTTTATCCGCATCCTTATCCGCATCCTTATCAGCGTCAGTATCCTTATCCTTATCCTTATCGGAATCCTTATCCTTATCAGAATCTTTATCCTTATCGGAATTCCTTGTCGGCGGACGTTTAGGTGTGTCCACAGGTGGCAGCACGGGTGGTGGCGGAGGCGGAGGCGTTGTTGTTGTCCGCGGAGTTATGCCTGTTGGTATACCCGGTACAAATCCCGGAGGAGTATTTGTTGTCGGCGGAATAATCACAATTGGTGGCAATCCCGGTATGCGTGGTGGTACGCCCGTATTCGTTGGCGGCGTATTCGGAGTGTTTGTGCCCGGAGTACCCGGAGTATTCGTACCCGGAGTTCCCGGAGTGTTTGTACCAGGAGTTCCCGGAGTATTCGTGCCCGGAGTACCCGGAGTATTCGTGCCCGGAGTACCCGGAGTATTCGTGCCAGGAGTGTTCGTACCCGGAGTTCCCGGCGTGTTTGTGCCCGGAGTACCCGGAGTGTTTACACCCGGAATTGTTGGCACTGTGCCATTTGGCGTATTCGGGCTAATTGTAGTTGTCACCGGCGGAGTTGTTGTTTGCGGAACATTGCTCGGTACACCCGGAATATCAGTTGCCGGCGGCACGTTTATAGTGCCCGGTATGGTCGGCGTATTGCCAATTCCCGGTGTGTAGTTTGGCGTGGTTGTGATAACCGAAATATCAACCCTGTCACCACGTGTGATTGCGGTGGATGTTCCCGGCATTCTACCGACATCAAGAGCGCTACCCGGAGTTTTCGAGTTATCCACAAGGATAATTGAAGGAATCGTATTTTCCAGAGTTAGCGGTGTTGTGTTTTCAGGAAATCTCTTATTCCAGCTATCAACAAACTCTTCAGTACGTTCATTACCTTTCTGGATGAAATAATTCATGTCATCATCATTTATTGTGCCGATTTTGATTTCATCGCGGCTATCAATCTTCGGATTTGCACCAACATAATAATCAAGGAATTGGTTGATTTGTTCTGGCGGTGTGCCGTTAGGGAAGCGTACAATTTTATTATCGCTGCCCATAACTTCAACAAGTAATGGATTGCCATATTCGGTTTGAGGAAGTTTGGTTGTATCACCACCAAGGGCGATTACCGGCACTTGCAATGGCTGCAAAATCTCATTTCTTCTATCACCCAAAGCTGCAACAAGAGCCGGATCAACTCCGTCAACAGCGCTAGGCACGCTTCGGCTAGTTGTCGCCGTAGCCTCAATATCCATTGTGCTGATTAGGGATGCGTCAATATCCGGTGTGTTTGTTTTTGCGGTATTTGGTGTGATAACTCTATCGCCATAAGCAATAAAAGCATCCTTATTGCTTAGCACAACCGTATCCACCTCATCTTTGAAATGCTCGGCAATTGCGATATTATCTTTCGCGAATTTGCCGCTTTCCAAGCCCTGATCAACATAATATTGCAAGGCTGTGGTTAAGGCTTTGGTTTGCGTTGCATCCAGATCCTCAACACCTTTAATGTTGATGCTGTCATAACCTGCATCGGCGCGTTGTAATACGGTAACCAGCATCGCACGTTGTACGGCAGGCAATTCAGCCACGCTTTGCTCGGTGATGTTGGTATAATCCAGACTATCTTTTTTGCCGAGTGAGATTGTGGTGTGATTATCATTCGCAACGGCTTTGACATCGCGCATAGCTTCCTGCCACACATATTCTGTGCCTAGCTTGTTTCCGCTAACGTCCAATATATCAATATAGGTTGCATAATCATTTGCACCTAGGCCTCTTGTTGCCATGGCAGAAGTGATTACGGTTTTCACATTCTCAGGAGCTTTGTTAAAGCCTTCTACGGTTGATAAATCAACTGGCTTATTGGCAATTTCAATATTCGCTACTGACTGGCTTAATCTGGCAGCTAAAACGTCTGAATTTACATAGCCTTTTTCTGCGGCACGGTCAAAAACTTCTCCGGCAAGTACTTTTTCTTCCTCAGTTAATTTGCTGTTATCGGGTGCATTCAGAATGGTTAGCAACCTGTCTGTGTGGCCATTAGCAACATCTCTTAATTGCGCTTCGGAAATTGCATTTTCGCTGGCAAGAACTTGTAATAATGCAGCTTTGGTTGAGTTTCCGCCAACTTTGTCCACACCATTGCCCATCACGCCGGAAGTGCCGATATCAAGGCCGTTAGCAACCAGATTAAGCTGGATTTGCTCCCAATTGGTTTTTCTTGGATTATTTGATAATTCTGCGAAATCAACTTTGGAAACATCAATACTTTTACGAAAATCTTCATTGATTGCAGCGGAAATAGCTTCTGAGCTTTCTACATCAACTCCACGATTTTCCAGAGTTTTCAGATATGCTTCATAGCCTTTTTCTGTTGCTGCATCAAAAGTTCCGGTTGTCGGAACGCCAATTGCATGTTGCAGCATGTATGTATCAACTTTATTGCCTGCAAAAGCTGTTTTGACGGAATTCACATCGTTATATGTCGCGCCAAGATTAACTCCGCTTTTCTCAATATCTGCAACCAAGGCTTTCGCCGCGTTGGTTTGCTCTGAATTACCATTTTCAAGCACTGATTTCACCACTTCGGAAGTGATGTCTTTATCTGCTTGCCTCAATTCGGTAATAAAATTGGTATAAGCCATTTGCGCAAGCTTGGTCTCATTCGGGCTTATCTCAAGACCTGTGGTAGCATCGATAAGCCTGTGGATTGCCTGAACCTTGCTGGCATCGCCGTCAATTTCTGCGGCAACACTTTTCGCATCCAGATAATTTGTTGGCATATTGAATGTGGCAACTTCGCCTTTTGTGCGAATTTCAATTTCATCATCTTTAGCCAATTTTTGCGCTTTAACCGGCATATCAGCGATATAACCTCTTGCGCCGTTAGCTAATGCTTCTTTGGCATAATTGCTTAGACGCTCTGCATAGCTTGCAGGTTCGTCAAGGTTAGCATCAGGATTTGCGTTTCTGAAATCTGCTTCAATTTGTTGTAAAGCTTCGTTATAAGCCGCATTGGTTTTTGCGCCGACTTTGCCGTCAACACCATCTTGTAATAGCCCGCTTGTACCCAAATCTTTGCCCAAATAACCGACTAAGGCGGCTTGCAGGGATAGATTCTCTTCGTAACTGCCTTTTGGCGCGGTTAATTGGCGTGGTTCATCAACATATTGGTTTGATGCATCAAATTTGCCGCTTCTATTAGCGATTGTATTTAGATAGCTTTGCCCGTTAATTTGATAAGCGGTATATAAATCATCATATGCAGCTTTGGCATAATTATTTGCAGCGTCAAAGCTTGGTCGGTCTGTATTCACAGCAGCGCCACCAGTATATACACCACCGACAGCATTGCTGAATGATGTAGAAAGCTCCTTGTTATACATCCTATTTCCGCGCTTATCGAATACGGAAGCTTGATATTCACCATTTTTGATTTCGCGTAGCCTGTCCATTGCGGCAGGGTTTACGGTCACCAAAAATTCATTTAATTGCTCAGGAGTGAATTTTCTGGTGCTGCCATCGGTCATAGCAACCGGTTCGCCTTCAGGGTCATGCAATACGCCGTCATTTGCTCCGGTTTCCATAATCATTTTATGGAAGAGTATGGCTTGCGTATTTAAAAGCACATCAGGATTATCCTGTTTGAAGAATCTTTCACCGAAAGTTTCTTCAACATCTATAGGATTGCCCCATTCCTTGCGGAAGCCGACTTTCGCCATATATTCGGTGATTTCACCAACGCCGCGTTCTTTATCTTCAAAGATGTGGCTGAAGCCGATTGGCTCAATATATGCCTGCCAGCCGCGTGACTGATCGGCGCGGATGCCCCAAAGTTCCAAGCCAAGTGCGCCTTGCACCTGTTTCGGGATAAATCTATCTTCTTTGCCGCGATTTGTATATTCGTCACCAGTCAAGAAGCCTGTGCCGCGTAGATATACATCGCCGCCCATACGTTTTTTAGTAACATCCTGAATTTGCTCGGTAATATCAAGTTTCAGACGCGCATCGATATATTTCAATGTGTTGCGCATACCTTCAGTGCGGTCAATTTCAACATTGCCAACACCGGCAGTAACGGTTGCCATCAATCTTTGTTTGCCACCGGAAATCCAAGTTAGGTTTCCTTCAACTGCGTTGCCTTTCAAATCATCATAATTCTGGACACGGCTGGCAATTCCGCCTTTTAGGATTTGGCCTTTTTTGCCTTCAGCCTTATCTTCATCACTTTGGAATTCTTTTGCCCAATTAGCAAAAGCGCGTGCTTCATAATCGCTTTTAGTGTCAATCAGCCCTTCGATGCTTACTGATTTATATTTTTTATTATCATGCGTAACATTTTCAACTTTATATGAGTCATAAATACCCACGGCGGCTGATGTGCCTTCTTTGCGGCCACGGTCATTGAGGTCATCACGGCGCAGTGCGGTTAGGCCAGCTTCATTTCGTGATAAGGTTTTGCCTTCCAGATCAACATCCAGCTTACCAACGCTGCGATAGCCAACTTTGATGATATCAAGCGGTTGTGAAGGTGGAATTCCACGGAATACCCTTTCACGTGTGTCGCCACCGGCGCCAAGACGATGGAAGCCGCGAACAACGCCCGCGCCGCCATTATCCAGTCTTTTTAATAATGCAACTCCGGCAAAATCAGTGTCAGGATGGCCGACACCTTCTTTGAGAGTTTCAAATTGTTCAATATTTTTTGTGTGACCGTCAATTTTGAGAGCCGCTGCTGCCGCGCTATCCAGTCCGCGCTCATCGGTTTTATTGGCAGAACCACCAACTTCGGCAAGTCCGGCATAATCATCGCCGATTACTGTGCCGTCTAATCTGATATATGCGCCTCTATCCTTTGTTTCTTCCGGTGGAAGCTGCTCATCAGGGATGTAAACTCCTTTTGGCTCTTTGCCATAAACATATTTTCCAACTTCTTTTCCTGACGGTTCATAAACTTCTTTTCCACCAACAACATCTTTTCCAGTTACCACAGTTCCGGCATCTGTTTGTGCGCGCAGATATTCTGCATGCGGGGCAGGGTTTTCCCATGAGCGCAAATCAACGCCATATGTTTCTGCTTGTCTGGCCAATCTTGCCTTAACGCCGTCAATACCATCTTCATTTAAAACAAATTTGCCATCAACTTCTTTGAGGAGATTATATGATTCCATCCAGCGTCCAAAAGCTGCGCCGGTATTTTCATGCCAAACACCTTGTGCATTTGCTGCATCATTATCCAACTTTCCCGGATTTAGACCTTCTGTTGCCAATAATGTTTGTATGGCATTTTCGGTTGCACCCAAATCTTTGAAATTAATGAGTTTTGCTGCGTCTAGATGTTTGTCGGTCATGTTTTATCTCTTAAAATTGATAGTGAGGTTTGTTGCTCTTAATATTTATAAACTAAATTTACTTATAAATAGTTAATATAATTGCGGCGTCATGTAAAGTTAAACTTATGTTACAATCATAAATTGTCATCATGTATGTTCTGTGGGTTTGGTTGATTTAGCGTACGCGGATATTGAGCTCTTTAGGGCCAGCTGGTTTTTCAGCTTTTTCCACCTCTTTATCCGGCTCTTCATTTCCGGCGGCGGTTTCTAAACCTTCCAGCTCAGATGCGCTCATAACTGACCGCGAAGGTTTGATTCTGGTGACAATAGGCTCGCCGTTGGAGATTTTGGCGGCATAATGCTCCGCGCGCAGGTTGCTGTAATTTTTCAGGCTGGCAGCTTGTGCTCTTTTTTTAGCTATATATTGACTAACTGAAACTTCGGCATGAGCCTGCGGAACTCCTGCTATAGCTACAAAAAACGCCATAATGATAATAGATATTCTCATAGCCCCTTATATCATAAAATTTGCATTAAATCAATGGATAATTTAACTATTTATTAACTTTTCTCAATAATTATTAATTTGTTGGCAGTTATTGGCCATTTCCATTCCCGTTATCATTTGCGTTATGCACAGGGATGGCGTCAATCAACATTACCGGAGTTGCGTCCGACAATATTCCTGCGAATATATCGTCCAGAGCTTTGCCCAGCGAGTTGGCACCGGTTGGCGTAACATTCTCAAAATATTCATCAGCACACTCTCTGAAGCGGTTTCTGCCAACTCCATCTTCGCCACCAGGGGTGAATTCATAAGTAATCATATGAATTTTTATGTCATCTTCTTTAATACGGTTGCAGACATCAAGATATTGATTAATTGAAAGGCGCTCTACCGGAGCATAAGCGTCGCAAGCGTTATAGAAGCCTTTCCCTTCGCCCGGATCCTCGTTGATATGGCTTTCTGGCGCTTCATGCCCGTCATTATCATAACCATCAGCAATCAGGATAATATGTTTGAAGTTCTCATTGCTTGGCAAATCAGCATCAGTGCGGCTTTTGAGAGATATCCCGCCCTTGTTCTTACAGCCGCTCGTACCAACTACGGCAGCAGGCTGGTCGCAATAGGATTCATGCAGGGAAGCAATGTCCCATTTGTCTTTCCAGTCATTATTTAATAAGAACCATGCCCACATCAAGCCATGGATACTGGAGGTTTTTGAAAAGCGCGAGAAACCCTGTGCGCCATTCAGGCGGCGTTGATAATTGCGGACTCTGTCCTGATTCAGACTTTTATTTTCATCATATAAATAATAATCTGCGCCGAATCTTTCTATTACTTGCTTTAATACGGTAACTTCACTTGTCAGCGGTTGGACAGGGAAGGATTCATGAATTTCAATTTCCTTCTTACCGTTTATATATTCCGTACCACTGCTTTTGAGCCTTGTGCCTTGTGGAGTTTGGACTAAGCCATCAGCACGGCTTAAGCCCTGCTTGTTTTTCTCCAGAATTTCTGAACGCTGATCCAATGCCGAAACAATATTTCCAGCATAGCATCTCAGCCTTATATAGCTATTATCGCTTTTGTGATTTGCAAAAGCATCGCTGCTGAACAGTATTGGAGTTGTATTTACATTTAGAAGATAATTTGTCACATCGCGATAGCTGGAGAAGTTGTAATTCGCTGTATTGCTTGAGTGTAGGATGTCATTTAAATCTTTGCTACCCATAATTGCCGGGATGCGGTTCAGGGCATAAGTGAAATCATCTGTGCGGAAATCCGGGCGTAATGTTGAGCCACTATAAAATTCATAGCTAGGCGTTGAGTATAAAGGTGAGAAGAAGCTCACGCAATAATTATTCAAGGCAGCGCCGTTATAATCCAGAATTGCTTCCATTTTATAGTCGGATAATTGGCTGCTTTTCCAATTAGGCTGTGAGGTGCTTTGATTTACTATGTTATCGCTGTAAGGATAAAGATTGACTAATCCGGCATAAGGAACGATTCCGGCATAAGATGTGGAGTCAGTCTCTGTGCCAAAATAAGTATCAAAGATATCATCCATTGTATCTATTAGGCGCGCTGCTTTTGTGCCGGTATAGCTTGGGCAGCTATTTGTGCTGTAAGTAGCCTTATTGTTCAGGTTACAGGCGGAGTTTACGCTAGTAAGGTTGGGGTTAAAGCTGGTGCTTGGCTGTTCCCTAGGCTCACATTTCTGATTCGAGCCGGAATAGAACATTGATTCGGTGAAATCGAGCGCGAAGGCGACTTCGGTTTTTTCCAGCTTGCCTAGCTCAAAAGCGGCGGTAGAAAGCGTGCAAACCTTGGTTTCATCAGTGATTTGTGCGCCCTCGGCATTTGGCGTGTCTAGAAATGAGCAGGCATAAACGCTAACATGATAGCGGGTTTTCTCTCTTTTCGCCGGAGTTTCGCCATAGCCGACCTTGAAGCTCAAATCATCCAGCTTAAAATTATGATGGTCGCGCTCAAGATTGCTTATCATCACGGCGCGCGCATAATCTCTGAATTGACTATCAGTCGGCTTCCACGCAAAAGGATTGGCAGTATTATGCGGGTCTTTATTCTCCAGCTTCATATCCAGCCACCATTCAGCAGTGGCAAGAGCTGCGGCATCAGTTGCACCGTAATTTTTCCCGTGACTGCTTTGTGTGCGTCCCATATCCACGCTGAGCGCCAATACGGCGAGTAATATTCCGGCCAGGCTAAGCGCGATTATGATGGCGAAAACGCCTTGCTCATCTCTGGAGAATGATTTTAATTCTGATTTTAAGCGGGAAGCGAGAAAATTTAACATCCTGAATATACCTTTTTTGGAATTCTAATAACTAGACTTAATCCGCGCAAAATACACAAAAATTCCATTCAAGTAAAGAATGTCATAAAAAATTCACATCAAAAGATGTTCAAAGCGTATTTATTCGGCAGGTTTTTCTTCCGGTGCAGCTTCAGCAGATGCTTCTGTAGCAGTTTCAGGTGCGGCTTCAGCTTCAGCAGGTGCTTCCGGTGCGGCATTCGCAGCTTCTTCAGCGGCTTTAGCAGCTTCTTCAGCAGCTTTCGCCTCTTCCTCAGCTTTTTTCTTAGCATCTTCAGCTTTTTTGATTTCTTGCTGACGTTTAATTGCTTTTTCACGCAGAGCTGTAACTTTTTTCTCTTCTTTCATCAATCCGAGCTTCACCAATTGGCGGCTTACAACTTCTGTCGGTACAGCGCCTTGTGACACCCAATGCTTGATTCTATCAGCATCAACCTGAAATCTTTCAGCAGAATCTTTTGGCAATAGCGGGTTGTATGTGCCTAGCTTTTCGATGAAAGCGCCATCACGCGGTGCGCGAATGTCGGCAGCGACAATTCTATAAAATGGACGTTTTTTTGAGCCTGCTCTGGCTAGTCTTATTTTTACTGACATATATGTAATTCCTTAAATGGGCTGTGCTTATTATTATAAAATTTCCTCCTAGTCAAGCCTTAACATCAGATTATTTGCATAAATCCTATCCGCATTCTTGCAAAATCCGGCTTTTTTGAAAAAAACCGCAAGCGCCCACAAATTTAATTTGCAATTTAGGATATATCCCACTATTGTGACTTATATTACAACTAAACATAGAAATAATATTCATAATAATTTGGTAATTTGATATAAATGACAAGTGATTAGGTTATTTTATCTAGATTGGATTAATCGTTATGTTATGAGGGGAGTTCTATCTAGTGGTGTATAAAAGAAGGGGTTATGGCAACTGATATTACTGATATTAAAGAAAATGCTAGTAGAAATGCTATTATAGATTTGGTGGCTCTGATTGAGAGCCGTGCGCAAAGCGATTCGGAGCGGGGACTGGGTTTTGCAATTTCAAAGCGTAAAAGGAAATTTAAGCGCAGATATAGAGATTCCGGCCAGTTGCAGGCTCGTAAGGGGCTTGCGATTGAAGTGCATGAAACCGATTTATGCATAAATATGTGGCAATCTGTGGTGATGCAGGCACTTTACGATGTGGCGGGCAGAAAAGACGGTTATGAGAAAAAGCAGGCGGCAGCGGAGGTTTTTGCATGGGCGGCGGCGAATACGAGAACCGATATACCAACGGATTTTGAAACAGTGTGTGACCTTGCCTATCTGGATGCGGAGAAAGTTCGCTCGGCGATAAGTCAGGTCAAAAGGAAGGGCGCGAAGGCGTTTGAGGGTTTCAATTTCAGAACCTTGCGCAAATCAATTTCCACGCGCCAACATAATTTATCTAAGGCAAGGAATAATCTAATTAACGGGGGAGATAAATGGGATTTACTACTAAAAGAGGTCGGCCTGTTAGTCCGGCAAGAGAGCGCAGAGATTGCGGAACAGAAGAGCTGCAAAGAAGGCGAAGAGTCGGCCTGACGGCGGAAATTATAGATATTTTTCGGCAAAAAGGGCTGATAAACGAGGATGAGCATTGGGCGGGCTTGCATTTGCGCTGGCTTTATACCATCAAATTCGGTGCGCCGGGGGTTTCGGCAGTGAATCTGGAGCATTTCTACGGGCGCGATTTGAAGATTGAGGATGAGGATTGGCGCGAAAGCCGCGAAAAGGAATATCTGCGTGCGATTATCGAGTTAAAAAGCCTGTATGCCGATAAAATCGTGATGAATGTCGCGGTTTTTGACCGCATGATAAACCTCAAAAGTCGTAAAATAAACGAGATTGAGATTTTACAGAGCGGCTTAACCCAGCTTTGCAAACTCTGGGGTAGGCAAAATCGGTAATAATTATTCTGCACGTTATGACAAGCTGTTCTCATCTGATTCTAATGCGGCTTCTCCGGTGTTTTCCATCTGGGTTGCTGGGCTTGTCGGGTGATAGCTTATCAATCGGTATATTGCTATATATCAATATGCCAATATAATTAGAGCGCATTGTAAGCGCCTGTGTGTAAGGGGTGTGGCGGGTCTGAGGCTTTTAAAATTTTAGAAAATCCAACAGAAAATTTAGTGGTTGTGGAAGCTATCTATTTCACAACTGCTCTTTTTGCCGCAATATTTCGGGACACAGTCGTGCAGAAAAACAATGCTGGAAACGGTGCTTTTCAAACTATTTTTTGAATTATATAAATTCTAAAACAATATATTAATAATATTTTAAATAAATGTCGCTATTCTACGTAAATAGGCGAGCGCACATAGATAGAAGCCTTGATAAAAAACAAGATTAAAATCAAATCCGAGTACAAAACAATGATAGCACATAAATTAGCATCTTATAAAAACGCAACTTCCACAGTTCAAAAAACCAAGCAAATCGTACTATTATATGAAGCGGCGATTCGTTTTATGCAGCAGGCACGGCAGGCAATAGAGGAAGAGGATTATGAGGCGCGCTTCAATTTGCTGCAAAAAGTGAGCAATATATTGATGGGTTTGCATAGCGGGCTGGATTTTGACAAAGGCGGCGAGATTGCTGAAATGCTGAGTAATTTCTATAGCCAGATTGATTTGCGTATTGTTGGGCTTAATCGCACAAATGATGTTGCCGATTTGGATGATATTATCAATGAAATCAAACAAATGCGTGATGCCTGGGCGGAGATTGATTTGAAATATTCGCGCGGCGAGCTGGAAGAAAACGCTACTGAACCGGCATCTTCCGAGAGTGAAGGCGCGGATTTTAATGCCTAGGCGCGGGCGCGAATGTTCTTAAAAGCCACCGGACTTAAAACTCATATTTGGAATAACAGAATT
>Ga0210019_1002796_pt1 | contig 16549 bp, 14 predicted proteins | sample CryGeyCG2114_020_2_FD_183969 | JGI IMG/M metagenome (GOLD analysis project Ga0210019, IMG submission 183969) | Groundwater microbial communities from aquifer - Crystal Geyser CG11_big_fil_rev_8/21/14_0.20 (SPAdes) (version 2) | ecosystem: Environmental > Aquatic > Deep subsurface > Groundwater ...
AAAAGGGTATTGCATACCATTAACTTGAGGTTTATTCCACATAAAGGGTGTGGATGTGTTAAAAGTTGTCTTTTGGATTTTTTGTAAAATGGGTGCTATTGAACTTGAGGCTACAAGACGGGTACCATAATTGTTAAATTTCATTTGTGAAATTAATTTGTTTGAAGGGAATATTTCTCCAACAATAGACGACTCGTGTACAGTTATAAAATAATTACCGTCACTTTTTAAAAACAGCCTGATTCGGTACGTTCGATCGTTTTTGGATTCAGTTAAAATAATGGTTTCAATTACACCCACTCTGCGGTTACCTGTCTGGTCTTGAAATAAAACCATATCCATTTGTTTGGGTCTGGCAATTAGATAGTGAATATTTTGGTACCACAGTAATTGAGAAGAACTAGGATTTTCCCCAATTAGCGTAAAGGGTGCGACGATAAGGGGTTTTAGTAAATGGGTGCTGAAAGCGACGATTTCATAGACAACAGATAGGCCAACTATAATGAAAATGATTTTAGCAATCCTTTTTAGCATATATTTTCCCATTATACACGTTTTTAGTGGTTTTATGTTCGCCCCTTAGGCGAAAGCGGAAACGATAAGAACCTTTTGCTTCGCTCAAGAACCTTGGTTAATCAGAATTGGCAGCTGTCGGGCAACTGACCGTGAAAATATCTCACCGCCAGACCTTTTTTAGTGGTTGCTATTGACAAACTACAGTATGTATTGTAATATGATTGCAATATGAATACACAAATGGTTTCGGTGACGGATGTTCAGAGAAATTTTAAATATATTCTGGATAATTTAGTCTCTCAAAATCCCACACTTATTTTAAGAGATAGTGTTGCTGAGGCTGTTCTTATTTCTTTCGAAGAGTATAAAAGGTTGGCAAATTTGGAAAAAAAGTTACTAAAAAACGAGATTTTTTCGATAATGCAGGATTTGGCTGTTAAGAATAAAGATATATCTTTTGAAGAATTAGACAAAGATATTGAGTATGCCAAGAAACATGCCCCAAGCAGTCGTTGACACAAATGTTCTAGTCAGAGCCTTATTAAAAGCTAACGGTAGTGACGGAATTATCTTTGAAGCCTTTAAAAACGATCAATTTGAGCTTCTATATAGCGGGGAAACATTAAAAGAGTTAAAAAGAGTCTTATTGTATAAGAGAATTTTTGAAAGGTATAAGCTCGATAATCATAGAATAGATATTTTCATAAGAACAATTATTACTTTCGGTAGGTTTGTATTTGCTCCGGAGAAGGTAAAAATATGCAGAGATCCAAACGATGATGAATTATTATCTGTTGCCCTTGCTATCTACACAAGAAAACCTATCTATATAGTTTCAGGAGATAAAGATATGTTAGAACTTAAAGGCAACGTTAAGGGGGTTAAAATAGCTACAGCCACCGAGTTTGTTAAGATTTTGAAGTAACCTTATCGCCAGACCTTTTTTAGTGGTTTTGTTTTTCTTACTTTTGGGATATAATACCCACTACAAATAGAAAGGTGGAATTAATGAGTGGAAGCAAAATCGATGTCCGAACTTCTTGCTAAAGCTGGTAAAAAGCTCGTTTCATATTCGGTTGGCCAAAAAATTAGAGCCAAAGTGATTTCAAAAACTCACAAAGCCTTAATTTTGGATATCGGTGGAAAAAGCGAAGGAATTGTAACCGAAAAAGCTTTCATTGAGGCCAGAGATTTTATTAAGACTCTTGAAGTAGGGGATGAAGTAACCGTATCTGTACTTATTCCGGAATCCAGAGACGGAAGTGTGGTTCTTTCTCTTAGACAGGCAATGTACGGAGCAGCTTGGGAAAAATTGGAGAAAGCAAGAGATGCCAAAGAGGGAGTTGCCGTATATGCAAAGGGGGTTAATCCTTCGGGGATTGCTGTTGACTGCGAAGGAGTCAGCGGATTTATTCCCACTACCCAGCTGGGTAAGGAAGCTGCCAAAAATCCCCAAAGTTTGGTTAATAAGTATTTTAAAGCAGTTCCTTTAGAGGTTGACAGATCCGTAAATAAATTGGTTCTTTCGGAAAAGGAAGTTTCCGATGCTTCTGACATAAAGGCTGCAGGGGAAGTTATTTCAAAAATAAAAGAAGGGGACATCTATGATGGCGAAGTTACGACCGTTGCCAACTTCGGCTGTTTTGTAAAAATAAAAGTCGGTAAAAATGCTTTTGTTGAGGGACTTGTTCATATATCCGAGTTATCCTGGGGTAGGGTAGAAAAAGTATCCGATGTTGTAGCAAAAGGTGATAAAGTTAAGATAAAGGTGATTGGTAAAAAGGACGGCAAACTTGCATTTTCAGTTAAGCAGGCCCTTAAAGATCCTTGGGAAGAAGCAGTCAAAAAGTATAAAGTGGATGCAAAAGTTAAAGGAAAAGTTGTCAGAATTTCAGACTTCGGAGTCTTTGTGGAACTTGAACCGGGTATTGAAGGACTTATCCATATCACCAAAATCCCGCCTGCAACCAGACTTTCTGAGGGACTAGAAGTTAACTGCTACATAGAAGAAATAGATACCAAAGCCAAGAGACTTTCGTTGGGACTTGTTTTAACTTCAAAACCGATTGGATATAAATAATCCCAATTTGCAATTTTCAATTTACAATTTACAATCAATTAACAATTCTCCAATTTTTAAAAATTAAAACATTGAAAATTTAATGAAAATTGATAATTAAAAATTAAAAATTATGCAAAGCAAATTCGTGTGCCAACAATGCGGATATGAATCGGTAGGTTTTTTGGGAAAGTGTCCCAACTGCGGAGAGTGGAACTCACTGGTCGAAACAGTAGTTTCGACAGGTAAAAGCGAAAAGCGTAGAGGTAATAGGGAAACACAAAATGTAAAAACAATAAAACTTTCAGATATAAAAGCTTCAAAGACGGCAAGAGTTTTAACCAAGATCCCCGAACTGGATAGAGTTTTAGGCGGAGGTTTAGTTTCCGGTCAAGTGGTTTTGATTGCCGGAGAAGCAGGGATAGGCAAAAGTACTTTGCTTTTGGAAGTATCTAGTTGTCTAGCCGCCGGGAAGCCTAGCGGCCAGGCTGTTTTATATGTCTGTGGAGAGGAATCGGCATCTCAGGTTAAAGTGAGAGCAGAAAGACTTGGAATCAAAAAGACGGGAATTAGCCTTCTTGAAGATACAAATGTAGATAATGTCATAGAATTGGTTTCTTCAGAAGCTGATCTTTCCGGAGTTATTGTTGATTCTATTCAAACAATGTATACGGGAGATCTCTCCGGCATGGCAGGATCGGTGGGGCAGGTTAGGGAATGTGCGGCAAGGCTTTTAAGAGTCTGTAAAGAAAAGGAAATCCCCTTATTTCTTGTGGGTCACGTCACTAAAGAAGGAACCGTGGCAGGCCCCGCTGTTCTTGCTCATATAGTAGATACGGTTTTATGGTTTGAAGGAGACAAGACATTAACACTGCGCTTACTACGCGCAGTCAAGAACAGATTTGGACCTACGGATGAGGTTGGTATCTTTGAAATGCAGGACAAGGGTTTAATTTCGGTTACAGACAGCGAGAAGTTGTTTATGGAGAAAAGTAAAAAAGAGGTTCCGGGAAGTGTTGTAACATCAATTTTACAAGGAACCCGACCCATGCTTGTAGAAATTCAGGCTCTTGTAGTTCCGACCAAGATGGCATTTGCCAAAAGAGTGGCTCAAGGTATAGATTCAAGACGGCTTGAACTTCTTCTTGCTGTATTAATTAGACGTTGTGGTCTTCCTTTATATGATTTTGATGTCTTTGTTAACTGTGCAGGGGGAATGAAGGTTACCGAACCGGGAGCAGACCTTGCAATTATACTTGCAATCGCCTCAGCTTACTATGACAAAGAAATTGCAGGTAAAGTAATTGTGCTGGGGGAAGTAGGATTATTGGGAGAAATCAGGGAAGTTATTGCCCAGGAAAAAAGAATCAAAGAAGCTAGAAGATTAGGATTTACCCAGGTCTTCTCTTCGAAGGAAGACCGTTTTGTAGGAAATGTTATTAAAAAGCTTCTAAAATAAGTTACCCACGAGTTATCAACATAATTAAAACTGCTATATAAAAGGCCATTAATATGGCCTTTTATATATTATTTTGTACTATGGGTATGAGTATAATCGACGTACAAAATATTATAGGATTTGACAGCAGTGAAAACCAGTGTTAAGATTTTCACAGTACATTAAAAAGAGCATCGCTATCGTTGGGTTCGTCCCGACGTCACATCGGGACACTCTCCACAAGTAGAGATGCTCTTTAGATTGACTTATCTAGAGGACAGGAAATACTGGTTGCAACTAGACAAATCACAAATAGACTAGTCATTTTCGACCCCATTTGTCAAGGGGTATTAATTCCGTCTTTGGGGGAGAGGTGGTGAGTAGGGCAGGCTTACTACCTCTTCCTTAAGGGCGGAATTTTTAAATTATGCACTACGATATTTACAACGCCTACAGCCCTGAAAATAGTCAACTGCCCAAAAAACTTTCTGGTTTTTTAGTTAAAGCTGCAAAATTTACGGCTGTTTTAGGCATTTTTTTCCTTTTGGTTTCATTTTTGCCCGCTGTTTGGTATAACCTGGTGTCCGGTGGGGCTCAAAAAATATCCGAGTTTCTGGTTAAGCCTGAAATAAAAAAAGAAGAACCTTCTAAAAAACAAGAAAAGAAGGTTGATTACCAACCTCAAATTGACAACAGCCTTTCTTTTGAAACCAAGCTTAAAATCCCTTCCATAAGGGTTGATACCAAGATTCATGAAGCGGTTTTAGATAATTATGAATCTGCGCTTAAATTGGGGGTTTGGAGAGTATCCGATTTTGGTTCTCCATATGACCGGTCAAAACCTACAATTATAGTAGCCCACAGATACGGCTATTTGGCCTGGAGCAACCTCTACAGGCGTCTAAACTCTTTTTACAACTTACCCAAATTGAAAGTTGGGGACATTGTCGAGATTGACTGGCAGCAAAGGAAATATGTCTATTCTGTTTATGCAGAAAGCAAGGGGGAAGAAATAGCTGACTATTCAGCAAATCTTATTCTTTATACTTGCGAAACCCTAAACTCACCCATAAGGGTATTTAAATACGCGCGACTTTTGGAGATTTAAAACCACAGCTTGACATACCATTTTTTCTAATATAAAATTCGGCCTCAATATGAAAAAGTTAATTTTGATCCTGATTTTGGCTTCAAGTTTTGCCTTAACTTCGCCGGTTATTGCTCAAGAACAGGTTTGTACCACTGTTTACGGCGGCGGTACCGTCTGTGGTGCTCACACCCCGGTTGAAACCGATCTGGGGGATATCAATCCGGTCATCTTAGGTTCTATTTTATTGACGATTTCCGGTGTTTTATATTTTTATTCGAACAAAAAGAGTTTAAAGGCAAAGGAGGTGAATAATAAATGAGGAAAGAAGATTTATCAACACCTATTAGATTAGCAACGACCCTGGCACTTGCGGTCTCAGGGTGCACAAGAAGTATGTCTTCTGCTCCAGTACCGGATTATGGTGCAACGACTAACTCTATGGCAGCAACATTGGGTGCAATGGAAACACATCTAGCGGAATTGAAGACTGCGCAATCGTCGACGCAAGTTCCTACTGAGACACTTGAGCCTATTGCAACTGCAACAGCAACAGAGGCTGCGACCCCAGAAAAGATAGCTACAGGAGAAAATGTAGAAGTCGGTGACTGGAATGTAGAAATTTTTGATGGTGCAACCGATCAGATGAGGGGTTGGATTGAAGAATTAAAGAATTTGGATCCAGTTAAATGGCCGAATTTTCCCAATGTAGATAATCCGCAAGCTGGTTTTGTGGCAGCAAACGGTTTGGAATATGGAATGGCTGAGTCGGTTTATTGTCAACAGGATCAAACCTGCGACATACCTATATCAGCAGGGCATTATAGAATTATTACAGCAGATTATGATATTCCCGGAATCGATGCCTGTATGGGATCCGAGGCCAATCAAGGTTGCGGAATTATGCTTATCAACGTAGGTGACGTAACCGCCAATTTCCGTGATGCGAAGGTAGATACCGGTTTTACGGTTTTTGGCAGATATTGGAATGGGGACAAACTTCCCGAAGCGATTTACGGTGGTTTAAGCCATGTTGCCAACAACATGCTTAATCTTAATTCCGCGTTAAACCCTGATGGCAGTGTTAATGCTGGAGCAAATTGTTCCGTTCGGGAAGGGTGTAAATCTGTTCGCTTGGCTTTTGCGATAATTAGTGGAAACGAATTGTTAGTCAAGGGTGTAACCACAGTTAATCGTTAAAAATACCAATGCGGGTGGGAAATAAAATGGCAAGCTTGTTATTGCTTGCCATTTTGGTTGTTTTAATTATCTTTGTAGCTTGGAGAAACTACACGCCTAATACATTTTTGCTTGGTTGGGACTCTCTTCATCCCGAATTTAACTTTCTGGAAGCCTTCAAGAGAGTATTTTTTGGCGTTTGGAGAGAGGAACAAGGAGTGGGGGTTGTGGCCGTTCATTCCCATATGGCGGACTTTCCTCGGATTATTCTACTTTGGCTTTCCTCGTTTGTCTTTTCCGTATCTTTTTTGCGTTACTCGTATATTTTTCTCTGCCTGATTTTAGGGCCTTTGGGCGTATATTTTTTTCTAAATTATGTCTTTAGGCGGGAGAAAGAAGGATTAGTTACTAATCCGGCTGCATTTTTAGGAGCTTTAGCCTATCTTCTTAATCTTTGCACTTTACAGCACTTTTTTCTTCCTTTTGAAATGTTTACCACCCAATATGCTTTTTTGCCTTGGCTCTTTCTCTTTGCCTTAAAGTTCTTGAGGGAAAAGGGGAAAAAGAATTTGCTTATATTTTCTCTTCTGACGATTTTATCCACCGCTCAAGCCTATGCCGCCACTCTTTTCTATGCCTATTTTGGAGCTTTAATTATTTTTGCTTTGTCATATCGTTTCAAAAGAGGATTAGTTTTAATTCTTGTTACCCTACTTTTGAATCTTTACTGGTTGCTTCCTAATACTTATTCAATTATTCGGGAGTCACAAGTGGTGGCTAATTCTAAGATTAACCAGCTTTTTTCCCCTGAAGCAGAAATCAGAAGCATGGATTTTAGCGATATCTCAAATGTTTTAATTCACAAAAGCTTTTTATTTGATTGGAGGGTTTTTGATTTTCAGAATAATGAGTTTACTGACCTGATGGGGGTATGGAAAGGTTACCTCTCGCGAAAATATGTAATTTACACCCTCTATACGGTTTCTTCACTTTCAATACTGGGTTTAATCTGGGGACTTGTAAAAAGGGATAAAGTTGTTCTTTTTCTGTTTTTGGTTTCCCTTTACTCACTGTTTTTCTTAGTTGGCGGTAGCTACATTAACAACAATCTCTTTAAAGAGGCCCTGAGAATGCCTTTTACCAAATTTTCTATTATTTTTCTTTTTACGATGTCTTTTTTCCTCGGATATCTATTTTTCGGGCTTTTTAAAAGAGCTTGGTTGGGCGTTATTTTGACTTTGGTTGTAGGCGGGGGATTAATCTTTTCGGTTTGGCCGATGTTTCAGGGAAAGCTTGTAAGTTCCGTTGTCAAAACGGATGTGCCGGCCGCATATTTTGAGCTTTTTAAGTGGTTTAAGGATAGGCCCGGAAGAGTTGCAAACCTACCTTTAAATACCTTATGGGGTTGGGATTATCATAATTGGAAGTATGAAGGCTCCGGTTTTTTGACCTACGGTCTTTCTAATCCTCTTTTGGTACGAGACTTTGATCGCTGGAGTCAATTTAATGAAACTTTTTACAACGAAATCTCGTTTGCATTGTACTCAAAAGATAGTCAGGCTTTCGAGCGTACACTTCGGAAATATCAGGTCAAATATCTTCTTTTGGATGAATCAATCATTAATGCCGGGGGAACTGTCCTAAATATGTCTAATAACATCAAAGAAGTACAAAAATTTGGGTTTTTGACTATCTACGAAACCAATTTTGATATAGGCGATAAATATCTATCCACTCCGCAAAGCTATATTCCGGTTAAGGCTGATTTAACTTATTCTCAAATAGATCCTATTTACCAAAAATATGGAGATTATATAGGAGATGAAAATGGGGTGGGGTACCCTTTCGTAAACTTTGATCTCAGAAGCCCGGTGAGCATAACTTCAAATTTAAGTGACCTTATTTTTGAAAACAGGAAAGCAAATTCAAAAGTAACTCTACCCATAAAAGATAAAATCGTAGAAAATTTCAGTGAGGATAGAGGTTTTAAGGAAGCCCATAACTGCGACCTTAAAAAATTGGGGAGAGTCGAGAAAGAAGAAAAAACCTACAGAGCTTTTGACGGGGGAGTAGCTTGTGATTTTTTTGATTACCCCAGTTTAAAATACGACCAAGCCTATATTTTGAGAATAAAGGGAGAGAACAAAAAAGGAAGAGGTCTAAAGATTTATCTTCAGAATTGGGAAACGGGAAGAATGGATTTGGAAGAACTCCTGCCAGCGGGTAAATTTGATAACTACTTTGTTGTCCTTCCCAAATTGAGCAACAAAAAAGGCTATACATTAAATCTGGAAACACGTTCTTTTGGCAGAATTGCTTCAGAAAATAGAATTGAAAGCATAGAAATATATCCTTTTGATTTTAAGTTTTTAACAAGCCTTGTCCAAAATTCGGAAAAGGAAGTGGTTATCAATGACAACTTAAGGGTAGAAGGGGTTAAAAAGGTTGGTACGGCTATCTATAAAATACAGACCTCAGGGAACGGATTATTGGTTTTGGGACAGGGATACGAAAAGGGTTGGATAACTTATCCAAGATTGAAGCATGTCAAAGTAAATTCCTGGGCCAACGGCTGGATTGTTCCCTTGAGTATCGAGTATCCAGTATCTAGTATCTATATTATCTTCTGGCCACAGCTTTTAGAGTGGTTTGGCTTCATTGTGCTTGTTTGCGTGTTGACAGGTTTAAAGGATAGGGTATACTAAAACCTGGAATTGTGAGAGTTTCCTTCTTAGAGTTTTTCTGTAAATTATGACTGACCAATCTTCAGATGTTAAAGACCTTATTGGAAGTCCCCAGGACGCGGGAGAGCTTTCCGGTGGAGCCAAAGAGGTTGCGGTCAGTGTTCCGCAATACCCGGTTAACCGCTTTGAAAGAAATATTCCCGATGCCAACCTGCCTACGGAAACGGTTACGGGAGTTCTGGATATTGCCAATGAAGGTTCCGGGCTTCTCAGGCCGAAGTTTTCGGCCAGCGACAGAGATGTCTATATCTCCTCGTCGCAAATAAGAAGATTCAATCTTAGGCTTGGGGATAAAATTGAAGGACAGGCAAGGCGTCCTAAGGAAAACGAAAGATATTGGGGACTTTTAAAGGTTGAGAAAGTAAACGGGGAAGATGTTGATAAGATGCCGGTAGAAAGACTTAACTTTGACGATCTTTTGGCCATTTACCCTGATGCCCAAATAGACCTAACCACAGATTCCGAGACGCTTACCACCCGCATCATTGATTTGGTTTCTCCCATAGGGTTTGGTCAACGGGCTTTAATTGTTTCTCCGCCAAAGGCAGGTAAAACCTGGCTTGTAAAAGATATCCTGGCAGGAATTGCCAAAAACTACCCCGAAAAGGGGAAAGGCCTGCCTGCCAGCAAGGCAGGAAAAGCCAAGAAAGTCCACATCATGGCTGTTTTGATCGGCGAGAGGCCCGAAGAGGTGACTGACATTGTCAGAAAGGTTGCCGAAGTTACAGACGGAATGGGGGATGTTGCCTCTTCCAATTTTGATGAACCGCCGCAAGATCAGACAAGGGTCGGGGAACTTGCTCTGGAGAGAGCAAAAAGATTAGTCGAAAGCGGGCGCGATGTGGTCATCGTTCTTGATTCAATAACCAGGATGGCCAGAGCCTATAACCTGGCCCTGCCGACTTCCGGCAGAACTCTTTCCGGAGGATTTGATCCGATGGCTCTTTTCCCCGCGAAGAAATTCTTCGGAGCAGCCAGAAGGATAGAAAATGCGGGCAGCTTGACAATTATAGGGACATGTCTTGTGGAAACCGGATCCCGAATGGACGATCTTATCTATGAAGAATTCAAAGGCACCGGAAACATGGAGCTTCACTTAACCAGAAAACTGGCAGACAAACGCGTATTTCCTGCAATTGATGTCAGCCGCTCCGGGACGCGTCAGGAAGAACTCTTGTACGGTAAAGAGACCTTGACCAGGGTTCACACTTTAAGAAGAATGTTGGAGATGGTTTCGGAAGATGAAAGAACGGAAACCCTGCTGGAAAGATTAAAGAAAACAAAAGATAACAAAGAATTTCTCGACAGCCTCAAGACGGTTTGACCCTTCATGTTTCATATGATATCTTCAAGTTTACCTTAGAAGTATGGAAGACATTAAACTGTTTTTTTCCGAATTACTTATATTTACTATTAGAAAGCTTCATTTATCTTTCTGGAGGTTTGAAAAAGGCAAGGGTTTTATGGTTGAAGTTTTATACCGCCAAAGGGGTAAGTTTGCCAGACGCTTCGTTCATACAGGCATGGCAGCTTTAGCGGGACTGGGGATGATTATTGCTCCCATAGTGGCCAAAGAGTTTCCCGGAAGAAGCATCAACCCGTGGGAGGTAAATACTCAGCCTGTGGTTCTTTCCGCATTTGCCGAAAATGCGGAGATGCAGACCGTAATTAGCGATGTCAGAGACAAAATTATTGAATACAAAGTCCGGAGCGGAGATACCCTTTCGAAAGTTGCTGAAAAATTTGGGGTCTCGGTTGAGACCATCCGCTGGCAAAACAGTTTAACTAAGGATTCAATTAAGGAAGGCCGGATTTTAGGGATCTTACCCGTTACCGGGGTTTCTCACAAAGTTAGGAAAGGGGAGACTGTTTATTCTATTGCGAAACTGTATGATACATCTCCTCAGGCTGTAGTTGATTTTCCGTTTAATACGTTTACCAACGATGAAACTTTCGAACTTGCCATCGGGCAGGTAATTATAGTTCCGGACGGAGTGATGCCTAAGGCGCAGGTTCCGACAAGAATCAGACAAATTACACCCAACGCCGGCACGGTGGTTGCTTCGGGGAACTTTGTCTGGCCAACAAGCGGAACAATTACCCAAAGGTTTGTTTGGTATCATAAAGGAATAGATATTGCCAATTCGGGGGCGCCCGATGTTTTGGCGGCGGATTCAGGCAAGGTAATCACGGCCGGCTGGAGCAATGTCGGCTACGGTAATCATGTTGTGATTGATCATGGCAATGGTTACCGAACCCTCTATGGCCATATGCAGACCATCTATGTGGTTTCCGGCCAGACGGTTAGCCGGGGAGCAAGAATAGGTAAAATGGGTTCAACAGGAAGATCAACCGGAGTACACACTCACTTTGAAGTGATTCTAAACGGCGTTTACATCAATCCTCTAAACGTACTTCGTTAGGACAAAATAGGAACGACTCTTTATTCGACAATTTCAACGGCTTGCGGGTTAATATCTTTACTGTAATTAATTATTACACCGTTTTGTTTAAGCAGGTCAAGGCTTATCGAGTTTTTTCTCAAATACATATCGAGTTCGTTTATTAACAATGACACATCAATATCGGTTTTCCTGGTTACTAATATGTTTTTCGGTTCATTGGTATAATTTGCTATCATAGTTGACGATACATAGGGAAACATTTCCCTATAGGGGTAATTATTATTTATTTTTGTAATAAGATCATCGTGTGGGGTAGTGGTTAGATTTTGTGTGGGAGGCATATTAATATTTTTTTCTGTGATTACTTTTCCTGTGTCTGCGTTGATAATTTGAATAAAGACTTTCGGAAATACTGATACCACCCCTTTTAAATCGATATTCCATTTCCATTTACTGATTTTTGTTGTCTCGGTCACAATAAAAGGTTCAGTTGATACGATGATATTTGTTTGGTAATACCACGGATTTTTGTAGAGTGTAAGATTAATATCTTCTGATCCGTCATTCTGTTTTAAATAAAAAATAGGGATGTATTTAAACAAACACATTACTATCCCTATAGTAATTAATATGGCTAATGATAAGATTTTTTGTTTCATAAAGTTCGTCATGGTCCACCCTCTTGTTGCATTATAATTATTGCATTATTGATAGCAACATAATCGTCGCTTGTTGTTGCTACCGGATTAAACGTATTTTTCCAGGAATTAGGATTACCTAAAACTGCACTTAACACGAAAAAGTGAGGACGATCCCAAGCGAGAGGGTGTGCAATCCCAAATTGAGGGGCAGCCGATATCAAATTATTAGGTATTTCACTTAAATTTCCCTGATCATCCACAAGATATAAGTCGACAGCAAGCCCCGTTTGGTGTTGACTTTCGCCTGGAGGAGCGGCCCCGTTTGAATTTTCCTCATGTAATTCTGCCTGCTCACCATATGATCTATACCCGCTGGTGATATATAAAGTATATCCTTGGCTTTCCAAATATTGGCCATACTTGCTCAATGCTTCTGCCGCACCGCTATATATTTGAACTCCGGGTCGTGAAATAACGTTGGGAACGAAAGAAGCGGATATTAAATTTGGTGGTGTATAATCTGCGGGCAACTTATCACCCCCCAAACCAACTGCGGAAAATGGCAATACAGGGTTGTTGTATAAATTGGTTGACATGCAATTTTGGTCGTTTTCGGCATCGCAGGGATGTGGTGGAGGAATTGGAGTGGGAGTTCTGGTTGGAACAGGTGTGGGAGTGGGTGTATATGTTGGGGTAGGTGACGGCGAAGGTGACGGTGAAGATATCGAACAGTGAACACCGCATTTAAAGCCGTCGTGGCAGTTCATTTGGCCATAATTTTTCTCGCACACAAAGTCTTTCTTGTAGCATGCGCCGAAACTGGAACACTGGAATGTAACAACGGGTATCGGGGTTAGCGTCGGGGTTGGTTGAGATTTGCAGGCATTTTTGCTGCAGCCGTATTGGCATGTTTTTCTGTTATATCCTGACCCGTCTGCTTTGCAGGTTTCCTGAATATTGGCGCCATCACAGCGGGTGGAACCGGGAGTGCAGGCTTGGGTCAAACTGCACTGGCAGGAGCCGTAAATGCCGATAACTTTGGTTAATCCTGGGCAGCAGGCTAAAGAGGCGCAGGGTCCGGAAGTGCCGGCTGAAGAACAGGCGGGAACGGGGGTGGATGTTGGAGCAGGAGTTGATGTGGGTGAGGGTGAGGGCGAAGGTTTAGGATTGCAGGCATTATTAGCACAGCCGTAGGGGCAGAGGGAGTAGTTCCAGCCGGATCCGTCTACCTTACAAAGACCCAGAGAACTGCCGGAGCATTGTTTTTGGCCGGCAGTACAGACTTTAGTCATGCAGGTGCCGCCATCAATATTACTACAGTAAAGGCCGGAACTGCAGGAACCATTGTTACAACATGATTCCCATAGGTGACCGCAGCTAACTGGTGTCGGGGTGGGTGTGGGTGTTGGAGTTGGAGTTGGAGTTGGTATTGAGCTACTACAGCTTAATTTCCATTCACATAAACTTTGGTTAATTGTACATCCACTATAGTTGGCTCCTGGACAGGTACTATTAGCACTAGGTAATTTATCGACCGAGAGATCATCTTTAACACAACAAAGACCTGCCATAGTCGGAGTTGGTTTTAGTCCGGGACAGTCAGCCCAATTCAGGCTCTCTTTCCATTCACAGACACTTTGGTTACCACAGCTGGTTTTAGATATTCCCTTACAGGTATTTATGGAGCCGGCAGAATTGTTAGAAGGACAACAAACACCCTGAGTAGTAGAAGTAGTAGGGATAGCAGTAGGAGCCTGGGTCATGGGAGCAGAAGTTGGAGCAGTGGTCGGTGTAGTAGTCTTGCAGTTTGCATCCCGGGAGCATTCATTTAAGGACGAAGAGCATTTAGGAATCCTACTGGATACGCATTTTTGATTGTCGCAAATTTTGCAGGGTTCATCTACCATAGCCGCTTTGTTTTTGATGTCGTAATTGGCGTTTTGTTTATTGACGGCGATAGTGCCGACTAAAATAGTGACCACCAAAAATCCCAGACTGATTAAACTCAAAAGATCAATAAATCCTGCCTGCCGGTAGGCAGGTCCTCCTTGACGTCCCCTCATTAATTTAATACTATCATACATAATAGATTCATAATAAATTTGGAGCTGGTTGAGTTCTCCTGCAATCGTAACTTTTATCGGAACGGGGAGTATTAAAGTTTCGGCTATAAGCGCAAATGTGGTAATTCTAGATAACAGGGCGAGAATTTTGATACTTGACTTCTATTTTTCTCGTACTATACTATAACAGTATGATAAAAAGGCGGATTTTTGACAGCTTAGTTGCCCATTTGGAAAACAAAGGGATTACTCTTTTAACCGGCCCCAGACAGAGCGGAAAAACTACCTTACTTCTTTTGTTGAGAGATTATTTAATAAAAAGTGACCAAAAGACTATTTTTTTGAATTTAGACATGACCAATGATAGAAATTATTTTTCCAGTCAAATGGACTTGGTTCGAAAGATCAAATCGGAATTCGGCAATAAAAGGGGATTTGTTTTTATCGATGAGATTCAAAGGAAGGAAAATGCCGGAGTATTTTTGAAGGGAATATATGATATGAACCTTCCTTATAAATTTATTGTTTCCGGTTCCGGTTCGATTGAATTGAAAGAAAAAATTCATGAATCTCTTGCCGGGAGGAAAAGGATATTTAAACTATCGACTCTTAGTTTTGAAGAATTTGTAAATTATAAAACAGAGTATGAATACGAAGATAGGCTTCAAGAGTATCTGAGGATTAATGAAGATGAGCGAAAAGGTTTTTTGGAAGAATATCTCAAGTTCGGAGGTTATCCAAAAGTTGTTTTGGCAGATACCCTCGACAACAAACGTTTAGAGATAGAGGAAATCTATCAAAGCTATCTCCTGAAAGACATCTCATTTTTGTTAAAGGTTGTTAATATTGATGCTTTTGCAAAACTTATCAAACTTCTTGCCGGTCAGATAGGAAGACTTGTTAATTATAGCGAAATTTCAAATACACTGGACATATCGGCCTTAACTCTGAAAAATTATCTTTGGTATCTGGAAAATACTTTTGTAATTGAGAAGGTTTATCCCTTTTTTGGAAATGTCAGAAAAGAGATAACCAAATCACCGGTATATTATTTTAATGATTTGGGCATGAGAAACCTTGCTTTAGATATTTTCGGTAAAGAAGTAAATGAGGGCATCGGCGATGAAGGCTTTTTGTTTCAAAATTTTGTCTATTTTTTATTAAAACCAAGGCCAACTTCTCCGGAAAGGATACGTTTTTGGAGGACAAAAGACGGAGCGGAAGTGGATTTTGTTAGAGATATCGGGCCGAAGATTGGTGCGTTTGAAGTAAAATATTCAAACATAAAAAATGTAAAAATTACCAGATCGTTGAGAAGTTTTATAGAAAAATATAAACCTCCAAAGGCTTTCATAATTAATTTATCTCTTGAGAAAAGCATGAAAGTTGGGGATACGGTTGTAGGGGCATTACCGTTTTTTAAGCTTTCTAAAGTAATTGAATCTTAATTTCCCCCGGTTAATCTTGACTTTCGATAATTGTCGAAATATACTGTATTTTATATGCAAAAAATCGAAACTATATGGCATAGTCTGCTTTGGGATGCCCTTGAGAAAAGAGAGTTTCGCCATACCCAGAAGGCTATTTCTGAACATTTTGGGTATTCCTTGAGCACGGTTAATTTAGCTATTAAAGAAGCTGAATCTGTTGGGGCGATAAAAATGTCGGGAAAGTTTTTTACGGTCTCCGATGTCAAGAAATTGCTCTATTTTTGGGCTACCCATAGAAATCTGACTAGAGATATTATCTACAAAACCTGGGTAGACGAGCCGATCTCTGAGATAGAAGGGCTTATTCCTGACGGGGCTATTTTTGCCTGCTATACATCGGCCAGAGAAATATTGAAAGAAGCGCCTTCCGACTATTCCAAAGTTTACTTTTACTTTGATGAAAACCAACTGGAAACCGTCAAAAAACGTTTTCCGCCAACCAAGTCGCTTGATGCCAATCTTTTTGTTTTGAAAGCTTATTCTTGGCAAAAAGATTACGGATTGACGGCTTCCCTGCCTCAAACCTTTGTTGATTTATGGAATTTAAGCGATTGGTATGCCAAAGATTTTTTGGAGGCTCTAGAAAGGAAAATTGATGGCCTATTACCATGACATAATTACCCAAAAAAGTTGGGAAGAACTAAAGATACTTAATAAAAAAGTCAAGTTTGTACTTATTGGCGGTTGGGCCATCTATCTTTATACGAGACAGCTTAAATCGAAAGACATCGATATTTTGATTGACTATAGTGAGTTGGGTAAATTAAAAGAAGGCTACGATGTAACTAAAAATGATCGTTTGAAAAAATATGAGGCAAGGAAGGGGGAGATACAAATCGATACCTATCTGCCGCATTATTCAGAGATTGGCATACCTGTAGATATATTAATTAATAGAACGATATCATTAGAAGGGTTTACGGTTTT
>Ga0210019_1002801_pt1 | contig 16537 bp, 9 predicted proteins | sample CryGeyCG2114_020_2_FD_183969 | JGI IMG/M metagenome (GOLD analysis project Ga0210019, IMG submission 183969) | Groundwater microbial communities from aquifer - Crystal Geyser CG11_big_fil_rev_8/21/14_0.20 (SPAdes) (version 2) | ecosystem: Environmental > Aquatic > Deep subsurface > Groundwater ...
ACCGGAGATTGCTTCGGCCTGCGGCCTCGCAATGACATACTATTTTATAATTCCACCGCCTAAAACTTTTTCGCCTTGATAAAAAACCACGCTTTGGCCGGGCGTGATGGCTCGCTCAAGCTCTTTGAATCTAACGCGGCAATTGCCGCCGGATTTTGCTAGCTGGCAGGCAACCGGCTTATGTCGGTAACGTATAACCGCCGAGCAATTTAACGGCAGTTCAACCGGCGAAAGCCAGTTAACTTGCTTGGCCATTAAACTTTTTTTATAAAGCCTTTTGTCATGGCCGTCGTTAACCACGTATAAAATATTGGTTTTATAATCCATTTTAGCCGCATAATACGGCCCGGTGCCGCCAATCTCTATCCCCTTTCTTTGGCCGATAGTGTAAAGCGGCAGGCCCTGGTGGTGTCCCAAGATTTTGCCACCAAATGTTTTTATCAGGCCTGGTCTTAATTTTAAATGCCGACGCAAAAATTCATTATGATTTTTTTCCGGAATAAAGCAAATTTCCTGGCTGTCCGGTTTCTCCGCCACCGGCAATTTTAATTTTTTCGCCAGTCGCCTGACTTGCGGTTTGGTGTAACCGCCCAGCGGGAATAGCAAATGTTTCAATTCCGCTTGATTTAAAGTATACAAAAAGTAAGACTGGTCTTTGGTTTTATCCTTAGCCTTAAATAATTTATATATTATTTTTTTGTTTTCTTGTTTTCTTGTTTTTTTGCTTATGACGTAGTGCCCGGTGGCAACATAGTCAAAGCCAAGTTTCTTCGCCTGCCTTAAGAGCCAGCCCAATTTCACTAATTTATTACATCTAACGCAGGGGTTGGGCGTCAAGCCGCTTTGATATTGGCTTAAAAAATTATCCACCACCTGTTTTTTAAAAATTTCGGAAAAATTTAAAACATAAAGAGGGATGCCGATTTTATCGGCAACGCGGCGCGCGTCCGTCAAAGCTTTAAGCGAGCAGCATTTATTCTCAAAAACCCCCCTCACTCCCCCCTTGTCAGGGGGGACGTCCTCTTTCCAAAAATGCAAAAAAATGCCGACGACCTGGCGGCCTTGCCGTTTTAATAAAGCCGCGGCTACGGACGAATCCACGCCGCCGGACATGGCCACGGCGATTTTTAATTTATTCTTCCCCTTTATCGGCATAAGTTATTTTTAAAAGGCCGGATTTTACTCCAGCCTTTTAAGATCGCAAAATTTCTCAAAATCCAATTAGTACAGCCCCGGGAATTGCTTTTTCACCGCGTCAATTGAAGCCTGGTCGGTCAAAGTTGATAAGAGTTGTTTAATTACTAACTTGGCGTTGTCGGTTTCATCGGTTTTTTGATATAGCAAAGCCAGGCTGTAAAGCGCGTTGGCATGATTGGGATTGGTTTGGATAATGCCCAGGAAAAGCTGTTCGGAGATTTTCAAATCGTCATTTTTAGCCGCCGTGACGCCGGTCTGGCCGGCCTCTACGCTTAAACCTTCTTCCGGCGCGCTGCCTTTAGCGATATCGTTGGCCGCGGTTTGGGAGATGCTTGGATTGGTGACGCCGCGGTTAAAATACAGCCGCCCTAATTCAAAACGATAATCCGCGTTATCAGTAGTCACCAGCACGGCCTTTTTCAGCTGGTCAATGGCGTCAGCAATTTTATTAAGCTTCTCGTAGGCGATAGCTTTGCCGTAGTAGGCCGCGCCGAAGTCATTTTTTTTGGCGATGGCCGAATCATAATTTTTAACGGCTTCGTTGATATAATGTTCCTGCTCGGCCTTATCCGTCTCGGCATTGGACCTGGCCATATTGATTAAAGCCAGCCTTAAATAAGGCGTCGGGCTGTCCGGTTCCAATTCAATGGCTTTATTGTAAAGGCTTTCCGCCCATTCCAAAGCGCCTCGGACGTAAAAAGAGGCGTTTTCATAAATCAGGGCCAAAGCTTTAACGTTGGCAACATTGTTCGGCGTAATTTCCAGGGCCTTTTTGCCCTGGGCGATGGCTTGCGACAAACTATTTTCAATCACCGTCTGATTTCTCGCGCCCACGGCTTCCTGATTGGCCAGCGCCATATAGTTATTGGACAGGTTGAGATAATAAGTTTCCTGATGAGGCGCTAAAATAATCGCTTGATTAACTAAAGCGATTTTTTTGTTAAGGTCGCTTTGCTCAAGCGATTGCCTGACGTAGAAGTCCGCCAGATACATTTTTACGCCCAGGGTGAAGACAATCACCACGCCGGCGCTCAAAGTCAGAAAGATGGCCGCCAAAGCTAAGGCGTATTTAGGCGAAGCCCGGAAAGATAAATTAAGCAGGTTAAATTTTTCCGGATAATTGACAATCGCTACGGCCACCGTCAGGATGGCGACCAGCATGAAAATTAAAATTATCGCGCTATTGACGGAGAATAACAAGCTGAAAATCAGCGCGGTGATTAAGCTGGAAAACAGGGCCAAAAGAATTGATTGGGTGTCATCAACCCGCCCTTTTAATAAAGTCAGGAAACCGATTGACAGGCCGATTAAGAAAATAATAACTAAAACCAGGGCTCCCAAGACGCCGACCGTGGCCGCGAGCTCAAACAAGGCCCCGGAACTGTTATTGAATTGAACGTCCCATAAAGGCGAGGCGTTGAAATCAATGCCTTTATATTTAACGAAGCTGTAATAAAAAGTCGCCGGACCGGTGCCGAAAAGCGGGTCGGCCTTAACGCTGGTTTTGGCGATGTCCCAAGAAGCTTGGCGCGACAGGCTTACTTCCACCGGCAGATTTAATGACATGACATTAAAATTGCCTAAAACCAAAAGAATGATTAGCAGGAGGAAGGCGGCGATGGGAGCGACTAAGTTGGAACTGGAAACTCTAACAATCTTTGAAAGTAAAAACATCAAAATTACCACTACGCCGACGATTGCCGCCGGCCAAAAAGTAAAGCCGTTAAGCAAAGATAAGATAAATAACGATAATAAAATAATCACGGCTAAAATTGTTTTAATGACCATTCGCCAAAATCGGTTAGTCAGACTGGGGTGGATTTCATTAAGCTGGGCCAAACCAACAATCAATAAAGGCAAAAGGATGATTAAATACATGGTTAGGGCGGTAAGCGAACCCAATGGATTGAAGCTGGCGGCTTTCGTAAACTCGAGCGGCAGCAAAAATTTGCCTAAAAGTTGGCCTAACGAATAAACCGCGACTAAGGCGGCCGAACCGACCAGGCCCCAAAAAATTAATTTTATTCTCCGGCGATTAATATTATTGACCACCAACAGATAAAATAAAACGAAAACAATCACCGCCGCCAGGCTTTTTGACGGGTCGCCGTAGATGCCCAGCAGGCTGTCTTTCGGGCTGATTGATAAAATGGTTGAAGTAATGTAAACCGCCAACAGCCCGATAATCGGCCAGTCAAGCGGCGTCCGCTTTATGTTCAGTTCGCCCAAAATAACCGCTTTGGTCACCCAGGCGACCACGCCCAAAAGCGCCAGAAAATAAAATAAAATCATTTTCTCAAAGCCGATATTCTGCGCCACCAGGCCGGTGAAAAAGAGCGGGCAAAGGAAAAAGGCCAAGAAAATCACGCCGGCGATGACGAAATCCAAGCCCTTGGTGGTAATGATTTGTTGTTTGGAAATTGCTTTTTTCTCTTCCATAGAAATTTTGTTACTTTTATTAATAATTTATTAAAATTTACCGGCCCTGATTAAGTCCCTGACTTCTTTCATCATCTTAATATAAAACTCTAAATTATTCAAGCTGGCCAATCTCATGGCCAGGGGCTCGTTAATTTTAAACAAATAATGCAGACAGGCCTTGGAATAACCGCGCAATTCCGCCAAGGCGCTTTTGGAGTTAATCGGGGAAAAATCTTTACTGAATTTGGCGTTGGTAAGATTACTAGTTATGTAAAATTTGGGCGAATTAAGTCCGGCCCGCTGAAAGAAAAGTTTGCCGTGCCGGCCTTCCCTGGTGGGAATAACGCAGTCAAATAAATCCCAGCCCAGCTTAACGGACCTGACGATATCTTCCGGCAAGCCGATGCCCAAACCAAAACGAATTTTATCGGCGGCGATTTGACCGGCGGTAAAAGCCAAAGTTTTTTCTAAAAATTTTCCAGACTGGTCAATGTGCCTGGCGCCGAAACTAAAACCAGCAAAGCCGATTTTATTTAATGCTTCAGCGCAACGCCGCCTCAACTCTAAATTATCGCCTCCCTGGATGACGGCCAATAGTAAAGGCCGGAGGCGAGGCGGGCGAGATTTTACCTGTTTGTCAAATTCATGGCGGCAGCGGCCAGCCCATTTAATAGTGCGACGAACCGCTGCTTCCAGTTTGGCGGTTTCATAATCATTGGGCGGGCAATCGTCAAGGCAAACCATTAAATCCGCGCCCAGGTCAAGCTGTATTTTAATTGATTGTTCCGGCGTTAATTTAACCGCCCTGCCGTCCAGGGGCGACTTAAAAACCGCGCCAGCGTCGAAAATTTTTCCCCGACCGGAATTTTTATGAATTAAGGAATAAATCTGGTAGCCGCCGCTGTCGGTTAAAATCACGCCCGGCCAATTAATAAAACTATGTAATCCGCCGGCCCGCTTGATTAAGCCGGCGCCGGGGCATAAGAATAAATGTAAAGTGTTAGCCACCAAACCTTCCAGTCCCAGGCTGGTTAATTCCCGAGCGCTTAAATTTTTTACCGCTCCTTTGGTGGCATCCGGCAGAAAATAAGGAGTTTGAATGTTGCCATGAGGAGTTTTAATAAGCCCCAGCCTGGCTTGGGAAATTTTTGACTTTTTTAGAACTTTAAACATGATATTGTCATTGCGAGGAGCGCCAGCGACGAAGCAATCTCACAAACTATTAACTTAATAAATTGTCCGTTAGATTGCTTCGCTCCTTTCAGTCGCTCGCAATGACAGATAAATTTATTCCACAATCCCATCCGTATTGGCGATATTATCATCTTCCAACTTGGTGGTTTTAGCTTTAAGAGTTTTATCAATCGGCATATTGGTGACGCTATCGGAGGCGGTGATATTGGTTCCCGGCAAAATTATCATAATTTTATTGCGGTCGGCTTCTCGGGGCGCCAAGTTAAGGCTGAATTCGGCGCTGGCTTTATAGGCGGTAACCGGCAGACGGCCGATTTGCCAGACAACCTGATTGGTTTGGCTATCATAATTTATCGAGCCGACCGAGGCGAAATTTTTCTCCCCCCAGGAGACGTTGGCCGGCAGACTGACGTTGATTCGCAAATTGTTTAAATCGTGCAGATTATTATTGATCGTCCAATAAACTTTTAAGCTGGTGGTCTCATTGGCTTTGGGCGGCAGCGGGCCCGAGCCCACGGCGATATTGTCATCGTTAAAATACCTGATCTGCTCTTTTAAGTCCAGGTCGCTGTTAATTTTATTGGTAATGGCGTTGCTTTGGCTTTCGCCCGCGGCGCTTTTGCCCGCCAGGCTGTAATTAACCTGGCTTTTAATCTGATAAGTTTTACTTAAATCTAAAACCGCCAGCGGCTTTACTTTAATGGAAAAATCAATCACGCCGCCGCCGCCGCCCGGCAAATCGGCTAAAGCCGGAATTTCCTGTTTGCTCCAGCTAATGGTATTGCCGCTTACTACCCCATTGTTTTTATCACTTAAGCTTTGCCAATTTAAAAAGTCGCTTGCCAGCGCCGCCATGATAATGACGTCTTTCATGGCGCTGTCGTCCAAATTTTTATAACTGATTGAACAATTCAAAGTTTGCCCGAAATCAACGCCCTGGTCCAGCGCCGATCCGTTAATTATCAGATTGATGTTTAAATCGCTTTTAATGACGTCGTAAATTATGGTTTTTTCATAAAAAACATGATATTTGGTCGGTTGGTTTTCAGCCGCCGCTGGTAAGGAGAATTTTAATTTTATTTCGGCCTGCGGCTGTTTTTTCTCCTTGACTTTGAATTTCAGCTTAAACTCGTTTTCATTTTTTCCCAAATTGCCGATTAGCCAGGCCGCCTCGCCGTCCGCTTGAATGGCCGGCGCGGTGGTCGTGGCCAGAGCCGGCTTAATTATTTCCACCTCGCCAGGGTACTCAAGATTTAAGCGAAAATTGTTAAGGTAATTAAGGTCTTTAGCCTTGAATTTTACGATGATTTCATTTTCCTGGCTGACTAAGGCGCTCTCCGAATTGATAAAAGACAAATCCAGGCCCAAGTCGTTAATTTTCGTTTCAAAGCTGGCTGATTTTTTAAATTCGCTGGAAAAATTTTGCGGTTTATAGGTGATGTCGGCCAAAATAATATTATTGGAATCAAGCTCGCCGATTAATTTGCCTTTTATTTTTATGGCGTCGCTTCGCCGCGAGGCCAGGCTGGACAAGCTCCAGGTGTCGTTATTCCTGGCCGGCTTGGGTTCGGCCTCCAAAAAGATAAAATTCTCCGGGTATTTTACCGTGATTTCAATATTATCAATTCGCGTTTTCTCCTCGTTTTTATAATTTAAATTGTAAAAAAATTCTTCGCCGGCGGTCACTTCTTTTTTAGCCTCAAAGCTTAAACTAACCGATGATTGGCTGGAAATTTTAAGGTAAATATATTTATAGGAAGCATAAACGGCTCCGCCTAAAACAAAGACCACCGCGACCAAGGCGACTAAATTAAAAAACCAGCCGCGGCTTGGCTGCCTGGTTAACTTCCTAACGTCAACCTTGTTGCCTAAGTCGTCTTGATAAATTTTAGCTAAGCTGTCTTTAATCTCTTCTTCTTTGGTCTGGTCGGCCACGTAGTTATCAAAGGCTTCCACCTCGTCGTCAGTCGGCACCGGCCGCTTGACGAATTCCGACAAGCCGGAAGAGCCGCGCCTGATTTTAATTTCGCCGTTTTTGGGCATAAGTATGTAATTGTCATTGCGAGCGACCAAAGGGAGCGAAGCAATCTCACGAATGGCAACTTCAGACGAAAGCTTGATGTCCGTGAGATTGCTTCGTCGCTAACGCTCCTCGCAATGACCGCTTAATTAATTTTTTTCCACCATCATGGCCATCATTTTATCCTGGTCCAAATCAGCCGTCATAAACCAGCCTTGCCGGTTAGCGGTTAAATTATCGGGATATTTCCAGAGCTGGCGGAAATTATCGCTTAATTTTAATTCGCTGATAATCGTTGAGGAATTCATGCCCGGCTGCTTTTGCGCCAAAAGCGAATAAGCGTAAAGCGGCTCGGGCTCAAGGTTTAAAACTCGGCCGGCTTGGTCAAGCAGCGAAACCAGGGCGGTTTCGGCGGCCGCGGATTTTTTATCGGTTAGCTTGAAAGGCAGTTCGTAGACCAGATTAATTTCAATGGTTTCGCCCGGGTCCAGCTGCGTCCAATTGGCGAACACGGTTTTATTAAACTCGCTGTAAATTTTAACGCCGCTGGCTTCATGGGTTTGCGCTTGGCTTTCGGCGGCGGAAACTTCCGGGTCGTTTTGCGCCATGTCGTTTGCCGGCTTAAAGAATATTTTATCAACCGGCTTAAAGCCGCTGGCGGAAATTAATTTTGACCCCAAGGGCACGTAAATTCTTAACCAATTAACGTTTCTCACGCCTGAGAATGGCTCCCGTTTAACGGCTTCATGGGTGCGCCTGATAGTCAGATTATCAATAATCGCGCCGTCGGAGCGGACTTGAGCCTGGTGGATAATTTGCTGCTTGATTTTTCGGTCGCTTTTGCCGCCGGCGATATTGGTATTAACCACGTTTAAATAATCGCCGCCGGTGTTTTCAATAATTCCCGCCCAGCCGAAAGCCTGGGTTTGGCTTTGCAGGGCGCTATCGGTAAAATAAAATAAAATATTTTTGTCCGTGAGCGACTGCTCCATGGCTTTCAGTAGCGGGACTAAATTATCCTGGTTTAAACGTTTAGGCAGCTCGGCCAGCAGTTTATTCATTAAATCCCCGATGATTTTTTTCGGCTCCTTGGTGACGTTCGGCTTTTGCTCGGCCAATTTTTGCGTTTCCAGCCAAAAATTATTCGCGTCAATCACCAGTCCGTATTTATCTCTCATATCTATTGGACCGATGATTTTTAAAAGCCTTTCCATCACCGTGGGCGTCAGGCTGATAACGCCGTCAACCGTGGCGCCGTCCGAGTTTTCATAAAACCAAGCGAGCTTACGAGCCGAAGTCGGCCAATCCGGCCACCAGTTGGCGTCCCAGAAATGCCAATCCGCCTTGATTAAGCTTAACGGTTCGGGCGCCTTTATTTTTTTTAACAGGCCGGCATCGGTATCGTAGCTGCCGCCGCCGGGCGCTTCAATATTTTTTAGTTCGCCTTGGGCAAAATCAACTATGGCGAAGCTGCCGATAAAACCGCCCGAGGCCCTTAGTTCGGAATTATTTTGGAAAACCAAGAGATAGCGCTTGTTGGCGCTTAAACCCAAAAAATCGCGCAAACTGTCGGCCAGGCCGATAAATTCATTTAAGCTCCGGTTGAGTATTGAGGCTTTCTGCTTGGCGACGATAAAATCAGACTGGTAATTTTCCGGCAAAGCTTCAGAGTCTATTTGCTGGAGTTCAATTTGCAAATCGTTTAAATTGCTTACGGCCAGCCGGCCGTAAGCGCCTAAGTTCGTTAAAGTTTCTTTGGTCGAAGCGCTATTAAAGTTAAATAGGCTTTTTAAGGCCAAAGATAAGTTTTTGCCGGCCGCGGCGCTTAACTGGCCAGCTTTTAAAATACGCGGCCCAGCCGCGGCCAGCTTAATGTCCTGATTAGGCACGATTGCCGCCAGCTTAAAAATCAAGGAATTAATTTCCTCAAGCTGATTTTGCGCGCTTAAAAAATTATCCCCGGCCTTGGTAAAGTTTTGGCCGGCTTGGGTAAAGTCAAATTCGGCCACGGCTTGGCCGCCGGCGGCCAAATTGGCCACCGCGCTTTCGCTCTCGCCCAGCACTTTACCTCTGATATCATCGAGTGATTTATAAAGTGATTTATAATAAGTAAAAGCTTTAATCGGCAGGATAATAATCAGAAGAATGCCAGCAAAGACGGCAACCCCCCTGACAAGGGGGGTTTTGCTCCCCCCTGACAAGGGGGGTAAGGGGGGTTGTATTTCTGTCATTGCGAGCGACCGCAGGGAGCGAAACAATCTCACGGATGCGGTTATGGCAACTTCCCGCGTGTTTTGAATATTGGCCGGAACATGTTTAAAAAATTTATTGAATTTTACGGCCAGCCCAATTAATAGATAATTCAGACCAACTAAAAGCGGCCTGATAACCGCGGCTAAAATAAAATAAGCCAGCCTAAAAATAAACATCACCAGCCAACCGGCCAGGTAGCAGATTTTGTACGCGGCCAAAAATAAAAATTTAATTAAACTAAAAAACAGCAGCTGGTCAAGAATGCCCTGGCGGGCTGGTTTTTTTATTGTCATTCCCGCCAGCCCCTTTGTCATTCCCGCGAAAGCGGGAATCCAGAAATTCTTTATCGCCTTCCTCCAGTCCGTCTCGGCCAGCTTCTCCAGCCTGCTTTCTTTAATTGCCGGCCTTACTTCTTTAACCGGTAAAGCCTGCTTTAAATCAACCAAAAACCTGGCAGGGCGAGCCCCAGCTTTGACTTTTAAATTGTATAATTTATCATCCCCCATTTATTTTTAATTGTCATTGCGAGGAGCCTTGTAATCAAGGTAACGAAGCAATCTCACGGACAAAAATAACAAATTAAATTAAAATTAAAAAATTTCTGTTTTTAAGGCAGGATTGATAGTTATTAACAATTATTATTATAACACAAAATATGGAAAACGAGAAAGAGATTGAATTATTCTTTTTATCGCGAGGAAAGATTTTAATTTGTCATTGCGGGCTTGACCCGCAATCCAGAATTTAATAGCGCGGATATTTTTTGCTATTACTTAATAAAATAAATTACCACTTAATTTCGTTTAATTTTTAGTATTTAATAAGGGCTAAGTCTTAATTTATTTTTGCTAAAATTAAACAAAATATAAAATAACTTACTGCTGCTCTTGACATCAATTAAATTATATGTTATTATAAAAAGTTAAGATTGCTCATTTTATTTACAAGGGTCAGCTGTTTTTTGGCTGGAAGATTAACAACTTTTTTATTAAATAGGAGGAGACGATGGAAAAGTATCCAGATATGGTGTTATTGGAGTTCCAGTTCACTAACCGTGGGCTGATCCCGCCAAGCGCCAAGCGGGTCATCAGAAATGAAAAAGCTGTTGTTGAAAAACGACAAAACAACGGCGTAAAAGAAGGCGAACACGGTCAAGCCGACCAAGTAACAGTTCGGCCATTCGTCAGGCAGTTGTTTGGCCTGAACTACAAGGTTGCAGACCTCCATTTCTATGTAAAGAACAATAGTCCGAAGGGGGGCAGCAGTAAGCCGCGCTTCGTCCTAGTGGTCAACTTTACCAGGAACGGCGCGGTTGTCGGCTTAAGCGGAGAGGATATAAAAATTCTCTCGCAACTCATCGACAAGGATGCCTGGGATCATTTCCATTTATTTAAAAATCCTAACGGCGTCATGTCCGTGCACTGTATGCACCGCGTTCCAGGCGGCGCCAAAAACGAAGGAGTCGGCGAATTTTTATTGGAGTCGCCGGTTGAAACAGGGTTCGTTTACGAAGATGTGATGCAAGTATAGCATCACAGAAAGGAGGAAAATTGTTCTTTAAAGGGTCAAGTCAAAACGATTTGGCCTTTTAATTTTTTTTAAATAATATATTTTTATAAACCTCCAACGTTTTCTCCGCGCACTCGCGCCAGCTGTATTTTTTTATTTGTTCATATCCCCTGCTCCTTAGGCTGGCGCGTAAATTTTCATCGTTAATTACCAGTTCAATTTTATTCTTCATCTCCACCTCATCTTCCGGATTAAAATATAAAGCCGCGTCGCCCAAAATTTCCGGCAAGCAGGTTTTATTTGAACTTGCTACCGCTAAGCCGCGCGCCATGGCTTCCAAGGGCGGCAGGCCGAAGCCTTCGTAAAATGAAGGGAAAACATAAGCCAAGGCGTTGGCGTAAAGTTCGGCTAAATCAGCGTCCGGCACGTAGCCGGGAAAAATTATGCCGGAAAAATTTTGGGCGTATTTTTTTAAACGATTATAAAAATAATCTTCTTTGCCCACTAAAACAAGGGATAAATCCCCCCTGCCCCCCTTTATTAAAGGGGGCTGAATCTGTAAATCCCCCTTCCCCCCTTTATCAAGGGGGGTTTTTATTTGCGCGAATACTTTTATTAAGCCTTCCAGATTTTTATGCGGGTAAGCATTGCCGACGTAGAGAAGATAGGGAGGATTGATTAAATCCTCCTTACCCCCTTTGTTAAAGGGGGCGAGCGCCGCCACGCCTTCGTAAGTCACGACCACTTTATTAGGGTTGATTTTAAATTGTTTGACAATGTCATTTTTAGTATATTCAGACACGGCGAAAACTTTTTTGGCCCGCTTGACCGCCGCTAAAATGACAAGTTTATACGCCAAATTTTTAATTTTGTAAGCTAACGGCCCCAAAGCGGTGGCGCGCACCGTGGAAAATTTTATTAAGATTAAATCATGAATAGTCACCACGAATTTAACCGGGCATAAAAGCGGCACGTTAAAATGCGGGAAATGCATTAAACTCAAACGCTCGCGCCAGATATAAAAAGGAAAAATTAACTGCTCGGCCGAACCGTACCATTTAATGTCGGCTAAAACTTTTTTTACCCGCGGGCTCGAGCTTTTGAACTCGGAAAAATTTTCCCGGCGCAGAAAAATAACATAATCATTTTCCCGGTCAAGCCCGGTAATATTATCAACGATTTCCTGGGTATAGCGTCCCAAGCCTTTACCCACTGGCCCGTAAAAGCGGGCGTCAATACCGATACGAGCCCCCTTTAACAAAGGGGGTAGGGGGGATTTTAAATATTTATTATAATTCATATATTATCTATTAACGATTTAATAAATCCCCCGCCCTATCGGGCGACCCCTTTATTAAAGGGGTTAACTTGTACAGCGTAAAATCTTTGGTCACTTTTTCCGCCGGGCTGATTCGCAAGCCGAAGGCCGGCAGCCTGATATTGTTTAAATAATTAAGGTCTTTTTCCGGAAAAGTGAAATTATAATAATAGACCGGCAAATATTTAATCAGGGTGGCGTATTCTTTAACCATATTATCGTCGTCAAACAGGCCGACAATCACCTTCCTTTCCGGAAAAAACAATTTATCATGATAGCGGGTAATGATGACCGCCCGATTTTCCGTTAAGCCCACCACCTGATTTAATTCGGCGCGCGCCGCCAGCTGATTTTTCGCCGATTTAATCAAACCCTCGTCCGAACCGGTTAAAACAAGTTTGAGCGAAACCGCGAAAACTAAAATGATGGCCAAGGCGCGCCCGGAATAAATTAAATATTTCTTCTTGAAAAGATTGGATAATTTTACTAAAAAAATCGCGGCTAAAGGCATGGCGCCAAGATAAATCGGCAGCCAATAGCGGGCGTAAGAATTGCCGATGGTGAAACTTTTCGGGTCAGGATTATCATAAAAATTCCAGCTGCCATAATACAAAATTAAAATCGCCGAAGCAGCCGCCAGGGCGGTGAAATAGGCAAAATGCCGTTTTTTCCATTTGCGAAATTTAAACAAAAGCAAGACAAAGCCCAAAACCGCGGGCCAGAAAAGCCAATAAAACATCTGCGCGAAATAATAATAAAGCATTTTCAGGCTATTAAGCGGCCGCAGGCCGAAAATGAAAAAATTGTCTTTAATTTGGATTAAATTATTTTTAATCTCACCGGATTTAATCAGCGCGTTTCCGGCGCCGGCCATATTTAAAATTGACCGGTTCATCTGGTTATAACCGCCCTGCCAGAAAGATCCATAAAGAATCATATTATGGTAAAATAACGGGCCGAGGGCGAATAAAACAAACGCCAGAAAAATCACCGGTTTGACCAAGCCGGCTTTTTTAATATTAAACAGCCAAATAATCAACCAGGCTGGAATTAGCCAAATCAGCTCCGAGCCCCTAGCCATCACGGCTAAACCGGTAAGGGCGCCGGCTAAGCCAATTAACAAATCCGCCCAGTACCATTTGATTTTTTTTACCGAGATTACCGCGAAATAAAAACCGGCCACCGCTAAAACCATGAATAAGACGTTATGGAACATACTGCGGGCGCTGTAATAAATGAATGGCGGAAAACTGGCTAAAAACAGCGCGGCGATTAAAGCGTTGCGCTTGCCGAAAATTTCCTTAATTAATAAATAATAAAAAATAATAAGCAGGGCGGCGAAAAATGGCGTCAAGTATGGTAGAATTTTATATGTAGTCAAGCTGGCGATTTTGCCGTAAATTAAAATAATGCCCAAAAAACTCACCGGTTTAAGCCAACCATAATCGCTTCTAAAACTCCTCGGGTGCACAATATCGCCGGCGACCAAATTATATTTTTCAAAAAAAGCCAGCCGGCCTTCCTGGGCGTAAAGCTTGGCGAAAGCATAATTAGCCGATTCGTCCGGCGACAGCCATTTTACAAAATCATTTTTTTGCGTAAAATAGTTGAAACTGGCCGTGCCCAGAAAAAATAAAACCGCGGCCAATAGTAATATTAGCCAAGGCCAATCTTTTAACAGCCAGTTTTTAATTTTTGCCATAAATGGTAAAATAATAGCATGAAAATAAAGCCCTCCCATCTCCTTGATTCGCTTCTAATTTTACTTTGCTTAATCGCCATTAGCGGCGGCTTGGTTTACCGTTTTTACGCGCTTAACCGGACAGGCGTGATTATTAGCTTAATTTTAGCGGTTATTTGTTTTATTATTATACAATATTATTACCTTATTTCCAACAAAAAAACAAGGCGGCCGGCCACGGCCAAGGTTGAAAAAACCAGATTTAAATTTATCAACTTCTTACTTCTTACTTCTTACTTCTTGCTTATATTTATCTGTTTTTACCTTTTATTTAAGCACGGCTCCGTTGACGCCATTACTTCGCCCTGGCAAGCGGTGCCCAAATATTTTTTCATTTTTTATTCGCTGGCCAGTCTGGCTTTAATCGGCAATCTGGTGAGCAATAAAGCCATCGCCCTGCCTTTATTGACGCTTCATTATTTTCTGTCATTTTCCGTGGCTTTAATCGTCTACCGATTGGGCTACGGCTACGACTCTTTCATCCACCAAGCCACGGAGAAATTAATCAACCAGACCGGCGCGGTTGAGCCCAAGCCGTTTTACTACCTGGGCCAATACGCTTTAGTGGTGATTCTTCATAAAATTACCGCGGCTCCCCTGGTTTGGCTGGATAAGCTATTAGTGCCGCTGGCAGCCGCGCTATTTTTGCCCTTGGCTTTTAGCCGATTTTTAAAATCCTGGTTTAACTCTGCCGGCCTTAATTTAATTTTGATTTTAACAATGCTGGCTTTAACTTTTCCCTTTTTTATCGTCACCACGCCGCAAAACCTGGCTTATCTATTTTTACTTCTAGCCATTTTATTCGGTTTGGTTTGTAAAAATTATTACGATTATTCAGTAATTATTTTATTGGCCGCGGCCGCGCTGATTACCCAGCCGCTGGCCGGCATTCCGGCCGCGCTTCTTGGCGCCGGCTTAGCCATTTACCATAGCGGCCAGATAAAGTTAAAAAAATATCTTTACGCGGGATTATCGGTTGTCGCGGTTGGCCTTCTGCCGGCGCTATTTTATTTTCTGAATAAAAATTTACCGCCAGCAGCGGCCTGGACTAAGGCGGCTCCAGCTTATTCTTTATTCAGTTTTAACTCGGCCGGCCAAAGCAATTGGCTCCTAAATTTCCTTTATTTTTACGGCTTTAACCTGAAATTCGTTGTCGGACTATTGGCCGCGGCCGGAATTTTTATCGCCCTGAAATACCGCGAGCAATGCCGCCTTGGCTTTGTTTACCTGGCGCTGGCTTTGTCTTTAATCGCCTCTTACTTAATCGCCCTTAAACTGCCGTTCAATTTCCTGATTAACTACGAGCAGGATGATTATCCGCAAAGAATTCTGCTCATGGCCGGATTCTTTCTCGCGCCGTTTATTATTATCTCAATTTACGCTTTAGCGGAAAAAATTAAAGAGCGAAATAATTTCATTAAAGCCAGTTTTATTATTTTTCTAGCCTTACTAATCAGCGCTTCGCTTTACCTAACTTACCCGCGCTATGACGATTATTTCAATTCCCGCGGCCTGTCGGTTTCGACCGCGGACACCCAAGCCGTCAACTGGATAAACTCCAGCGCCCAGCCGGATTACATCGTCTTGGCTAACCAACAAGTAAGCGCCGCGGCCTTAAGCCAATTCGGCTTTAAAAAATACTACCAAACCGCCGCGGGCAAAATTTTTTATTATCCCATTCCCACCAGCTCCCCGCTCTACCAATATTACCTGGATATGGTTTATAAAAAACCCAGCCGCGAAACTATTAACGCGGCCATGGCCTTGGCGGGGGTTAACCAAGGTTATCTGGTCTTAAATAAATACTGGCGGGCTTTCCCTAAAATTCTGGCCGAAGCCAAGTTTTCGGCCGACAACTTCCAGGAATTCGGTAGCGGCCAAACCTACGTGTTTGAGTATAACAAGTAAATGTCATTGCGAGCGACTCTTGGAGCGAAGCAATCTCAGGTTCGTAGCGATTTACCGGAGATTGCCGCGTCCCCTGGGTCAAGCCCGGGGCTAAAGGCGCTCCTCGCAATGACAATGATATGCATATTTACGCTATTAACTTTAATATCTCTTTTAGGTAATTATCAATCCTAAAAAGCGCGGCTTTTTCTTTGCCCGCGGCGACCATCTGTCCGGGATTATTTTTATTATCAATTATCCACTCCATTTTTTTAGTTAAATCAACCTCGTCCGCCGGCTTAAATAATAGGCCAGCGTTTTTGCTTAAAAGTTCGCTAATGCCGCCCAAATCCGAAGCGATTACCGGCAGTCCGGCCGCCAGAGCGCGCTGGATGGCGTTAGGGCAGTTCTCATAAACCAGCGACGGGTAAACTAAACAATGGCTGGAACTTAATAGTTTATCGGCCGCTTTATCGCCCGGCCAGTCCAGAAATTTAACGCCCGCGCCCAAAGCTTCGGCCTCGGTCCGTTTGGAACCGTTGCCCGCGATCGTCAGCTCGGCCTCGGGGTATTTTCGCTTGATTGTTTTAAACGCTTCAATCAGTAAAAACACGCCTTTATGCTCTTCAATTTGGCCGATGAACAAAAATTTAAAATTGCCGCCCGGCCGTTTTGTCCCAGCCGCGGGCGCGGCCGCTACCGGGTTGGGCAAAACCAGCCGCTTTGATTTTATGAAAAAAATTTTATCCAGATGCATGTCTAAAAGCCAGCGGGAAGGAAAAATTACGATATCGGGCGAATCAACGATTCGGCTCATCAATCCGGCGTAATTTCTGGCCGAATAGCTGTCAATCGCTTTTTCCCGGCCATAATATAAGAGGCCGGAAGGATGAATCAGCTGGAGATCGTGCGCCAGATGAAGCTGTCTGATTTTTAGCTTCCTAATCGCCCGCGGCGCTAAAAATCCTAAACCCATTAAATTGTTGGTAATTACCGC
>Ga0210019_1002802_pt1 | contig 16536 bp, 17 predicted proteins | sample CryGeyCG2114_020_2_FD_183969 | JGI IMG/M metagenome (GOLD analysis project Ga0210019, IMG submission 183969) | Groundwater microbial communities from aquifer - Crystal Geyser CG11_big_fil_rev_8/21/14_0.20 (SPAdes) (version 2) | ecosystem: Environmental > Aquatic > Deep subsurface > Groundwater ...
AAAGCGCTTGAGGTCGTCCTTGGTAGCAAAGCGCTTGAGGTCGTCCTTGGTAGCAAAGCGCTTGAGGTCGTCCTTGGTAGCAAAGCGCTTGAGGTCGTCCTTGGTAGCAAAGCGCTTGAGGTCGTCCTTGGTAGCAAAGCGCTTGAGCTTTTTATCAATACCCGCAATCAGATCATTTTTTAACCCCGTGAAGTTGCCAACGGCTTTTTTTCTGATTTTAGTCATACTTTAATTAAAGATCGTGTGAATCAAACTGTCAATGACAAATCAATTACCCACGCCTGGTTTTCCCTGTCAATCTTTGCTAAAATATCCTCAGGGACGGTTAGCTCAGTTGGTTAGAGCGCTACATTGACATTGTAGAGGCCGCAGATTCGAGTTCTGCACCGTCCACATGGGACAAGCCACCATTCCGATCACCATCGATAAATCCCATTTGACCACCATCGGCCGGCGCCTATACAGCGAAAGCCTGGACTTGGTCCGGGAGCTGGTGGCCAACGCCTACGACGCCGACGCCACGGTCGTTAAAATCAATCTGGCCGGCGGCGGTTTGACCGTCTGGGACAACGGTTTAGGCATGGACCGGAACGGTTTGGTCCAATACTTTACTATCGGTTCCGGCTTTAAAAAAACCAACCCGGTGACCGAAAAATTCAACCGCCGGCGCATCGGCGAGTTCGGCATCGGCAAGTTCGCCGTTCTGTCCGTCTGCGACCGGTTCGAACTGGCCACCCAAAAAAACGGCTACGCCGCCACGGTGATTTTCGATAAAAACGATTTTGAGTCCCGCAATAATTGGGAGGTACCCTTGCTCGAACAGGCCTCCAACCATAAAACCAGTTATACCCGGATTACCTTGTTTGATTTAAAAACGCCGATCGGCCGCGAAGCCTTGGAACAGCGCCTGCGCCAGCAGTTGCCGCTGACCGAAAAAGACTTCACCGTGCTTTTAGACGACGTCGAACTTAAACCCAGGCACATTGCCGGCCGGAAGTTTTTTATCCGGGAACAGACCGGCTTCGGCCTGATCGCCGGCGAAATCGTCGTTTCCGCTCTGATTTTGGCCAAGGAAGACATCGGCATTAGCGTCAACGTCAAGGGTATCAGCCTAAACCGCGGCTTTTTGGGGCTGGAAAAATCCCACCAACTGCCGCTTAACCGGCTGACCGGCCGGATCCGGGCCGACTGGCTGCCGCTGACTGCCGCCCGGGACAGCTGGCTCAAAGATTCGCCCGAAGGCCGGCTATTTCTGGAAGTCATTACCAAGAACTTAAAGCGCTTAAGCCGTTATCTCTTCAAACAAAAGGCAACCGCCGCCGATAAAAAAGCCGATCAGGCCTTATCTGCCGCTTTGGTGAAAATCAAAACCTCGCTCAAAAAAAACCGGGACATTTTTCTTCTAAATGATCTGCCGCTATTTGATCAGGAACAGGAAAAAAATGACGCCTTGGCCGAAGCCGTCGGCGCCGGCGTCTTTACCCAGCGTTTAACCAAGAAAAAAGGGGCGCTGGCTAAAGCCGGGAAACTGCCGGGAGAAATCAGCCGCCGCCTGCCGAAACTGACCCGGAACCGGGTGAAAACCATCTTAAAAGACCAAAAGCGGCTGGTAAAAAAGTTAAAAATCGGCGGCGTCAACATCGTCTGCAGCCTTTCCCGCCTGGGGCCGGACCAGCCGGAAAGCTTCACCGAAGGGGGAGTAATTTTTATCAACCGCGACCACCCGCTGTTTAGCGCCACTGCCCGCGAACCGGACCTGGCCGCCTTTTATCTAGCCCGCTTAATCACCCAGGAACTGGTGCTCCTGGCCCAGCCGGGAAATGTCCGCACCGCCTACGACTGGCAAAGCCGCTTATTAACCGACGCTATAATCGATAAAAACACCCATGCTCAATAAAAACACGCTGTACACTATCAGGAAAATTCTCTGGCAGCATCTGGATAAAACCCAGGATAAAGCCTTTATCTTCGGCTCGTGGGCGATCGGGGATAATCGTAAATTCTCGGACATCGACATCGGCATCGAGTCGAAGAAAAAATTGCCGCTTCACTTAATCAGCCGCCTGAAAGATGCTTTTGAAATTTCCGATTTACCCTACATGGTTGATGTTATAGACTTTAAACAGGCCGAGCCGCAATTTGTCAAACTGGCTAAAAGTAAGATTATTAAACTTAACTGACTATGCCATCATTATCAAAAAAATTAAAAATGCAAAAAGCCAAACTGCTTTACGTTGATTTGGAAAAAGCCTCACAAAGACTAAAAGAAATCTGCGCCGCTCGCTTCACCGTTGCCAATCGCGACGCGACTATCAAACGATTTGAGTTTACTTTCGAAGTTGCCTGGAAACTGATTAAAACGCTAGTAGAATTATCCGGCCGGAAAACCGCCAGCCCACGCTCGTCAATCCGGGTGGCGGCAGATATCGGGCTTCTGGATAATCCGGAAAAATGGCTCAAATTTTTAGAAACAAGAAACATCACTGTCCATATTTACAAAGAAGAAATGATTAAAGAAGTTTATCCTACAGCCAAAAAATTTCCCAGGTTTGTCGAACAGCTGCTGATCAAAACTAAACCCCACCTTGACAGTTAAAAATTAAATGTTATTATCACTTTAATGAACCACGTTAAATTCAATTTAACCTGCACCACCACTTCCTAACGGAGGGGTGGTTTTTGTGTTTAAAGCCCCTCCGGAAGGAGGGTTTTTTTATGCCGCAAAATTACGAAAACCTTACTTTACCAGCAGAAATCAAGTACACCTCAATACCAGAGGCAGTCGCCGTGTGGGAAAAAGATCCTTATGGCCAAGCTGTCTTTGATTTTCTTCAACAGGTCTACAGCATTACTGACGTACCGGCAGTACTTCAGGCTGCTGGCATGGAAGAATATCTGCGCTACAAAAACGAAGGCCGGCTTGTACTTTTACATGCCAACCAGATCTTGAAGCCTAGTTTTTATAATCTTACCAGCATCTTTATGGCCGGAGAAATGGCCAAGAACGGATTGCCTATCGCCCTAATGGTCTTTGAATATCCGCAAGACATTTTTTTAACCAGAAATCAAGATAAGAAAGAGGCTTTTGGCTGGCAGGAATTTTATTTAAATGAGAAAGAATCAGTAAAAATAAATATTCAGCCATCTGGGCTTAAATCAAAACCATTTCCAATCAGAACTATCGACGCCGCTAGTAATCACCCCTGCGATCAAATAATGGTTCAAGTTGCCGGTCAAGGTCAGGGAAACATGGCCTATCCAAGCGCTGAATATGCCTTAGGTCTAAACTTTCCCGAGGAAATCTCTGTGACTGATTTTCACAAAACCTTGTGGAAGGAGGCAGTCAGCCGCCTGCGCCGCCAAGGCATATTGCCTGACGAGGACCGGTTACCGATGTTTTTTGTGGACATGGTTGGGCTGTACTCAACCATCGCCCAAGCCAGTCCAGCTTTTAACTATCAGCGGCGTATGCTTTCCTCGGCCGAGTACTACCCGCTCCAAGTGGCCTGGCCTGATTTATATCTTGAAGACAGCGGAGGTACTGGGCAAGACTTCGAAACCATGATCATCAGCGCTCAAAGTCAACGCTATCATTTCGGTCTCCCGGAAGTGCAGGTAAGAGTACCTTACCGAGAGGTTCAGGATTTGGATAAATACTGCCTCCATCCGACCGGTCGAGTTGCAGACTTTAATTTAAATCCTGCTTGGCGCCAACTTGATGATAAAATCAGATTACTGGCTAACCAGATGCCGAAACTGCCGCCAGAACAAGAGGGGTTAAAAATTGAACTAGAAACAAAAATTAAAGCATTAAAAGAAAAGCCAGAAACCTCTCAGGAGGTTAAAGCTTTAACTCGTCAAATTCCCCGATTATCTCGTGACGAAAAAGAGCTCAAGGGTCAATTGGGTAATCAAATTAAACAATTAAGAATCCAGCAGGAACAATTACCATTATCGCCGAAGGAATATATCAGAGAAGTGCCTTTTTCCCTGCCGCCGACAATTGAAGAAGTTTATAATAATTTGTGGTCCGGAGCAGTTTATGCTGTATAAATTAATCAAGACATTATTACAATTTTCTCCCCGTCAACTTAATAACGAGACAAGAGCGGGCAAATATTTACTGTCTTTTCTGCAAAAAAATAATTTCCCTTTCCGGCTGAACCAATTTACATTTTATCATCCTGATTTTATCAAAGCAGTTCTTCTTGCTGACGGCCGGAAGATTGCCTGCCAACCAGCTAGTTTTGTGTCTGGGAAAATTAGCGGCAAAGATAACTTATTCAGTTCAATGGCACACATCAATTTCGACCTGCCACACCTTAGTTTTAACCCCCATTGCCCAGACATTTCTGTCCCGGTTATGGCGTCACATTATCCGGCGCTGGCCATCAGTAAAAACGACTTGCCGAAAATTCTTAAAGCCAAAAAAATTGACGGTAATGTAATTGTCAACCGGGTCAAGCACCAATCGCAAAATATTCTGGTAGGCAACCTGACTAAACCGCAAAATTTAATCTTTTCCCATTACGACTCTATCAACACCGGCGCCGTCGATAATGCCTCCGGCGTGGCCGTCAGCTTAAAACTAATTCTTAATAATTCTAAACTTCTAGCCAAAAATTTATTCATTTTTTCCGGCAATGAAGAATTATCCTATGACTTTCCCATTTACTGGGGCCACGGCTACCGGATGTTTGAAAAAAAATATTTCCGATTAATGCAACAGGCTAAAAAAATCCTGGTGGTTGACTGCGTCGGCAATGATAAACCCCAAGCCTACACCAGCGCTTACTGGGTTAACGAAGGCTTTCCCGTTAAAAACCTAAAATCGGTGCTTAAAAAAACCGCCTTAATCGCCGGCGATTTGGATAAACTGATGACGGTTTATCACAGCCGGCTGGATAATTTGAGCCAAATCAACCGAGCCCATTTAAATCAGGCTTATTATTATTTACTCAACCTGTTAAAATAAAGGAGTGATATGAAACAAACCGATAAACTCGGCGCTTTGCGCCACACGGCCGAACACATTTTACACTGCGCTATGCAGAACCTATACCCGGCTCTTAAAAAAGCCATGGGGCCGGCGACTAAAGCCGGATTTTATTTTGACTTTGATTTGGCCGAAAAAATCAGCGAGGCCGACTTTGCCCGCATCGAAAAAGAAATGCAAAAACTGATCGATCTTAATTTGCCGATGAAGCAAGAATATCTCACTTTAGCCGAGGCCAAAAAATTATTCAGAAATAATCCTTATAAACTTGATTGGCTGGACCGAATTACCAACCGGGGAGAAAAAATCTCGATTTACCGTATGGGGGAAGCCGATGTAGATTTGTGTTACGGCCCCCACGCTAAATCAACCGGAAAAATTAAAGCCTTTAAGCTTTTATCGATTGCCGGAGCTTACTGGCACGGCGATGAAAAGAATAAAATGCTGACCCGGATTTACGGCACGGCTTTTTCTTCCCAACCAGAGCTCGATGGATATCTCGCTAAACTGGAACTGGCCAAGATAAATGATCATCGGAAATTAGGCAAACTGCTGGAACTGTTTACCGTCAGTGATCAGGTTGGCCAGGGCTTAATTTTATGGCTGCCTAAAGGCAATCTGATTAAGGAAGAAGTGGAAAATTGGGCCAAGCAAACCGAAAAAGATTGGGGCTACCAGCGGGTAACCACTCCGAATATCGGTAAAACCAGTCTTTATAAAACTTCCGGTCACCTGCCTTATTATAAAAATGACATGTATCCGATTATGAAAGGGGGCAAAAACGAGGAATATATCTTAAAGCCGATGAACTGCCCCCATCATCACCAGATTTATGCCGCTAAAAAACGGAGCTATAAAGATCTGCCTCTGCGGCTGGCCGAGTACGGCACTTGCTACCGCTATGAGGCCTCCGGCGAACTATTCGGCATGATGCGGGTCAGGGGATTTTCCCAAAACGACGCCCATATTTACTGCACCGAGGAACAAACGGTTAAAGAATTCGTCGACGTCATGAAACTGCACCAGTATTACTATAAAACTTTAGGAATTAATAAATACCACCTGGAGCTGGCCCTGCGCGACCCTAAAGATAAATCCAAATACCACGGCAATGAAGCCATGTGGCAAAAGGCCGAAGGGCTGATGCGCCTGGCAGTCAAACAAGTTGACATTCCCATGGTGACTCAAATCGGCAACGCCGCTTTTTACGGCCCGAAAATCGATTTTATCGTTGAAAGCTCGATCGGCCGGGAGTTTGCCATTTCCACCAATCAAATCGATCTTTTCATGGGAACACGATTTGAGCTCAAATATACTGATACAGACGGTAAAAACAAGACGCCGGTAATTATTCACCGGGCGCCGCTTGGCTCGCACGAACGGTTTATCGGTTTCTTAATCGAACACTTCGGCGGCGCGTTTCCTTTATGGCTCGCTCCGGTGCAGACAATTATTGTTCCTATCTCCGAAAAACATGTGCTTTTCGGTCGTAAGCTGCTTAAGGAACTAAAGTTACTCAACCTGCGCGTTGAGCTCGACGACCGGTCCGAATCGCTGGGGGCAAAAATCCGCGACGCCGCCACCCAAAAAATACCGTACCTGCTGATTTTGGGCGATAAAGAAATTGCCGCCGGCAAAGTGGCTGTCCGGCAAAGAGGTAAAAAAGATTTAGGCTTGATGACAATTACCCAGTTTACTGATAAAATACAGGAAGAAATCCAAGAAAAGAAAATCCAGTAAGGTCCGACCTTCACTGCGTAAAGGACGGACCTTTTTTAAACATGAAATATCATCAGACTAATCAATATATTACCGCTAAAGAACTGCGGGTGATCGGCGCCGACGACAAACAAATCGGGGTCATGTCCCGGGACGAGGCTCTCTTTAAGGCCAAACAACAGGGGATGGACCTGATCATGGTCGCCGAAAAAGCCCGGCCGCCGGTCGTCAAAATGATCGAGTTTTCCAAGTTTAAATACCAGCAGCAGCAAAAGCTCAAGGAGGGCGCCAAAAAAGACAAAACCAAAGACTTAAAAGAAATCCGTTTCACCCCGTTTATCGGTCAAAAGGACTTCAATACCCGGATACAGCGGATCAAAGATTTTTTAGCCAATGGACATAAAGTCAGAATCACGGTAAAATTTACCGGTCGGCAAATTACCCGTAAGGATTTCGGCGACGCGGTTTTGAAAAAAGCCGGCAACGCCTTAATTGAGTTTGGCACGCAGGAAACTGCGCCCAAATTGCAAGGCAAATTAATGTGGGTAACAATCGGACCAAAAAAAGGAGTCAAAATCCATGAAGAAGAAAAATCCGAAAATTAAATTAAAAACCAGAAAATCGGTCGCCAAGCGTTTTAAAATTACTAAAGCCGGTTCGGTTTTGCGCCGTTCAACCCAATTCCGCCACTTGCGCCACAACCGGACTAAAGCCAATCTGCGCCGGAGCAAAGTCCCCAAAGTAGTCAATAAAACTATGGCTAAAAAAATAAGAAAGATGCTGGGCCAATAATATGCGCGTCAAAACCGGCATTGTCCGCCACCGCAAACACCAAAAAATCTTAAAACTGGCCAAAGGCTATTGGATCAGCCGCCACAAGCTTTATAAAAAAGCCCATGAAGCGGTGCTCCACGCCGGCGCTTACGCTTTTCACGGCCGCAAGCGGCGCAAGCGTGATTTTCGCAGTTTATGGATTACCCGGATCAACGCCGCCCTGATAAATTCGGGCATTAAATATTCCAAATTTATCAAGGCTTTAAAAGACAATCACATCGAGATTGACCGGAAAATTTTGGCCGAGTTGGCCGTTAACCAGCCGGCGGCTTTCCAGAAAGTAGTTGATGCCGCTCTTAAATCTAAAAAACCAAGCCTTAGCGCTGATTAGCCAGACCGTATCCGGCCAAGAATTGGCGCAATTGCGGATCGCGTTTTTGGGGCGCAAAGGCCAACTAAATCAAGTCTTCAAAAAATTAGATAAAGTTAATTATGGCCGGCAATTTAATGAAACCAAACAGGCAATCGAATCGGCCTTAACGGAAAGGCAAACCCAATTGACCGGAACCACGGCCGAATGGTTCGATCTGACGGCCCCGGGCCAACTGCCGCCGCTGGGCCACCTGCACCCGATCAGCCAGGCAATCGCCGAAATCCAGCGGATCTTTGAGCATCTTGGTTTTACCCGCGTCCGCTACCCGGAAGTCGATTGGGACCACTATGTTTTTGAAGCCTTAAATATGCCCGCCGACCACCCGGCCCGGGACGAATGGGAAACGATTTTTATCGACGCCCCGGCCCACCCTAAACTCGGTCAAATGGTTTTAACCACCCACACCAGTAATGGCCAAGTTCGGGAAATGGAACGGGTTAAAAAGCCGCCGATCCGGATGCTGAATTTAGGCAAGTGTTACCGCCGCCAGCAGGATCCCACCCACACGATCATGTTCCACCAGTTTGAAGGCCTGGTGGTGGATAAAGGTATCTCGATTCCGCACCTCAAGGGCACGCTCGATTATTTCGGCCGCCAGTGGTTCGGCCCCAAAATTAAATCCCGGATTCGGCCGTTTCACTTTCAATTTACCGAACCCAGCTTTGAAGTCGATTTTACCTGTACCGCCTGCAATGGCCGCGGCTGCCGCTTCTGCAAATCCGGCTGGGTGGAAGTCGGCGGCGCCGGCATGGTCCATCCTAACGTCCTCAAAGCCGGCGGCATTGATCCCCGAGCATACTCGGGTTTTGCTTTCGGTTGGGGAGTCGAACGGGTTTTACGCTTGAAACCCGGCTTAAACATTGACGACATCCGCCTGCTTTATTCCACCAATCAGGAGTTTTTAAACCAATTTTAATTATGAATATTTCTATTCCCCATTCCTGGCTTAAAGAATTTTTAACTACCGATGCCTCGCCGCAAAAAATAGCCGAGTGTTTATCGTTCTGCGGCCCGTCGGTGGAAAAATTGACCAAGGCCAGCGACGATTGGATTTATGAAATCGAAGTCACCACCAACCGCGTCGACATGATGTCGGTTTTAGGCATTTGCCGCGAAGCCGCCGCCATCCTGCCTCAATTCGGCTATAAGGCCAAGTTAAAAACTTCAAGTACTCTACTTGAAGTGGATCAAAACCGATCATTCCCCCTGAAAGTTAAAGTTGATCACCAGTTGTGCCCCCGGTTTACGGCGGTCGTAATCAGCAATGTCACAATTAAACTCTCGCCGCTAAAAATCAAAGACCGCCTGGAAAAATCGGGAATCCGGGCGATTAATAACGTCGTGGATATCAGTAATTATTTGATGCGCGCTTATGGCCAACCGGTACATACCTTTGATTTTGACAAAATTAAATCAGCCATAATCTTACGCTTATCCCGGAAAGGGGAGTCATTGACCACGCTCGACAGCAAAACTTTTACCTTGCCGGGCGGGGATATTGTCATTGAAGACGCTGGTAAAAGACTAATTGATCTGTGCGGGATTATGGGGGGATTAAACAGCGCCGTCGACAATCAAACCAAAAATGTTTTACTCTTTGTCCAAACCTACAGTCCCACCCACATCCGCCGGACCTCGATGATTTTGGGTCAAAGAAGCGAAGCCGCCCAAATTTTTGAAAAACAGCCGGACCCGGAACAAGTTAGGCCGGTTCTACTGGCCGGAATTCAATTATTTAAAGAGTGGGCCGGGGGAGCGCAAAGTTCAAAAATAATCAATCTTTATCCGCATCCTTATAAACCAAAAACCGTTTCCGCCCCGCTTCAATTAATTAAAGAGCGGCTAGGGGTAGAAATCAGCCAGCCAGAAGTTGACAAAATTCTAAAATCATTGGGTTTTATCAACGGCCAAGTACCGTCGTGGCGGGCTAAAGATATTAATATCCCGGAAGACATCGTCGAAGAAGTCGCCCGGATCTACGGCTACCACAAACTGCCCAGTCAACTTATGGCCACGCCGATTCCCACCAATTATCCGGAGACTGATTTTTACCTGGAACAGCAAATCAAGCAGTGGCTCGCCGGTTGGGGTTTAACCGAAATCTACACCAACTCTCTGGTCAGTGAAAATATTCCCGGCCAACTGAAAATTAAAAACGCTTTATCGGCCGACTGGCAGTATTTAAGAAACTCGCTGGCGCCTTCCCACACCCAGAATTTTCCCGCTTTCGAAATTGCTAATATCTACTTGCCCAGAGCCGGTAAACTGCCGGAAGAACGGCTGCAGCTGATCATCAGCGGCTTTAAGGACTTTGCCAAACTTAAGGGGATCGTCGACGCTTTATTTGCTAAATTTCATTTGCCGGTTGAGGCCGAACTGACAACCACTAACGCGGTCATTGATTTAGAACCAATTATGAAGAAAGCTAAAATTTATCCCCAGTACCAACCGCTGTCGGTTTTTCCTCCGATTATTGAAGACTTAACTTTCACGATTCCGCTAAAAACTTTTATCGGCCCGGTGATCGGAGCGATCAAGCAAATCGATAAAATTATTACCAAAGTTGAACTCACCAAAACTTATGAACAAAACTTTACTTTTACGATTACTTACCAAAGCCAAACTAAACAGTTATCCGCGCTAATCATCGCCCCGACCAGAAAAAAAATCGTCCAAAAATTGAAAACCAAGTTTAAGACGGACTTAGTAGGGGAAATATAAAATAAGCATGACAAAAAGAATAAAAGATATTATTGATAGGGAAAATGAAGCTTGGAATACAAAAAATGTCGATTTACTTTTATCAATTTTTCATAATGACATGGTGTGGCCTTGGCCAAAAAACAATATATCTCACAATCCGGCAAATTGGGAATTAAAGCTGGGAAAATTTAATTACAACAGGTGGAAAAAAATCTATTTTAAGTTCTTCAATGAACATAGACTAATACACAACAATCGAATAGTTGTAAAAATAAAAATGTCAAATGAATTGGATGCCGCAATCGCAATAATCGACATCGATACCTTATGGGAGAACATTATTACGAAACTAAAAAACCATTGGTATGGTCGGGTGAGTAAAGTGTATGTTAAAGTAGGGAACCAATGGAAATTAATAATGCATACGGGGCCATTGGTGTATTGATGATACTGTATAAAGTTATTACCAATTAATCGATTAATTGGTAATAGACTATTTCTAAGAACTTGGTGAAGCGCTCGGACTTGGGCTAGCCGATGGACTCGGCGATGGAGTCGGTGACGGCGACCAATCCCAATCGACGTTAACCCCGATTTTAATTTCACTTTCGCCGCTATTGCCGGCTTCGTCTTCAGCCCGGACTTTTAAGGTGTAAGTTCCACTGCCGTCAATATGGGCCGCATATTCGTACGGTTTTCCGGTTAAAGATTTTTTCTCGGTTCCGTCAACATAAAAAGTAACCTTTTTGACGGTTTTATTGGCCGTAACTTTAACCTTGAAATTAAAGTCATTGCCCTGTTTAGACTTATCCGCCGGCGATTCGATCTGGACGACGATTTCATTAGACTCGCCGCAAAACTCGGTGGGGAAGTGATAACGTTCGTCACTTTGTTTACTGCGCCAAATATCAATCCCTTCCTGCCAGCGGTTCCGGCCGCCGCCGGCCGGATCGTCTTCTTTTAAAACAATAAACTCTTTTTCCTCAAAATCGCCCCGGGCAATCATCGGCCCGCTGGCCAGCTGATTTTGCCCGCCTGCCTGCGCAGGCAGGCTGCACAGCTTTAGTTTAGTATGAATCAAATCCGCCCCCAACGGCTCGGTGCCTTTGATCATATACTCATGGCGCGCTGGATAGCCATCATGACTGATTTGCCCGGAAATGGCATCCACCTCGACGCTGGCTACATCCTTGGTGACCGGCCAGCCCTTGATCGGCTGGCCTTTCAAGACTTCCAGCATAATCCGGCGCCAAATTGGCGTCGCCCCGGAAACACCGGAAGCCACGGTTTTCATCCGGCTGTTATCGTTATTGCCGACCCAAACGCCGACGATCCGGTTCGGCGTCCAGCCGATCGCCCAGTTATCCCGCTGGTCATCGGTCGTTCCGGTTTTGACCGCCACCTGCTGGTTGGGGATTTTCAACAAACTATTGGCCCCAAAAGTAATTAGCCGGGCAGAGTTGTCCGACAAAATATCGGAAATCAAAAAGGCTTCAGCTTCGGAAATAACCCGCGCTCCGGCCGCCGGCCGAAACTCTTCCAAAGTCTTACCGTTTTGATCGGCAACTTTTAAAATGCTGATTGGCTCAACTTTCAATCCGCCGTTAGCAAAAGCCGAATAAGCGGCCGCCATATCAATTAATTTAACTTCGCCGCCGCCCAAGGTGACGGACAAACCAAACCGGTTGACATGTTCCGTGGTCGGCTCCAGCGTCGTCAGGCCCATTTTGTAGGCCGTGGTCAGCATATTCTTTATCCCCACCAGCTGCAGCAATTTTACCGAGGGAATATTAAGAGAGTTACCCAGCGCCAGACGCAGCTGGACCGGGCCATGGTCTTTGCCGTCATAATTTTTCGGCTTGTATTCCGGCAGATTAACCCCCCCGGGAAACTCGGTGGCCACGTCGGCCAGCATTTTCGCCGGCGTCATCCCTTGTTCAAACGCGGTCACATAAGTAATCGGCTTAATCGCCGAGCCCGGCTGTCTTAAAGACAGATTAACGTTAACTTTGCCGTCATAATCCTCGGCAAAATAGTCTTTGGAACCGACCATCGCCAAAATTTCCCCGGTGTGCGTGTCCAACACCAAACCGGCGCCGTTGCCGATTTTTAGATTCTCAACTTTGGAAATTTCCTCGGAAACTATGTTTTGCGCCGCCTCTTGTAACTTTAAATCAAGAGAAGTCGTCACTTTTAACCCGCCCTGTTCCACCAGTTTTTCGCCGTATTGCTCGATCAACTGTTGGCGAACGTACATGACAAAGTGCGGCGCTTTAAAACTGGCCCCTTCGGCGGCAAATTCCACCTGATCCAATTGTTCCAAGGCCTGTTTTTCTTCGTCTTTGGAAAGATAATTATCCTCGCGCATCCGCCGCAGGACCGCCTTAGTCCGGTCTTTAAAAGCCTGCGGGTTTTGGCCAAAAGGGGAGTAGCTGGTGGGCGACTGGGGCAGCCCGGCCAAAATTGCCGACTCGATCAAGGTCAATTCCGACACCGGCTTGCCGAAGTAAGTTTCCGCCGCCGCTTCCACTCCCCAAGCCGTACCGCCGTAAGGCGATTCGTTTAAGTACATCTGTAAAATTTGGTCTTTGGTGTACTTTTTTTCAATCTGGACCGACAGCACAAACTCTTTGATTTTGCGGCTGATGGCCCGCTCGGGCGTCAGCAGGACATTTTTGACTAATTGCTGGGTTAGCGTCGAGCCGCCGGCCAACCGCCGGAAACGAAACACCGAATTAAAAATGGCCCGCACTACCCCGAGCGGATCAAACCCCTCGTGCTGGTAAAAATTCTTGTCTTCGATGGCCACCGTCGCTTCGCGCAAATCCCGGGGGATTTGCTCCAAAGTGACCGGGGTCCGGCGCTGGTCGGCAAAGACGTCGTACAGCAACTCGCCGTTCCGATCAAAAATCTTGGTGCTAAAACCCTCGCGCCTAACCACCTTATCCGGCCGGGGCAGTGAGCGCGAATACCAGGCAAACAGCCCGGTCGTTAACAAAAACCCGCCGACTAACCCAAAAAAAGCTAAGACCGCCAGCAGCCTGATTAAATCGGCTCTGGTTTTCACCCGGTACTTTCTCCAAATCCGTTGCCAATTTGCCATAGTTCTAATATACCGCTTGTGAATTAAAATTTGCAGTGCTACATTGGTTTTATGTTAACCAAGCAGGATTTAAACCAAATTAAAAAAATTACTCAAGATGCAGTTAAGAATGGTACAAAAACATTAACAGTAGATGTTAAATCTTTAAAAATAGATGTTTCTAAGTTGGAAAAAAGCGTTTCAAAATTAGAAAAAAATGTGACCACGATCAATCATGGTTTAAAGAAGATCGACAAAAAATTTGACGATCTCTATGATTTTCTGGACAAAGAACATATGAGCTTGGTTAAACGTGTTGTCAGGATTGAAACCAATCTTAATATTCAGCCTCTTGCGGATTTTTAATTTTTAAGGAATTCCTAATTTTCCAAAGGTGAATAAGTTGCCTCTTCGAGCACCTCAATCGGAAAATCATTTTCTTCAAGATACTTTTTCACTAACCCAACACATTGATGCTCATTTTCTCCTGCAAGCTTTACTTTCTTTACAGATTTTTCTTGAAATAGATCAAACAAATCATCTAAAGAGTCTATTTTCTGATAAATGAAATTATGGTCAACTGTTTCAATGCAGGTAACCGGCATTGGTCCATGGGTATGAGTCGCAATTGTTAAATCAGCATCAGAGATCCCTAATCCGTTTAAAGATTTTCCTTCTCGTATATTTTCAGCTCCGACTAAAAAAACTACTAAATCACCGTTCTCTTTCGCTTTATTGATCGCTATTTTTAACTCTCTAATATATTTCTCATATCCCTGCTTATTTTTATATAAAAATTCATTCGTCAATAACCCATAACCCGGATGAACCACCAAAAGCACTTCATCATAGTTATTCTTTAATTTTGTCTCATGCAGATGTTTTGCCTCAGCTGGGTCAATAAGCTTACAGCCAGATTTCATCTGTTTGTCATCAGATAAAGTCTTCAGTAAATCAAAAATAGGCTTTAATAACACTAAGTCAACTCCAACTCCTGCAAGTCCCGTACAAAACTTTAAAAAGTCTCTTCTGCTAAATTTTCCTTTACCTTGACTAGTCTCACTCATAGCTCAAATTATATCAGCACGCAAATTATTACCAATATGATATAATACGGATATTGAAAATTTAATAAAGCGTTTTAAAAGGAGAATTTTTACACTCCTATAGCCGCCCCGACAAAATCGGGGATGGGTACGCCCATAATAGCGTTAGCGTGTGTCGGCAACGGAGCACGTCAGTTACATGACAGAACTCCCGCGTTGTGGCGGGATTTTTTGTGTTTCCGGCACGCTATCACTTAAGCTGTGGTGCCGGAGTCCGGTCAATCGGGACTGTCTGTAGAACAGTTGCTTTCCCAAGCTACGAAAGTTCAAATCTTTCCCACAGCACTTATGCCAAACTTATCACTCAATCCTCTTTTTTGGCCTAATCAGGCTGATATTGTTGTGGACGAAACTAAGCCAAATATTTTTATCGGTGGCGGTATTGCCACTAAAACCGAGTTAAGTCAAGCCGTGCCCTTTGATATTGCTGGCTTTCTGCTCTCGGCCGAGTTTATCAAACGCCTCATTCCAAAAAGCCAAGTATTTTTATTAATAGCTGATCAGCACGCTTGGCTGGCGAATAATTTTAATCAGGAAAAGTCGAAAAAAATTGCCGATAATTTAGAGCAAATTGTTAAAAAAATTATTGCCAATTTTAATCTGGCTGGTTGGAAAGTTTTCTGGGCCTCGCAAATTTTTCCTGATGCTCTACCCCAATCCTACGAAGAATTGGAAAAAAGAGATGTTACCCATTTTTTCAATCAGCATAATTGCGGCCTGAAAATCGGCTGGAGCGCTTCGATGGCAGAAAATCAACACAAAACCGACGAATCCCATTTTGACCAGCAATTAAATATTCCTATTCAATCAATTTTTACTAAGCCGGGTGTTACTTCAAATCCAAAAAAACCATTTGAAAGCCCGTACATCTGCACTAATCCAGCCACCAGGATCACGGTTGACAAATCCTCCATTTCTAAATGGAGGGTTAATCCGGCAGTGAAAAATCACTTAAACAGGATTACAATGTTGTTTGAACAATTAATCGAAACTTTTCCTAATAAAACGCCATTAGAAGTTAAGGTTAAAAAAATAATCAGCAAGATTATATGTTGAAGTTTACCAAAACTACCGGCTATAAATTTGATCGGGGAGACATTAAAGGCTTTAGCTTTAATACTAAAGAACAATTTTCCCACATGAGTGCGGCCTGGTTCGAATGCAATGGTAAACACCCAAAAATGAAGTCGTTTAACAGCGATCGACTGTATTTTATCTTGCAAGGCAAGGGGGAATTCATCGTTAATAATCAATCTGTTACCGTTAAGCAAAAGGAAGTAATAATTATTCCTAAAAATACTCCTTATAATTACAAGGGAAAGTTTACTTGTTTTCTGGTTCATTGCCCGGCTTTTGATAGAAAGCAGGAAATTAGATACAATGAGTAATATGTTAACAACAGATTACGTTCTTACCCGGGGTGTAGAACAGATTTTGCCAACGAAACAGGGTTTGGCAAAATTAATGGCTACAAGAAAAATTAGTTTATATGAAGGTTTTGACCCCACCAGCCCATCATTGCACATCGGCCACTTAATCGGGATTCGAAAACTGGCCCAATTTCAAAAACTCGGCCATCAGGTAATTTTTTTAATTGGGGATTTTACCGGCATGATCGGCGACCCGACGGATAAAACGTCCGCCCGGCAAAAACTGACCCACGAACAAATGCTTAATAATCTCAAAGGCTACAAAGAACAAGTCAAAAACATCATTGATTTTG
>Ga0210019_1002803_pt1 | contig 16535 bp, 19 predicted proteins | sample CryGeyCG2114_020_2_FD_183969 | JGI IMG/M metagenome (GOLD analysis project Ga0210019, IMG submission 183969) | Groundwater microbial communities from aquifer - Crystal Geyser CG11_big_fil_rev_8/21/14_0.20 (SPAdes) (version 2) | ecosystem: Environmental > Aquatic > Deep subsurface > Groundwater ...
GAGAGGCAATGCAGATTTCGCACGCCCGACTTGTGTATGTGGTCGGAAATGCGTATCATACTGAGGGCGAAGCTAGCTCTCAAGTCTTGAGTGGGTTTATCTCTGCGCTGGAGTCCTATCTGCCTAGAGTGCTTGATAGAATTGTCTACAATAGTGCAGTGTTGGATGAAATACAGCGAGCGACATATCGTGAACGTGGTTGGTCGCTTATTGATTGGGACGATGCCTGTCGAGGTGATGAGCGTATTGTAGCTGGGGATTATGAAAAGAGTTCCGGTGGGCTTGATTCGGAAAAATTAGGAGGTATATTGAAGGAGTTATCCAGTGAATGTTAAACAATATGGACATACAAAAAGAAACACAACATCGTGGGTATGCGATTCGCTTTTCAGCACAGGATGGTGGGCAAGAAGTCGGTCATGCGTATCTGTATATCATCTACAATGATTTGTACGAGGAGCCGTACGGACTGATGGAAGATGTGTTTGTCGAAGACGGACATCGGGGCAGTGGCATTGGGACAAAGTTGGTCCATGCACTGATCGAAGAATCCAAGAGCTTGGGCTGTAGCAAGCTGATCGGGCAGAGCAGGTATGGAAAAGAACATGTGCATCAGCTCTATGAGTCGCTTGGTTTTCGGGATCATGGGAAAAATTTTCGGATGGATTTTATCAGCGAAGGACACACATCAATTTGAGAACATATGACACGAGAAACACGCCTACCACGCGAATTGACATCTTCTCCGGATACGACAGCATACGAAATACAGACCCATGCACTTCGAGAACAAGTAGCTCAGTTGTTGCAATTTCTTGGTAATACGGTGGAGCTCGGGCATGGAACACCTCCGGAGTCTCGTATGCTTACGGTGCGTGAGCTTGGTGACCAGAGCGGATGGGAGATTGTATGTCCGAATTTTGATTTGTTTGGCGTATTGGAATTACAACAGATACGAGATTTGTGTCCAAAAGGGTATCGTGTGGATAGGTCGCGGTTTGGCAATCGATTAACCGGGTACGAGAGTTTATTATTTGTGAGAGATGATAGCAATATTCCAGGTATCGCGGTACCTGGGGTTGATAGAGAGCATGGAGAAACTGAGCGGACAGCCATACGTGTTATACCAAATGTTCCTAACCCATTTTATCATGATGATAGTCTAGGATATATGAGTAGGGGATATTGGAAAGATGGTGAGGCAAAACCACAAGTAGAGCGGTCAGAAATGCAAGTAGATCTTGTAATGTCTGCCATGCAAGCCGCGGAAGTATATGGTGGCAAGGGGTTACAAGCATGGTCTAATGACATAGTTACAGCATTAAAAAGCGGGGATTTTGGTTTGGATGGTGATCAATGGGAGTTTGTTGAATATGCAATACAACATATGAGAGCCCTGCCATTGATTTTGCCTGGGCTGGAAGTTCAACATGCTCATTTGGAGCAGGCACTTACAAGTTTGACACCTATTCAGCGAGATCCAGAAGGCGAAATTGTTGAGCCGGGACAATCTGTTTTGGATACATCACTGATATATAGTGGTCTGGCACGAGCTAAAGATAGCTTTGCCATAGGTGGATTTAAACAACCATACTTACTTTTGGTGGTACCTGATCGAGAACCAGATAAACGTTTTTTCAAAAAAAGTATTCATGAACAAAATTTGGAGCTTAATAAATTGGTTCAGGAGGTTCGTTTGGGTGTAGTTCATGCCATAGGTCACGAGAATAGATTGTTGAACTTGAGAAGTTCTGGCTTTATGTCCTTGCCCGAATACGCAGCATTCCAACGGCTCGGAACTAAAGAGTATATAGCTCGTGAAAACAATATTCTAGGTAATGTTGGCAGAGTATTACCCTTTGATTCTGTGACAGGCACAAGCTTCAATGCAAATATGTTTTCATGGAAAGGAGCCAGCTTTATGCCTATCGCACATGGTCATGCTGATGGAATGTTGGAGTATGGTGTACTTGAATCTGAAGGTGTAGCAAAACAGTTTATAAATTATGGGCCGCGAGTCGTTTGGCGTATTCCACTAACGGGTGATATACAGCCAATGTAGGGTCTTTTTGCAAAAATTAAATATAACATCCATTTATATATTATTTCAAATCCAACTATGAACCTTTACGAATTTGAAGGCAAACAACTTTTTGAAAAACATGGCATCACTATTCCGCACGGCATTGTGGTACGGCGAGGTGGTGAAATCGGTTATGTGTTTGCTATGCTCGGCGTGTCCGATGTTGTTGTAAAGGCACAAGTGCTCTCTGGAAAGCGTGGAAAAAATAATGCGATTCGGTTTTGTAACAGTGTTGAAGGTGTTGTACATGTTCAACATGTTGTAGATGAATTATTCAGTATGGATGTGCGCGGGCAGTATGTTGCGTCAGTACGGATTGAAGAAAAACTGGATATTGCCGAGGAGCAGTATCTTTCCATCACCTACGATACAAATGCCAAGCAACCGGTGTTGGTCTATTCACGAGAGGGTGGGGTGGATATTGAAGATGTTGAGGAAGGGAAGATATGGAAAATTCCATTGGACATACGTGATACGGAAATTAATCTTGACACGTTTGCAGACTTCAGACTTCAGACAACAGACTTCAGACAGATCGAAGACGTTATAAAAAACCTTTGGAACGTCTTCCTCGAAGAAGATTGCCGTCTGGTTGAGATAAATCCGCTCGTAAAAACGAAACGTGGCGAGTGGGTCGCGGCCGATGCCAAAGTGGCGATTGACGATGATGCTTTCTTCCGCCATTCGTTCGGTTACAAGGATCGTCTTAGAGAAAAAGGAAAAGACCCGGAGGCGATGACAAATTGGGAAGACTTTGAACTCCGTACTATGCTGGGCAGACCACCGACAGAGCGAGAAATTGCCGTTGCCGAAATTGACAAAGGCGAGAAGTATTACCAAGGGACAGCGGGAAAATATATTGAAATGGACGGCGATATTGCGACGCTGTTTATCGGTGGTGGAGCGAGCATTGCAAACATGGATGCCCTCAAGCGAGCAGGACTTGAGCCAGCGAATTATACCGAATATTCCGGGAATCCGCCCAGAGAAAAAGTGTATGAGCTTACGAAGATCGTTGTTTCCAAGCCCGGCTTGCGGGGTCTTTGGATAGCCGGCGCAGTGTCGAATTTTACCAATGTCAAAGAAACATTCATGGGAACAGCTGATGCCCTTGCCGAGGTGATGCCGAAGTATCCGATTGTTGTGCGTCGTGATGGGCCGTTTGGTAAGGAAGGCAGAGAGTACTTCATGAATTTTGCAAAAGAAAAGGGGCTCAATGTCACATGGCTTGGGAAAGATGTGAGTATGAGTGAGAGTGTGAAGGTGTTAGTATCAAAGATTGGTAACCAGTGATTAGTGATCAAATATGTATTCAAAACAAGACTACTTTAATATCCAAGACGCAATACAATTTCTTCACGCTACATTTGAACACGCAGAAGACAGAAATAAGCCTGAGCTCCTGCACTCATTGCATGTGGGGTTTCGCCTTATGGATTATGAGTGTTCTGTGGACACTGTAATTACAGGTTTTTTGCACGATGTGATTGAAGAAGGAATGGGAGGAGATCGTATTGCAAAGCAGTTTGGCGAGCAAGTGTACGAGCTCGTGAAAGCAAATTCAAAAGACGAATCACTCCCTACATGGTAAGAGCAGTACAGTGAGCTCATGAAGCGGTGCTGTACGCATAGCCCGTATGGTAAAAGCGGCAGACATTCTGGATAATATGATCTACAGCTTCAGCGCATCATACGAACATGGACAAGAGAAGATGCTTTTTGCGGCGCATGAGTTTTTCAAGTATGTTGATTTTGAAGATGGGGTGATCGGGCAGCTCAAAAATGAATATACGAAACACGTATGATCAAAGCAATAATAACAGATTTTTCCCACGTTCTTCTTTTCGCTAGAGATAAAACGTATCAAGGATCAATCAATGATCTTTATGCTGAGAAAGTAACTGAACACAATTTTGATTTTTGGTCTGTCTTTGCATTGAATGAAACGCTTTTTGATCTATACAAAGCGGTCGGTGCAGATATTCCAGTATATATTTTTACAGGGAGAACGGTCCAGAATGATCCTGCTATACTCTCAAAACTTCAAGAGGCATTTGCAGATATCTTTAGCGCAGAAGATATGAATTTGAGCAAAAAGGAGACATCAACATACAAAATGCTTTGTGAAACAATAGATCTTCCTCCTGGGAGCGTGCTATATATAGATGATAAACAAGCGCATGTCGATATTGCGAAGGAAGCTGGTTTGCAAGCATTTCAACACATATCAAATGGGGTAACTATACAAAAATTAGATAAATTAGGAATTAGAAATTAGAAATTACGATATGTCCATCCTTATACACAACAATACAAAAGTCCTCGTTCAAGGCATTACTGGCAACGAAGGGCAAAAAGCTGTGGCTGCCATGCTTGAATATGGCACGAATGTGGTGGGTGGTGTGCGTCCGGGCAAAGGCGGGGAAGATGTGTTGGGAAAACCCGTGTTTGATACGGTGGAGGAGGCGGTATCGCAGATTGCCGAAGGGACAGGTCGCGACCTGTCCGTACAAAATATCGTATCAACGATATATGTCCCCCCATTTGCCGCCAAAGCCGCCATCATGGAAGCCATAGAGGCCGGCATTTCCCAGATAAATACTATTGTCGAGCGCATCCCGATCAGAGACACAGCCTATTGTCTGGCAGCAGCAAAAGAGCGAGGTGCACAGATCATCGGGCCAAGTTCGCTCGGATATATCAATCCGGGTGTCGGACGGATTGGTGTGGTTGGTGGACCAAAAGCGCAGACAGATGAAATTTTTACACCGGGGAGCATCGGTATTATCTCTCGCTCTGGTGGTATGACGAACGAGGTGAGCTGGCAGATTCGGAAGGCAGGCATGGGGCAGAGTGCGGCCGTGCATGTCGGTGGGGACTTACTGATGGGAACCACATATGCGGATTTACTCAAACTTTTTCAAGCAGATGAGCAGACCAAGGCCGTGGTAGTGTTTGGAGAGCATGGTGGGAGTTACGAATTTGAAATTGTGGATTTGATTTCGCAAGGTGGATTTACCAAGCCACTGGCGATCTACGTGGGTGGGAAATTTGCGAATACACTTCCAGAAGGAATGAATATCGGACATGCCGGAGCGATTGTGGAGCGTGGCAAGGGCGCGGCGGAAAAGGAAGTGGCATTGCGGTCGGTGGGGGCGATGGTGGCGGAGGATTATGAGGAGCTTGCGGAGTTGGTGAAACCTTTTGCGTAATAGCACACAGATGACACGGATTGAATGGATTAAAACAGATCCGTTCGAATCTGTTCAATCCGTGTCATCTGTGTGCTATTATTTATTTAATTTATACATCCTATGAAATTCCAAACATCCATCACAAACATCAAAAACGGAGAGGGAATCATTCATAATATGCATAAAATGTGCAAGGTATTGACAATGTATATACAATGTGATACATTATAATTATCTGGGATAAGGAGAAAAATGAGTGGCTAAAGAAGCACAGAGGCGTTTGTTTTGAGGATATTAAACCCGCTATTGAATCTGAAACGTACATAGCTGACATTAAAAATCCAACGAGAGAGGATCAGAGAATTTTTATCGTTGTATTTCGCGGATATACATACGTCGTGCCACATATGTATGATAAGAAACAAAATATCATATTAAAAACAATATACCCAAGTAGAAAATTTCATAAACATTATATGAAAAATATATGAAACCGAAAACATTTAAACTTACAAAAGAAGAGCAGGAGATAGAAGATAATGCTCATCTTTTTGTCCCAGTCTCGGCAGAAGAGAGGGCTCGCATGCACAAAGCAATCGAGCTCCACAATACACAAAAGAAAGATAAAAGTATCAGCCTGCGTGTATCGCAAGGCGATCTTGATGGCGTGAAATCTATTGCTGTAAAAGAAGGCATGCCGTATCAAACACTCATCTCCAGCATTATTCATAAGTACGTGACCAGACAATTCGTTGACAAAAACGATGTGAAAGAGATTACGTCGTTGATGAAATAGTATATGAAATTCAAAACATCCATCACAAATATCAAAAACGGTGAAGAGATTATTCGCGGACATAAGCTCGAAGACCTGATCAAAGAAAAAAGTTTTGTTGAAGTGATTTACTTGCTTTTTCAAGGAGAATTTCCAAGTGAGAAACAGACAACAATGCTCAATGCTCTTTTTGTCGCGGCGATTGATCACGGGCCTGCTATAGCCTCTGCTCTCAACGCACGAATATCTGCTTCAACAGGAAATAGCATCCACAGTGCGTTAGCTGCGGGTATTCTTGGTTTCGGACCACGCCACGGGATTGCCGGACAAGGAGCCATGGAGTTTTTTTATAGGCATGTGGACGAGGTCGATGTTGCCGGTTTGGTCGGCAGACTCAAGGAACAAAAAGTGAGACTTGCCGGTTATGGCCATAAAATTTTTACGGAGAGTGATCCTAGATCAGATGTGCTGTTTGGCGTGGCCAAGGAATTGGAGCTGTATGGAAAACACTGCGAGTTTGCGTTGCGTGTCAAAGAGGAACTCAACAAACTATCTTCCAAGCCATTGCCTCTGAACATTGATGGAACCATGGCAGGTATTTTGTGTGATATGGGATTTGACGCGCGGATGGGGCAGATATTCTTCCTTATCTCACGCACGCCGGGGCTGCTTGCCCAGATTTATGAAGAGCAGACGAACGATGTGGGGAGTAGGAGATTGGAGGAGGATGAAATAGAATTTTTGCAGTAGATGTAAGGGATTAAAGAGGATTTTATAGGTGTCGTATGCTACTAAAAATATATGTCTTACTACAATAAGCTCGTCCGAGATAACATTCCAGATACTATCAGAGCAAATGGTGAAGAACCTATCACGCATATTGCTGGTGAACAAGAATATGTAGATGAGCTGGTAAAAAAGTTTTCAGAAGAAATTCAAGAATTTATTGATGAGCCATCTGCAGAAGAAGCTGGGGATATTCTTGAGGTACTGTACGCACTCGCTACCCTAAAAGGAATTGATCCGAACACCATTGAAGATGCGCGGAAACAAAAATTCGAGATGCGTGGAGGATTTGAGCAGAGAATTATTCTTGATGGAGTGGGAAGTAGAAGGCTGGAGGAGGATGAGGTTGACTTTATACAGCAGATTTCAGGAATTTAAAGAAATCTGCTCCAATCCCTTTAAATTTCTGAAATCTGCTGTTTATGATACAACAAATCCTCGACCTTCACATCCATTCAAAATATTCTCGAGCATGTTCAAAACATCTCGAGCTTCCTGTGATTGCGAAGACCTGCGAAATACGCGGAATTGATATTGTGTCAACAGGAGATTTCACCCATCCGAAATGGTTTGATCATATACAGGAGCATCTGGAAGAATGGCAAGATGGGATATTTCTCCTAAAGGATACAAATACCAAGAAACAAACAAATGACAAATTACAAAGTTCAAAAACAAAGTTTATCCTGGGGACAGAAATCGCATGTATCAAAAAACACAAAGACAAAACACGTCGTGTCCATGTGCTTGTTTTTTGTCCGACACTGGAGGTTGTTGAAAAACTAAACAAGAAACTTGCAAACGACGGCTTTAATCTCACGGCGGATGGGCGACCAATTCTTGGTATGACCGTGAAAACATTATTGCAATATATCAAAGATATCGACGAGCGATGTCACCTCATTCCAGCACATGCGTGGACACCGTGGTTTGGGATATTTGGTTCGAAGGGCGGATATGATTCACTGGATGACGCATTTGACGAGCTTGCACCGGAAATTTTTGCTATTGAAACAGGTCTTTCTTCTGACCCGCTCATGAATTGGCATTGGTCACATCTGGATCGTATCGCATTCGTGTCAAACTCGGACGCGCACAGTCCTGCCAAGCTTGGCCGTGAGGCAAATGTGATGCAGTTTGAGCATGAAGAAGCTATTACATACGGTGCGATTTTTGATGCCATTCGTTCCCAAGACAAAAAGCGGTTTCTCGAGACAATAGAATTCTATCCGGAAGAGGGAAAATATCACATGGATGGACATCTGGGCTGTGGTGTATGCTTTCATCCAGACGACACAAAAAAACATAAGGGCATCTGTCCGAAGTGTAAGAAGCCACTGGTCATCGGCGTGATGAATCGCGTCATGGAGCTTGGTGACAGGACAGAAGCAGAAGCCCGAGAGCATGGTAAAACGCGTATTCCGTATCGAAGTCTGGTTCCGCTTGTTGAAATCATTGCCGATACGATGCAGAAAGGTTGGAACACGAAAACCGTGCAAAATATTTACACTCTGCTTATTGAAAGGATCGGAAGCGAATTTCACATCTTGCGAAACGCGTCACTTGAAGAAATAACAGAAGCAAGTTCGAAGCAAATTGCGGAAGGAGTGAACCGGGTTCGTCGAGGAGATATTTATATTCAGCCCGGCTACGATGGAGTGTTTGGTATTGTCAAGGTGTTTGAAGACAGTGACACACGTGGGTTTGTTCAGCAAAAGAACATGGAGCTGGGAGGGTGAAGATTTCGCTTCGCGAAGATTACTTCCACCCACGGTGGAATAAGATTGAAATAAAAAAGAACATCTCTTGGGAGACGTTCTTTTTTTGTATAGTCTTTAATCTTTTCCCGCCAGAGGCGGGAAGTAATCTTAATTCTGCGAAGCAGAATGTAATCTTAGCGAAGCGAAATCTTCTTTACGTAGCTGTTTCTTCTGTATGCTCCACCTCCACGTCCTGTACAATAACTGGATTTTCTACCTTTCGTGCACCTTTTTCAGTACGTACTTGCTTCAGTTTTTTCTTATAGTTTCGGAGGTAATATGGGCGAGCTTGTGATACTTTCATCTGGCGCACGAGTTCGATTTTTGATACAACAGGGGAATGGATGGGAAAAATCTTTTCTACACCAATACCATCTGAAATCTTTCGGACAGTTACGGTTGCTCCCGGTTCTGTGCCATGTTTGACAGCAAGAATGAGCCCTTCAAAAATTTGGATACGTTGCTTTTCTTCTCCCTTTGCATTTACATCAGTGATTTTTTGGTGGACCTTGACGATCATGCCTGGTTTAAGATTCATTCGGATGTCTTCTGACATATAATAAAGTATTATACGGAGAGGTTGAGGCTTGTAGTCGCTCACTTCCGATGAGGAAGCGAGACACTCAACATCAGTTTTTCACTCTACCTACCTTTTACCGGAAGGTGGATGTATGTGGGGGCTATTCTATAGGAAAAGCGAGGTGCTGTCAAGTGCGCTTGGGTGGATGTTGTGGGCTTGCAATCTTGTACAACCTGTGATATGCTCTCCCAGCCTAATTACTCTCGACTCGGTCGGGAACCTTTTGTGGGTTTTGTCACCCACGGGGTAAGTTTAGTTTTAATATGTTAGACGAAACAAAAAAGAGCGTTTTTGGAGAATTGTTGAAGAAATTTTTTACCAAGCTCCCTGAAGTGGATGAGTTGGTAAAAGGAACCGTCATCTCAGTAGACAATGGTGCGGTTCGTGTAGATATCGGGGGAGTTACCACTGGTGTGATTCGTGGATACGAATTGTACTCAGAATCAAATCAATTTTCAGACATCAAAGTTGGCGATGCGGTAGAGGCAACTGTTGTTGAAAAAGAAAATGAAAATGGCGAAATGGAGCTTTCATTTCGTGCTGCAGGAAACGAGATTGTGTGGAAAAAAATGGAAGAATTGGTGAAGAGTGGTCTCTCTATCGATGGAAAGATCATAAATGCGAATAAAGGTGGTCTCATGGTACAAGTCGATGCGCTTGTTGGATTTATGCCGGTATCGCAACTCTCACCGGACAATTACCCGCGCGTGCAGGGGGGAGACAAGAATAGAATTCTTGAACATCTCAAAGAGCATATTGGGAAGAGCATGCACGTAAAAGTGCTCGATGCAAATAAGAAAAATGAAAAGTTGATTGTTTCAGAAAAAGCAGTGTGGGAGGATTCTCAAAAGGCAGTGCTCGATCAGTATAAGATTGGCGACATTGTAAAAGGCGAAGTTGGAGCGCTTACATCGTTTGGTGCGTTCATCAAGTTTGGTGAAGGACTCGAAGGATTGGTGCATATTTCCGAAATCGCATGGCAGAGAATAGATCATCCAAAAGATGTATTGAAGATTGGTGACAAGGTAGAGGCACAGATCATCGATCTCAATAAATCAAAAATTTATCTTTCCATAAAGCGTCTGATAGACGATCCATGGAAAGTAGTAAAAGATGTATATAGCATCGGACAGATGGTTGAAGGCGAGATTCACAAAGTGGAAGCATTTGGTCTCATGGTGAAACTAGACAACAATATCCATGGACTTGCACATATTTCTGAGTTGTCAAATGGGCAGATGACAGAAGCGGAAATGCATAGTACATTTAAGGTTGGTGATACAAAGAAATTTGAAATTGTAAATATCGAACCGGCAGAACATCGACTTGGTCTTCGCGCAGAGGGCGTGAAGACGCGGGTCGAAGAGAAAAAGAAAGAAAAAAAATCTGTGATTGATGTACAGGAGGAAAAAGAGAGTGCTCCTGAAGTAGTCCCTGCGGAAGAAACAAAGGAGTAAGAAGGTCACGCTTTGTCAATCGTGTATGCTCCTGTGGAGCATACAGACGAAGACGAAAAGAATGTTGTATATACAACATTCTTTTTTAGCACAACGTATGTTTTAATCCGCCTAAGGCGGACGAGGGTGTGATTCCCCGCGGCTTCCTCCAAAGGCGGACAGGTGTCGCAAGAAGACTACTATTCCATACCCCGCTGCTTGTGGCGGGGTGATTGATCAAACTCCGCTCTGGGGTGACTAACGGGGATCGAACCCGTGATAAAGGCTCCACAAGCCTCTGTGTTACCACTACACCATAGTCACCCCACAAGGGACTTTGCTTTGACACGCGCTCCTCAGTGAACGAGGCTCAGTATACGGAACAATGCTGTCTATGTCAAGGCTCGTGTATTCTCCCACATGCAATACAAAACAAACAAAAAACCGTTTTACGGTTTTTTGTTTTGTAAACATCCTTCAGTTTCTGTATGGGAGCTATTTTTGTTGTACGCTCATGCGTTCAAATGCCCGTAAGATTTCAAGTGGTATGGCAAAGACGACCGTATTCGATTGGTCTGAACTCATATCATTGAGACTATTGAGCGTGCGCAGATGCAGTGCGCCAGGTTCTGTAGAAAGCATTTTTGCCGCGTCAGCAAGATTTTGCGCTGCTGCTTTTTCTCCTTCAGACTTGATGATTACTGCCCTGCGTTCACGTTCCGCTTCTGCTTGTTTGGCAATGGTGCGCTGCATGTCATCGGGAAGCACAACATCTTTGAGCTCGACACTGTCAACGATGATCCCCCAAGGGTCGCTCGCATTGTCAACGATTTGTTTGATTTTGTCAGCTGCCGCAACACGATTTGCCAGCAGTTCATCGAGTTCCATTTCGCCGACGACATTGCGCATAGTGGTCTGTGCAAGCTGACTCACGGCATGCCAAAAATTTTCTACTTCTAGGATCGCCTTCGCTGCATCACCGACTTTGTAATAAATAACAGCATTGATTTTTGCTGAGATGTTGTCCTTTGTGATTGCTTCTTGGAATGGCACATCGACCGCTTTCACACGCATGTCGACTTTTGTCATGCTCTGAAAAATAGGGACAATCAGACGCCAACCCGGGTTGACGACCTCGGTAAATTTACCGAGCTGAAATTTGACACCACGCTGATATTCATTCACCTGGCGAATAGATATGAGGACGATGAGCAGTATGAGACCAATGAGGTACCACATAGAGGTATGGTTAAGATAATAAACGACGTATATAGTGTGTCGTATTATGGGATATTTTGCAAGTGACTCTGTGCTAGGGGATGAGGATGGGCTGTGTGTCTCCTCTTATTTTCTCCAGAGAGGAATAGTATGTAATGGTAACGTGGTGAGTGGGAAAGTTTTGGCTTATTCTCTCTATGCTCTGCAGGACCGTGGCTGTCTCTATATTGGACCAACTATTGAGGTCTATGAAGGCATGGGGATAGGGAACGCGTCCAAGGGTGAAGACATGACTCTCAATTCGTCAGATTTTGGTGAGCCCACCAGGAATCGAACCTGGAACGAGAGCTTAGAAGGCTCCTGTTATATCCATTTAACTATGGGCTCCTGTTATGTCCATTTTCAGCCAAAGGCTGATCAGCCTTTGGCTGAAACTATGGGCTCGTATAGATAATTTCAAATTTCTAATACCTCAGCATACTAGTGTAAATAAGGGCCACTGTCAATATATTGTCCGTAGTACGTTTTTTAGTAATGAGAAATTTTTATTAGTCCCGTTTTTTTCCATGAAATTTTTTATGAATATTTCCAAGTTCTTTGTCCGTAACATGCGTATAGATCTGCGTGGTTGTGATCGATGAATGTCCGAGCATAGCCTGGACAGATCGGATATCAGCACCATTTTGCAAGAGATCCGTAGCGTATGAATGTCGCAGTGTATGGGGAGAAACCGGTTTTGTGATCCCTGCCATTTTTGCATATTTCTTTACAATACGTTGGACTGATCTTGTCGTGAGTGGATCGTACTGTGATTCTTTGGAAGACTTCTTTTTTCTGCCTGTTCGTTTGTCATGGGAGATATATAAATACGGATTCATGTCTTTTCGTATGCTCACATATTTTTTTATCCAGTGTTTTGCTTGTTCAGAGAGGAAGACGACGCGGCGCTTGCCACCTTTTCCTTCGATAGAGAATTCATCTCGCTTGAGATTAACATCTTCTTGTCGTAGATTTGCAAGCTCAGAGACGCGCAAACCGGTAGAGAATAGCAATTCTAACATAGCTTTGTCTCGATATGTTTGCAAGACAGAATTTAAATTCTTACTGTCGTTTTTTACCTCGAGAGGCGCTTCGAGCATCTTGTTCAAATCACTCCCATCGAGGAAACTCACATCACGATCCGGCATTTTCATGAGTTCTATTTTTTCCGCAGCCAACGTCACCACATCGCGCTTTGCCAGATATTTCAAGAATGACCTGAGGGCAATGAGGTGGTAGTTTTGTGTGTTTTTTTTTAATGGATCACCATGTACGTCGACAAGCCTGTTCAGCCAAAGACGATATTTTCGGACGGCCTCATGCGTGATTGCTACAGGAGTTTTTTTTTCTTCCAGATATTCGAGAAAGCGTCTCAAATAAAACGAATAGTTTTCGAGTGTCTTTGGACTTCTGTTTTTTTCGATCTCCAGGTGTTCGAGATACTCGGTGAGGTAGGTTTCGAGTGTTTTGGACATATTTGTAGATTCGCATTATATATATATTGTACGACACTTCACAGATATAAGCAACGTATGATAGAGTAGCGTCCTATGTACAAAAAAGATATCGTCCTCATCCTCCCAAATATTCGTTCTTGCCACAATGTGGGAGCCATGTTTCGGACTGCGGACGCGTTTGGGGTGGACAAGATTTTTTTGGTGGGCTATACGCCCACACCGCCAAAACCCCAGATAGATAAAGTGTCATTGGGTGCAGAGCAGTGGATACCGTGGGAACAGCGAAAAGATCTCAAGCGACTGATTGCCTCACTCAAAAAGAGGGGTGTGGCGGTGATTGGTTTGGAGCAGAGTGAGACAAGTATTCGGATTGGAGCATTGAAATTGGATACGAGCGGTGCTGTTGCGCTCATCGTTGGCAATGAAGTAGATGGTATTGCGGATGATATTTTGGAGATGTGCGACAGGGTGGTGCATATCCCGATGTATGGGCGGAAAGAGAGCCTGAATGTCAGTGTGGCTGCGGGGATTGCCATGTATGCACTTCGTCACGGATAGTGCTATACTATATCCACTATGGAAGAAAGAGAACATACACAATACACCATTGAAATTTTTCATCACCTTTATGATTTTGTGTGTGATGTGCTTCCACCCTCTCTCCGAGAGGAGATGGAGCATGCGATGGATCATGTGGGACATGACACAGATTTGTCACGCAAAGATATCGAAGACACAATGATTATCTTTGGAAAGAAGGTGTGGCCATACAGAAAAGCCCTTCAAGAAATTATCGAACTTCACGAAGGGAAGATGGGAGATCAATTTTTTAGAAGTATTCTCTCACGAACCATGAAAAAGCGATTTGAAGAATTTCTTCAGCATGGCGGTACGCTCCGCGATATTCACAGTGGCGCATCGGCTCACTTTTTTTCCGTAGAAGAACGAACAGAGCTCAATCATGCGCTTGTGGACACCCACCAACATCTGAAAACATACGCACTACAACATATTCGCGCACTTGGCGAGCGTGAGTTTGCACAGCGGGTTCAGGAATTTGCCGATATTCTCACAAAGCTCGAAGCAGAACTGGATCATATTCGAACCATGGCAGACGATACGCAGGAGCATCCCATGCTCGCTCGCGAAATGCGAGAGCATGTGCGAGGGTTTGAACACGGGCTCTGTTTTCTCGGACCGGAATATACCGAAGAAGAAGTCTACACAGCAAAGGAGCATTTTGCAGGAAGAAAGAGGGAGTATGTTGTCCGTGGCATTCATTTGTTGACTTTGTGAGTACTTTGATGTACGAAACTCATCGAAGGAGGATGTTAGAAAAAAAGAAATAGTATGCTACTGTTTCTTTTTTTTTATCACCTTGAGGAGCGCAAGCTCTATAATTTTTCCGGCAACATCAATACCTGTTGCCTCTGTGATGCCTTTGAGTCCGGGATTGGAATTGACTTCCAGAATCTTCGGGCCATTTTTTGATCTGATGAGGTCCACACCTGCAAAATCCAGACCGCACGCGCGGGCAGATTTGAGTGACAGTTTTTTTTCTTCGCTGGTGAGGCTTGCGATTTTTACCCGTCCCCCAATAGAAAAGTTTGAGCGAAATTCTCCTTTTCTGGTTGCGATACGTTCCATAGCGGCAACGATGTGTCCGTTGACAATAAAGACTCGGACATCTTTTCCTCGTGATTCTTTTATATATTCTTGTACGATGAGTGGGTGAGCATCTTCTTGATCCATCATCATTTCAATCAGTGATCTGAGGGCTCTTTGTGATTCGACAATGGAGACGCCAATGCCCTTTGCACCTGTTGCGGCTTTGAGAATAACTGGGTATTTGCCAATGTCTTTCATAATTTCTGGCACAAATTCGGCAGAACGGACGACATACGTCTTTGGAATAGCAATGCCTTTATTACTAAGAATTTGCAATGTACGAATTTTATTTTTTGTCATCATGATAGAAGCGTAGGTATTCAATGTCGGGACACCTGCCAATTCAAATTGTTTGATGAGATTTGCATGAATGTCCGCGCTTTTCCATGAAAATGAGGGTCGGACAATCAGCACGTTCATTCGCAATTTTTTGTTGTTCACGAGAATCTCAGGCTTGTTACTAAAACGCATCTTGCATTGATTGCTCGATATGAGAATGAGTTCGTGCCCTTTTTTGTGTGCGGCATCTGTAAACAGATCGAGTGCGACGCGAGTGGAAGAGTCTGGATTTTTTGGGATTGTTGGAGTAAGGAGGTGGAGTTTCATATACATACAAAAGAAAAGTAGCCAAAGTATACGTGGCTACTTCTGTCGAGTCAACGCACCATAGCATTACTCGACTCGGATGTCAACGGTCTGCTCTACACGACGAATGTCAGCGAGGAGTTCAGAGCGATCTTTGTTGAAGAGGATGAGATTAAAGACACTGCTCCCACCGTGTTTTGCAAATTTACATGTATCTCCTACTTTTTTATTGATATATAATTTTTTCAAAGATGTCAATTCTTGAATTTTCTTTATTCCACCGAGTTTAATCAGTCTTCCTTCTGTCTTTGCAAAAAATTTCATTGCCGCAGAATAGCCCTGAATTTTCTTTTTGATATCTACTTTTTTTCCTGCGCGAACCAAGACATCATTCATCGTATGGTTCATGCTAAAAGAAAATTCATAGAGCATGTGACGAAAACCGCCGACGCGCGCCCCGACTTCTATTATTTTCCAGCCTTGTTCTGTCCGAAAGAGTTCGATATGAGCGGTAGTACTGCGTAATCCGAGTGCTCGAATTGCTTGTTCGGCCACGTCTTCTGCCGCCTGGATACTGTCAGGGTTGAGGTTTGTGGGTGTCATCTGTATGTATCCAAAAAAATCGTCGAATCCAATCGTCTTTCCTGTTTTGACACTGACGAGTGGACAAAATGAAACCTTACCAAACTGTGATACAAATGCGTCGATCGAATACATTTGTCCATCCATAAATTCTTCCACCAGTACTTTTGGTTCCCAATTGCCGTTTGTTTCCGCGTAGACGCTGTCAATTTCTCTGAATACGCGTTTTAAAAATGATTCCAGCTCTTCTTTGTGGTAACACATGCCTACGAGTCTGCTTGCCCCCAGGCCAGCCGGTTTTACCATGACCGGAAAGATAAGTGTATTTTCTATTGTCTCTATGGTACGTTTATCTACTTTTTTGACAATAAG
>Ga0210019_1002808_pt1 | contig 16507 bp, 14 predicted proteins | sample CryGeyCG2114_020_2_FD_183969 | JGI IMG/M metagenome (GOLD analysis project Ga0210019, IMG submission 183969) | Groundwater microbial communities from aquifer - Crystal Geyser CG11_big_fil_rev_8/21/14_0.20 (SPAdes) (version 2) | ecosystem: Environmental > Aquatic > Deep subsurface > Groundwater ...
AGTCGAAGATGTTTTATATTATTGCCGGCGTTATGGCGCGGCAGGGTGAGTATTCAAATCCTCCCGGTGGTGAGACGCTTTTGCACTATGACCGCATTGGTGAACTCGACTCAAAATATTTGAATCAGTTTCCGCTTCTGGACTTCTTTACGCAGAAGCAGATTGTAGATCCTTCGATGTGGGATAAAGATGCAAATGATGGGGCTGGTGGTTGGGGTAAAAAGCGAAAACTAAGATTAGAAGATCTTGTAAAGTGGAAGGATGAGTATTTTGCAGAAGACTTTAAAAAGGGCAAGCCCGGGCCGGGCTTTAGCCGCTTTATGTGGGAGGTGATGCTTATGGAAGAGAACGTGCGTACCCGTATTACAAAAGGTTTGCGCAATGCGGAAAATATCGATCACGACGATGCGCACCTCTTTATTCCGCCGGCAACGCCAAGCGAAATCGATGAATTAACCATGAGTTCGACTGGTACAAAAAAGAAATTCACGAATGCCGGATATATGAATGGTTATGCAGGGTTTAATCACTATATTGTAAGCTTGCGCTATGCCATTAAAGATACTCATGATCCCGATGAGCGCGGCGATCGTGTAGGAGCTCTTGCCGATGCGGTAAATTCATTTATCCGCTACGACCTTATTTTAGATAATCGTCTGCATAAAAAGGCAGGGAATACGTATGCACGTCTGGATGACCGTCACTATGACCGGCCACCGGTCGTAGACGATGTGAAATTATCGTTGCATCGAGATCAGCTGCGTAATTTGATCTTGGAACTCGGAGAAGCATATGGTGTGCGCGAGGTGATGGGCGAAGATCTTTCGTTCTTATACGGACCAGAAACTAAGTCGATGGCAGATAAAGAGCAGGTTAAACTTCAAGAGCAATATGAAGCAAAGGTAGATGGCATTAAAGATGTGATTCGAACCTTGATTATGGAAGATGGCGGGCAAAAAGCGTTAGAGGTCATTCGGCGTGCACAGATGCGTGACGACGGTGCGCCTAACGGTTTGCGCGGTCTTACCGGCAGCAGAACGCAGCGCCATAAAGAAGAAAAGCAGCGGGCGGGTACGGCATAGCGATTGTAGATTACAGCACGAGCAGTGCTTGCCATTTTTTGCGTTCGGCGTATTTGTCTTTGTAGATTTTTTTAAATGCGGAAGGACTGACAATTCCAGTTTCGGTTACAATATGTGTGAAGAAATGTAGCGGTACGCGGTCATGTGAAAATTTAAGACGCTCAAAAAATATCGGCTTTTGCGTATGCTTTCGCGTATGCCGGTGCGAAAAAACACCATGCCGCGGCTGAGCCTGCCAGAGAGCAAATTTCGATGTGGTCATAAACATATATGTCGGTTTTTTGTGCAAATGAAATTCGGCGATAATCGCTGCACTTCCGGGATCCATTACAAAGTTATCATCGCTTTTAAAAGTAACAGCACCGAAAAAAAGAATATCTATTTGCTCTTCTACGTGAGATAACATGTAGGATGGAACTACTTGGAAGCTAATATTGTTGCGTGCAAGCGCCTCAATAATTGTTTCTGTTTTTTCTATATCTTGCTCGGCAACAACAACTTGAAAACGCTGGCCTTCGCGCCATAGTAAGGCGAGTGCATCCTGCACCGTATGACTGTGATCGAAGATGAGAATTGTTTTTCCTTCTGCTTGTATTTTTTTTGCCTGCTCTAAAAGTTGTTTTTTTTCGCGGCGGTCTTCTTTTTCTAATTCACTAATGTGATGGATTAATTTTTCTTTTGCTTGATGCCACGGCATATCGGGATGTTTTTCTGTGAGTTCAAAAATAAAAGTATAGAGACGGTAAAAGTGTTCGATAATAATCGCAAAGCGCGGTTGGGTACTCTTAATAGCAAGCAGAAGTTCTTTGAATTTTTCGCAAAACTCATGCAGAGAGTCCATTTTGGTCTGGCGGATTGTTGTTCTAAATGCCTGGAGCGTTAAATTATTAAGATCGCGTGTACCCAAATCATGTTCAATGGTGCGAAAAAGATTTGAAAGCGTTTCGATGTATTGGTTCATAACCAAGTGCGTAAGAGTAAGTATCCCGAAGAAAGCGTAAGAGAAACCAGAGTGAGCGGCAGACTATATTTAAGAAAGCCGAAAAAGCTAAATGCTAAACCATGCCGGCGTGCAATATCTGTACCGACAACGCTGCCGGTTGCACCTATCATTGTTCCATTCCCTCCAAGAACTGCCCCAAGCAACAGCGCCCACCATAGAAGATCGGTATGCGGCTGACCGGCGAGCTGTGTTTGTACACTGAAGATAACCGGAATCATAAGTGTTACAAATGGAATATTGTCGAGCAGCATCGAGAGAATTGCTGAGCTCCAAAGGATGATGAGAAGCAGCAGGCGCAGACTTTCTGTTGAGTGTGCTAAAAAATTTCCAATTATATTCAAAATTCCGGTATGTTCAACGCCGGCAACCATAATAAAGAGTCCCATAAAAAAGAAGAACGTTGACCATTCGAGATTTTTTAATACCGAATGCATTGTTACATTTTTACGCTGGAGGAAGAGTGTGCATAGTGCACCGGCAAGCGCAATAAGTGCCAGCGGAATATTGAGCAGGCTTTGTATAAAAAAACCTATAATAGTAAGCCCCAGAACGGCTACACTTTTAACTGCAAATGCTTTGTCGAAATTGAGAGAAAGAAAATTGTATTTTAATTTTTGGATGAGTACATGGCTTGCAAAGAGCTTAAGAAGGTCATTAGAAATTGGTTTTAATTTTTTCCATTCGATGATGTAAAAGAGAACGATGTTAACTAGAATAGCCGCCAAAACAACAGGACCCATATTGAGAATAAAATCATTAAAATTCATCTCTGTTGCAATGCCAACGATAGTATTTGTAGGATCTCCTATGAGCGTGGCTGCGCCTCCGATATTTACGAAGAGAATTTGAGCGAGCACAAAGGGCTTGGGGTCGAATCCGATGCCTCTAATAAAGGTAATAGTCAGAGGCACCATAATTAATATAACCGTTACGCTATTGAGGAATGCCGCGAGGATCGGCGTTGTTAACGAGAAAATGAGAAATATTAAAAAGGGATTTCCTTGCGAAAATTCGGCAAGACGTACATTCATAAGCGAGAGCAGTCCCGATCGCCGAATTACCTCTACGATGATCATCATGGATGCCAAAAGTAAGAGTGTTTCAAAATCTACGGCTTGTATTGCATCTTCTAAGTGAAGATAGCCCAGTGCTACCATCAACGCCGCCCCCGTCATAGCAATTAGTGCTTTATCGAATACCTCAAAAATAATGAGAGTGAATGAGAAGAGGAAGATGGCAATCGGCGCCAATATGTGCAGGTCCATAATAGTGATAGAGGCACGAAATTTAGGATACTATCCGCCGAAAATGCGAATAATGCAAGGGTTGCCTCATGTAAATTTCATTTTTTTTCACCCTTGCTTTTTAGGCAATTCAATCCTAAACTCCTTGCGGCCAAAAAATGAATAAAGAGTCAAAAAAACGTGAAGAGCTTTTGTCCGCCTGGCCAAAGAGGCGGTTGCGTGTTTTGTTAAATGCTGCATCTTATACTGTAGGTAATGTCATTATCTTTGGCGGCATTGGATATCTGCTCGATAAAAAGTTCGATACAGCTCCGGTTTTATTAATTATTGGTGTCGTTATCTCATATCCGCTTACACAATATCTTTTGTATCGTAAGGTCCGAAAAATTTAATTTATGTCATCACTCGCAGATTTAAAATTAGCACCTGATGTACTCTTTAATGTCGGACCGGTTCCGGTTACAAATACTATGACGAGTGCCTTTGCGGTAAGTATTTTATTGATTATTTTTGCACTTTTTGTTCGGCGTAATGCCGGTATTGTTCCAAGCCGCTTGCAAGTTTTTGTGGAACTTGGCATCGATCTTTTTATGTCGAAATTGGTCATGATTCTCGGTTCAGAAAAGGAGGCGCGCAAATATTTTCCGCTTATTTTTACATTCTTCATTTTTATTCTTGTCGCAAACCAATTTACGCTAATTCCCTTTGTGCAGACTATTGTAACCGAGGAAGGGCTGACTTTTTTCAAAACGCCCACAGCACATTACAGTCTTCCTATTGCATTGGCGCTCATTGCTTTTTTTGCCTGGAATTTTATTCCATTTATTATGGCGCCATTCCGCTTTTTAGGAAACTTTATTAAGCTAGGTGTATTTACGAGAATCCGTTCAATAAAAGATGTGCCGATGGCGCTGCTCGATTTTATGTTGGGAATTATGGATATTATCAGTGAAGGGGCGCGTCTTATTTCGTTGCCAACACGTCTCTTCGGCAACTTAGTTGCCGGTGAGCTCATTATTGCAATAATTTCCGGTCTTTTCTTTTATACGCAGTTTTTTGTGCCGATTCCTATGATTATTTTGAGTATTCTTTCGGGATTAGTACAGGCATTTGTATTTGCCTTGCTTACTTTGCTCTTTTTGAGTACCAATGTACGCAATGTAAAAAACCATAATTAATTATTTTTTAACTTTCCTTAATTTATGGAACCAGCAGCAGCAAAATTAATCGCAGCAGGAATCGCCATCGGTCTCGGCGCTATCGGTTCAGGTATTGGTGAGGGTTTGATTGCAGGCCGCGCCCTAGAAGCTATGGGTCGCAATCCCGAGCAGTCAGATAAGTTGCTTACCAACATGATCGTTGCTATGGCCATCGACGAATCGACTGCTATTTACTCGCTTGTAGTGGCACTCATTATTCTCTTCGCTTTCTAACATGGAAAACCTTCTGAAGCTGGGAATCGATCCCATCAGCATACTCGTCTATATTTTGAATGCCGGTTTAGTACTCATCGTACTGACCTATCTCTTGTATAAGCCGCTTTTGCGCTTTATCGATCAGCGGAGAAAACAGATCGCCGATAGTGTAGAGGAGGCGCGTGTAATTCGTGATGACTTTTCTAAACAGCTTGAAGAGAGCAGGGAAGAGAAGAAGAAAGTTGAGGCCGAGTTGCGCACCGAAATTACTAATTTGCAGAAATTTCTTGATAAAAAGCGTCACGAGCTGGTTGCAGAAATGGAAGCTGCCCGTACAGAGATGATGCAGAAAGGCCATGAAGAGTTAGCGCAGCGAAAGGCCGAACTTATTAATGAAGTAGAAAAGGATATTAAGAGCATTATGGGAAGAATTATCTTGGAAGTTGTGCAGAATAAAGTACCCGAAAATGTTATTACAGAAAGCATTCAGGATGCCTGGAAGCAGCATGCAAAGCATTAATATTTATTGTTTTATGTTAAAGCCCGTTATTGCCGCCGTTCTCTATGAAGTAATTCTTGTGCTCAGAAGGCATAGTGATTTTTTTGGTTTTGATGCTGAGCAGCGGAAGAAGATTTTGGGCGAGAGCGCTCTACCTGTAGAGCTCCACGAATATCTTTCGGTGGCCGATGAAAATGCTTTTATGCAGGATATTTCTGGTGTCATTGCAATGCAGAAAAATGATTTTGCACGGGCGGTGGCGCAGCTGCTTGCAGATAGATTTACGGAGTATTTTGATACTCAGGCGGTGCATGGAAAGGGCAAGATTGCAGAGAGCGTGAAGGATTTAGCCGCGCGTTATTCATATCAAGATATTGCAGCAGCAATTACCAAGTACGGTGAATGTGTTGGAGATATGCCATACATCGTTGTTCAGTCTCCGCGCGAAATAGGTTCAGAATTGCGCCAGAGTATTCGTGGCTCGCTTAAAAAAGAATACCCGCTGAGCTTCCCTGTTTTTCAAGTTAATCCCAAACTTATTGGGGGCCTTCGTATCTTTAAAAACGGAACAACGTTTGATTTTTCGTGGCTCAACCGTATCCATAGCTTTATTAACTTTTAATCGCATCCTATGGCTCAACAAACACTCAACAATTTTTTGGCTCAGCTCGAGGCCGCACTCCAAGAGGTTCCTGCTGCCGGCAAGCAGGAGGAGAATCAAGGCATAATCCAGTCGTATAAAGACGGCGTTTTAAAGATTCAGGGTCTCGGCAATTTAAAGATGAACGAGCTTGTCACCGTGGAAGGTACAGACACGCCCGCGCTCGTGATGAACTTGGAGCAGGACGCGTCATATGCGCTTGTGCTCCAGAATAATCCCGAAATCCGCGAGGGTTTGTTTGTGAAGTCCACGGGCAAGTTTCTCTCGCTGCCGGTGAGTAATGAGATTTTGGGCCGCGTGGTGGATTCGCTCGGCGCGCCGCTGGACGGCAAGCCGGCGATTAAAGCCGACAAATATATGCCGCACGAGAACGTTGCGCCAAGCGTGATGCACCGTAAGTCGGTGCACGAGCCCGTGCAGACCGGAATTGTGGCGATTGACTCGCTTGTGCCCATTGGCCGTGGTCAGCGTGAACTTATTATTGGCGACCGTCAGACCGGTAAGACTTCGGTTGCGCTGGATGCGATTTTGAATCAGAAGGGCAAAGATATGCTCTGTGTCTATGTTGCCGTTGCACAGCGCGAATCCAAAACTGCGCAAGTTGTGCAGAAGCTCCAAGAGAGTGGTGCGCTGGAATACACGGTTGTAGTTTCTGCACCGGCTGCATCATCTGCAGTTATGCAGTATTTGGCGCCGTACGCCGGATGTGCCATTGCAGAGTACTTTATGCAGCAAGGCAAACACGTGCTGGTCGTATACGATGATTTGAGTAAGCACGCGGTTGCATACCGTGAGATGTCGTTGCTGCTCCGCCGCCCGCCGGGACGCGAGGCGTATCCGGGCGATGTTTTCTACTTACACAGCCGGTTGCTGGAGCGTGCCGCAAAGGTGAATGAAGCAAACGGCAGCGGCAGTATCACCGCACTTCCAATTATTGAGACTCAGGCAAACGACGTCTCCGCCTACATTCCAACAAACGTCATTTCTATTACCGATGGTCAGATTTTCTTGGAATCGAATCTCTTTAACAAAGGTATTCGTCCGGCGATTAACGTGGGTATTTCGGTATCGCGCGTGGGCGGTGCGGCACAAACGAAGCTCATTAAAAAAGTATCCGGTACGGTAAAGCTCGATTTGGCGCAGTACTATGAACTTGAAGCGTTTTCACAGTTTGCTTCTGAGCTCGATCAAGCAACGAAAGATAAGCTTACCCGCGGCCGCCGCGTGGTAGAAGTGCTTAAGCAGAGAGAGAATCATCCATACGCACTCTGGCAGGAAGCCATTGTATTGTATGCCGCTACAAAAGGATTTTTCGATCCGATTCCGGAAAACGAGGTTGGCGGAAAAATTACGGCGCTCTTTGCCCTTATAGAATCGAGTCATCAAGATCTCATTAAGATGATCGACGAGAAAAAAGAACTTACCGAAGAGATCGAAAAGCAGATGAAAGATATCCTAACTAAATTCTTTTCCTAATGTCCGGCTCACTTTTAGAAATTCGTAAAAAGATCGGCAGCGTACAGAATACGCGCAAGATTACCAAGGCCATGCAGCTGGTTGCGGCGAGCAAGATGCGTCAGTTTCAAAAGCGCGCGCTTAGCAGCCGGCAGTACGTGTGGGATCTGCTCGAAATTTTAGAGAACAATTTGAACAGTCAGTCGACCAGTTTGTTTACCGAAGAGCGCGAAATGGGAAAGACGCTCTTTATTCTCTACACCTCAGATAAAGGTTTGTGCGGTCCGCTCAATACTAAAATTATTAACGGATTGTTTCGCTCTAAAGAGTGGGGCGCCGTGCCGGAGAGCGAGCGTCTGCTTTTGACCATTGGCAAGAAGGGTCACGACTTTGCAAAAAATCGCGGTATTCCGGTTGCCAAGCACTTTATTGGCATTCCGGAAAAACTATCTTTTTTTGACAGCTTGAAAGTGATCGAGAGTATTTTGCATTACTGGGAGGTCGAAAAAGTGAAGGAGGTATTTGTAGTTGCACCGCATTATAAAAATTCGTTTACTTTTTATCCGGTGATGAAAAGTTTTTTGCCTTTTACCCAAAAGACAATCGAATCGGCAGTTGGTCATTTAGAAGAGCACGAGCGTCCAAAACGCAAAAAGCGTCCTAATGATTTTATGTATTTTGAGCCGGATAAGGGTTTGGCGCTTGAACATCTGTACCGGCAAATGGTACAGGTACTTTTTATTGAAGCGTTTTTAGAGTTGAAGGCATCAGAGTATTCCAGCCGTATGATCGCCATGCAGAGTGCAACAGATGCGGCTACGCGTATTACGAATGATCTTACTCGCGACTACAACAAGGCCCGCCAGCAGGCGATTACAAACGAAATTGCAGAGCTTATGGGAGCGAGTGCAGCTTTGTAAAGCTTTCCAAGCGCCTCCAAGCACCAAATCCCAAATAATAACTAAATAACCAATTCAACAATTAACCAAATTCCCATGTCCACCAAAACTCTCACCAAAGGCAAGATCGCACGTATCATTGGCGTGGTTGTCGATGCCTACTTTCCAAACCATATTCCCAACCAGCTTTCTGCGCTGACTGTTGAGGGTCCAAGCGGACCGGTAGTTTTGGAGGTGCAGGCGCACCTTGGAGAAAATGTGGTGCGCGCAATTTCCATGTCTACAACCGACGGCTTGTCTATTGGGCAGGAAGTTCTGGACACCAACGAGCCGATTTCTGTGCCGGTGGGCAAAGAGACTCTCGGACGTGTATTTAATGTAACCGGAGATGTGATCGATCTTGGCGAAGAAATTCCAAAGCAAGTTGAGCGCCGTCCAATTCACGCAACACCGCCGAGTTTTACGGAACAAAATCCAAAGGTAGAGATTTTTGAGACCGGTATTAAAGTAGTCGATCTTTTATGTCCCTTTATTAAAGGAGGAAAGGTCGCGCTCTTTGGCGGTGCGGGTGTGGGTAAGACGGTCATTATGCAGGAGCTGATTCACAATGTGGCGATGTCGCATGGCGGCTACTCGGTATTTGCCGGAGTAGGTGAGCGAACGCGTGAAGGTAACGATCTTATTCATGAGATGAAAGACAGCGGCGTTATAGACAAGCTTTCGATGGTATTCGGGCAGATGAATGAGCCGCCGGGTGCGCGTATGCGTGTGGCGCTGACGGGTTTGACGATTGCCGAAAAGTTTCGTGACGAGGGGCGTGACATCCTTATGTTCATCGACAACATCTTCCGCTTTACGCAGGCAGGTTCCGAGGTATCGGCACTGCTTGGGCGTATGCCTTCTGCAGCCGGCTACCAGCCGACACTTGCAACCGATATGGCGGCACTGCAAGAGCGTATTACTTCTACGAAAAAAGGCTCTATTACCTCTGTGCAGGCGGTGTACGTTCCTGCCGACGATCTTACCGATCCGGCGCCGGCTACAACATTCGGACACTTGGATGCGACGATTGTACTTTCACGTAAACTTGCTTCTATGGGTCTCTTCCCGGCTGTCGATCCGCTCGATTCCAACTCGACCGCGCTTAAAGAAGAGACGGTTGGCGAAGAGCACTACATGGTTGCAACACAGGTCCGCCAGATTCTTCAGCGCTACAAAGAGCTACAGGACGTTATCGCAATTCTCGGTATGGATGAATTATCCGAGGAAGATAAGCAGGTTGTAAATCGCGCGCGCCGTATTCAAAAATTCCTTTCTCAAAACTTCTTTGTTGCCGAACAGTTTACCGGTACACCGGGTCAGTATGTAAAAGTTTCGGACACCGTGCGCTCATTTAAGGAAATTTTGGAAGGCAAGCACGACGAGATCGATGAACAAGACTTTTATATGGCGGCAAGTATCGAGCAAGTTGTTGAGCGGCATCATACAAAGAAGGTAACCAAGAAAAAATAATTCTTTCCTATGCGCACATTTGAACTGACTATTCGCACTCCATACGAAGATCTGTATGTCGGCAAGGAAGTTTATACACTCTCTTGTGTTTCGCAGCAGGGTGCTCTGCAGATTTTTGCACACCATGCCTCGTTAACCGCTGCCGTAGGATTTTCAATCGTGCGCGTAAAAGACACAAAAAATATTGAAGAGTCGTACGTTATCCGCAACGGCGTCTTGTTTTTTGACAATGCCGAGAATAAGGCAATACTCTTGGCGCTGCACGGCGAAGCAAAATCAGAGCTGAGCTACAAGACCGCAAAAGAGTATCTCGACTTTTTACGTGAGTGTTTAGACAAAGGCGAAGACCTCAGTAAATATCACGTCTTGTATTTAGAGGGCGAAAAATTGGCGGTTGAGGAGCAGCTGCGGCAGGTCTAGCCAAAATTTGACAGAATTTTGATTTGCGCCTATATTTTTCTTAATGAGCCCACCGGAAGGATTAAAAGAAGGTAAAAAACCTGGATGGTTAGAAAGAAAGCGACCAGAATGGCATAGAGAAAAAGCTATTATTGGCGAAAATAGAGATAACGGTTATCCGCAGAGCATCGCAGTTAAAATTAGAGGATTTGTTTTATCTGTTTTAACTATGCGATATAGTTCGCCACCGTCACCACTGCGTCAGTTGGGTCCTTTAGAAGAATCACCCGAAGCCAAGCGCGATCCGCATGACGAAGAACCGGATTTTGAGGCTTTATGGCACGATTACGCCGAAACTATTGCAATAGCACGCACAGATGAAGAACGTGCTTTAGATGTACCGACTGCCGAAAAGGCGATTACCAATCTCAAACGTCTGAATGGTTCATTTGTAGCATTAGCAAATAAAACAATTGCTGAATTGTCTGAAGTAATTCGTAAAGAAATTATTTCTTTGCGCGAGACGCAATCTGCACTACAAGCAGAGAAGGATGCGCTGACGAGTGATAAAAAAGGTGCTTTAAGCCCAGAAGAAAGTGAAGCTTACGATGCTTTAATTAAAAGAGTAGATAAATTTTTAGCTGCAAACGCCAGAAATATTTGGAAAGTTCAATATGTTACTGTGGCATTTTTAACTGTGCACAAGTCTTTGGTTGAAGCTCTTGCAATAGGCTCCGAAGATCTTGTCGCTGCACAGGCCGAATTAGAGCGGCGGGAACTTTTGGAATCTCATGTAGATATAATTGATGAATTAGAGGAACGTGTACAAAGACATGGATTTTTTGCAGATGTGCGTTTGCCCATGCAGTTAGCAGCTCGTGCACAGCGTCTCGAAGGAATTTTAGGTGCTGTTATCGAACGCCATGAAGGGCATACGGCGGTACTCGGAGAGGCCCTTTTTGGAGCCGCAGATCCAGTTTTGAGTGGCATGCGAGAATTATCCCCTCAAGGTAAAGGCGGCGAAGCGGCTTTTGATAAAGCTATTGATACAGTTCGGAGTATGGAGACACGGATAAGTGGATTGCTTGGTACAGGGCAAAAAGAATTACCGGCCTTAACAAGAGGAAATTCGGCTTCGGATGAAGATGCTGGCGCAACTATTCAGCCAGAAGAAGCCTATGGTACTCTCGAAGCATTGGAGGCTCGTTTAAAAGCTGTTGCGCGTGGTCTTGATGCAGATAAGACTCCAAACGATGATGCCGATATTCTTTAGGCTATTAATTTCACGCGCTTTCTACTTGTTTCAAAAACTCCCCAACCTTCACCGTCTTCTGCTCTTTTGTTGCGTAGTCGCGCACGTTTACGGTGCTCTCGTTTTGTTCTTTTTCGCCTACGACCATCATGTAGGGGATTTTTTCCAGCTCGGCTTTGCGGATCTTTTTACCGAGGGTCTCGCTTGATGCATCGACTTCTACGCGTACACCGGCTGCGCGCAGCTCGTCGGCAATTTTTTGTGCATAGGGTAAGAAGGGATCCGAGACCGGCAAGATTTTTGTCTGCACCGGTGCGAGCCAGTAGGGGAATGCGCCGGCAAAGTGCTCGATAATAACCGAGAGAAAGCGCTCGATTGAACCCGCAATAGCGCGGTGTACCATCACCGGCCGGTGCGGTTTGTTGTCTTCTGCATCGTACTCCAGCTCAAAGCGCTGGGGCATTACAAAGTCGATTTGAATTGTTGCGAGCTGCCACTCGCGTCCAAGTGCATCTAAAAACATAAAATCTAACTTGGGCCCGTAGAATGCGGCTTCGCCTTCTACGCGTTTAAAATTAAGTTCTTGCTCTTGTGCAATTTCTTCTAAGAATTTTTCTGCCTTATCCCAATTTTTGCTCTCGCCCAAATACTTTTCCGGCTTTTCGGGATCGCGCACCGAAAGCGAGACCCAGTAGGTATCGGTTCCCCACATGCCAAGCAATGTATAAAACTCTTTAATAATTTTCACAATGTCGCCCGAGACTTCTTTAATTTGATCTACGGTACAAAAGACGTGCCCGTCATCTTGCGTAAGCGAGCGCACGCGCGAAAGACCGAGCAGCTCGCCCGGCTGTTCATCGCGGTAGTTGGTCGTAACTTCTGCCATTGGCATCGGCAAGTCGCGGTACGAGCGTCGCTGCGACTTATAAATCTGTGTGTGGTGCGGACAGTTCATCGGCTTCATTACAAACTCGGTATCGTGTTTGCCCTTTACATGAAAAAGATCGTCTTTAAATTTATCCCAGTGGCCCGAAGTCTCGTACAGATCGCGCTTTGCTATGTGCGGAATCCAGACATTTTGGTAGCCGTAGCGCGACTGAATGCCTTGAATTGTTTTAATAATAGTATCGCGTAGCAGCGTGCCCCGTTGCGTAAAGAGCGGTAGTCCGGCGCCGACCAGCTCAGAAAAAGTAAACAGTCCCAGCTCCTTCCCGATTTTGCGGTGATCCCGCTTTCGCGCCTCCTCCAGCTGCATCTCAAATTTTTTCAACTCCTCCGCGCTCTCAAATGCTAAGCCGTAAATACGCTGCATCTGTGCATTATTTTCATCGGCTTGCCAGTATGCGCTTGAAATAGCACTCAACTTAAAACTTTTCGGATCGATCTCTCTGGTGTTCTCAACGTGTCCGCCCTCGCACAAATCCACAAAGACCGCCTTGCCATCCGCCTCGCGTACATTTTCATAAAAGCTCACCGTATCCACGCCCTTTTGCTCGGCAAATTTTTCGACCAGCTCGATCTTGTACGGCTGCCCGATTTTTTTCAAAAACTCTTTTGCCGGCTCGAGCGGCTCGTCGCGCCGAACAAAGCTCTGATTCTGCTGCACAAATTTCCGCATCTTCTTTTCAATCAGCTTCAAATCCTCGGGAATCAGCGTGCGCGGCAGATCAAAGTCGTAATAAAAGCCGTTGTCAGTTACCGGCCCGGTACCCAGCTTTGCTTCCGGAAACATCTCCAAAACCGCCTCGGCCAGCATGTGCGCCAGCGAGTGCCGAATGTTGTAGAGGTGCGATCCTTTTTCTGCTTTAGACATCAGGAGAGATTGTAGGGGAAAAGATCGTGCACGCCAAGGCAAGGAGGCGAAATCACCATATTATAAGTTTTATACGACAAATTGAGGTTTTGACGAATTTTTCGCTGGCGAAATTACAGGTAAGGCGCAGATTAGAAAATATTTTAATTAAATTGGCAAAAATTTTCCCGGGCAGAAAATCGCCAAATTTAATTTTTATTGCTTCGATTGTCGCCGGCGAAACGCTGCCCAACAGGTTTGCACTACTCTCTCACGTGAGAAAACAATACGAGAATTATAGAATCAGGCAATCAAGCATCGTCCAGAGAAAGGTCATAGAGTTTGCCAAATTTAATAAATATTTCCTGGAATGTTCCCGGGAACATTTGCTTATAGATATTGGACTGAATTAGAATTTTATGGTATAATTTAATGTCATGACACTATCTGGAATTTTACAGGTTATTGCGGCATGCACCTTCTTGGCCGCATTTCCGGCACTCGTATGGGGCTATATCTTTTACCGTAAGCAGCCCGAAGATCGGCGCCATACGCTCCTTACCTTTGCCATTGGCGGATTGGCCGTTTTTCCAATCCTTTTTTATAAGTGGTCGTGGAAGTACTTTCCAAGCATTAATATTTTGGAGTACGCGCGTAATTTTGAAAATGATCTCATCGGCATTAGTGGATTTATCCTCATTCCGCTGAGCGTAATTATTACCTTTGCATTTGTTGGTGTTATTGAAGAAATCATGAAGCAGTCGGTGGTACATGCCGTGGACGACAATCGCATTCGCCACATCGACGATTCGATTATGTTCTCTATTCTCGCCGCCCTCGGCTTTAGCTTTACCGAAAATATTCTCTACTTTTATACGATTTGGATGGGCCAGGGGGCAGAACATCTCCTTATTCCATTTTTGTTCCGCTCGGTTTTTAGTACCTTTGCGCATATTCTCTTCTCGGCAACGTTCGGTTATTATTATGGTTTGGCTCACTTTGCTTCGCCGCTGCTGCAGAAAGAACTCACCAATTCCAAGTGGAGTTTTTGGGACTGGTACAACAAGGTAGTCAAGTTCCGTACGGTGGAACTTTTTCACGAAAAAATGATGTTCACCGGTTTATTTTATGCCGTTGTGCTGCATGCCGCTTATAATATATTTCTCGAAATGAACTGGACCTTCTTAATGGTGCCATATCTTGTAGTCGGTTATTTGTATGTGAGTCATCTTATGAAAAAGAAGGAGAATCATCAGCAGCTCGATCTCTTGCTTCAGGGTGAGAGAAACAACAAATGCGCTCCCGGCAAGATCGCATGCACGTTGCGGAAGTTAGTACCCAAAAGCGCGGAGGCTTAACGAAAAGATATTAAATTTCGATTCCGGACTTTTTTGAAAGTTTCTTTTTAGTGTTTGCCCGTCTGCCACCCTTGAAAAAGCCGATAATCTATGCTAGGGTCACGATTACGCACTATGAAAGACGCAATTATTGTGAAGGGAGCCCGCCTTCATAACCTAAAAAATATCACTGTACAGATCCCTAAGAATAGCCTTACCGTTGTTACCGGTCTTTCGGGGAGCGGTAAGTCATCGCTCGCCTTCGACACTATCTATGCTGAGGGGCAGCGCCGCTATGTCGAGTCGCTGTCTACCTATGCTCGACAGTTTCTTCAGCTTATGGAGAAGCCGGATGTCGACAGTATCGAGGGCTTGTCGCCTGCGATTTCTATTGACCAGAAGACAGCGCCGCGCAATCCGCGCTCTACGGTTGGCACAGTTACCGAAATTTACGACTACTTGCGTCTGCTTTTTGCAAAAATAGGTCATCCAAACTGCTACAAATGCGGGAAGCCAATTGCACGCCAAACTGCGACGCAAATCGTTGAGCATATTGCCAATTTAGAGGAGGGGATGAAGATTATTCTCCTTGCTCCAATTGTGCGCGATCGAAAAGGATCGCATGAAAAAGCTCTCGAAAAAATGAAAAAGGAGGGATTTGTACGTGTGCGCATCGATGGTGAAATTTTCAGTGTTGTCGATATGCCCACATTGGATGAAAAAAAGAAGCACTCGATCGAAATTGTTGTCGACCGTTTGGTGGTAAAAGAGTTTGGACGACAAGTTAAGAAGCTAAGCTCCGGAGAAGAGATCGAGCTGCCGAATCCTGCACGTACGCGTTTAGCCGATTCTGTTGAGACTGCTTTAAAATACGGCGAAGGTATGATGGGCGTTATGAATCACGATACCGGGAAGGTAGAAATTTATTCAGAAAATTTTTCCTGTACCGATTGCGGTATTAGCTTACCGGAAATTGCTCCGCGAAGTTTTTCGTTTAATAGTCCCCACGGCGCGTGCGAAGAGTGTCACGGTCTTGGTACAAAGCTTAAGATCGATCCTGATCTTGTTATGCCGAATAAGAATTTAACGCTTGCCGAGGGCGCAATCATGCCGTGGTCTGCAACTACTTCGCACTTGAGCTGGTATAATAAAATTTTGGAAAAAGTGGCTAAAGCCAATGGGTTTTCTATGCACACGCCTATTAGTAAACTCGATGAAAAGGCGATCGAAATTATTCTCTATGGCGCAGACGGTAGTTCAAGTTTCGAAGGTGTAATTCCAAATTTGGAGCGCCGCTACCTTGAGACCGATTCCGATTATGTACGCAAAAAGATCGAACAGTATATGCAGATTTTAATCTGTCCGGTTTGTAACGGTAAGAGGTTGCGCCCCGAGGTGCTCGCCGTAAAGGTTCAAGAGCGTTCAATTATCGATGTTACGGAATTATCTGTGTTGCATGCAAAGGATTTTTTTATCAATCTTAAATTGAGCAAGATGGAGGCCGACATTGCAAAGATGATTTTGCAAGAGGTCAGTCATCGATTGCAATTTTTGGAAGATGTCGGACTTGGCTACTTAACGTTAGACCGTGCGGCAAACACCCTTTCGGGAGGTGAGGCACAGCGCATCCGTTTAGCAACACAGATCGGCTCGAAGTTGAGCGGTGTAATCTATGTTTTGGACGAACCTTCGATTGGCCTGCATCAAAACGATAATGCGAAATTAATTAAAACACTTGTTGAACTGCGTGATCTTGGCAATACCGTGCTCGTTGTCGAACACGATGTCGATACGATGTTGTCTGCTGACTACTTGCTCGATATCGGGCCGGGTGCCGGTAAACATGGCGGGTCGGTTGTGGCTGCAGGAACGCCAAAAGAAGTTATGTTAGACAAGAATTCTGTGACTGGACAGTACTTGTCCGGTAAGGCAGAAATTGCAACTCCTGCAACCCGGC
>Ga0210019_1002809_pt1 | contig 16500 bp, 7 predicted proteins | sample CryGeyCG2114_020_2_FD_183969 | JGI IMG/M metagenome (GOLD analysis project Ga0210019, IMG submission 183969) | Groundwater microbial communities from aquifer - Crystal Geyser CG11_big_fil_rev_8/21/14_0.20 (SPAdes) (version 2) | ecosystem: Environmental > Aquatic > Deep subsurface > Groundwater ...
CGTAGTTTTTGACCCCGAGGAAATTTCCCAGAGAAGAGTGTATCCTAGATTGTCAAAGACCGATTCATCCAAACACCAATCAGTCTTATCAATGCCATATTCGTATGCCATATAATTCCCCCTTTATAGCCAAAAAAACCTAAAATTTCAGTAAGTTATATGCCTAACAGTATATCAAATTTTTTCCCTCATCTCAATCATGATAACAAAAAAAAGGCCTGAAATTATGCCTCCTAAGGGCCAAAAGAAAGGTCTTTCCTCAAAATAAGTTTTTGCTTACAATGAACGGGCTGGATTTACAAAAGGGGGCATATGATTTTTAGACTTAAGGCAGCCACAGCCACAAATATTGGCAAGAGAGAAAATAATGAAGATACGTTTTTGGTCAATGAAGGCTTAGGATTATTCATTGTCGCCGACGGAATGGGAGGACATGCACGAGGAGAAGTAGCAAGTCAATTTGCATCCCTTCAGTTAGAAGATATTATAGACGACATAAGTGATGAAGAGGAGCAATCTATTGATGATGCTCTTCCCAATCTTCAGGATGAAGATTTACTTACTCAAGCTGTTCTTTCAATTAATTATGACCTCTACAAACGCAACGAAGAATTGATGAAATCTGAAGAAACAAATAATCTTCCCGACATTCTTAAAAAACGAAAACGAATGGGAACAACGCTTGTCTCTCTCTTTGTAAAAGAGAAAAAAGCGTACATTGTTCACGTTGGTGATTCACGTGCATATTGTTATCGAAAAAATAAATTACAACAAATTACCCAAGATCACACATGGGTTGAAGAACAGGTCAAAGAGGGGAAACTCACGCCAGAAGAGGCTTTGGTGCATGTTAAGCGAAATGTTATTACGCGTTCAGTTGGATTTAAACCAGAAGTAAAAGTTGACATAGATGTGGTTCATCTCGAAGAAGGAGATCGTTTTCTTCTTTGCAGTGATGGGCTCAGTAATATGCTTAAAGAGGGAGAATTAAAAGGTCTGCTCGAAAAAAGTGGGACCAAGGAAGCATGTGAACGAATGGTAGAAATTGCAAAAGATATTGGAGGAAGAGACAACATCACAGCTCTTGTTGTCGATGTGATTCCTAACACCTCTTCCGATGAACCCGAGATAACGATTGAGTAATTTGTTTTACGATGTCAGCAAGAAGATAATGATCAGACTGTAAAGATGAACCATAAAAAAACATTTCTCCTTTTTGAGGAGATACAAAAGTTAATTCATTTGCCATCTCAATATAGATGGTTGCTTCAGGAAAATAACTGTAAAGTGCTTGCACAAGAGAAAATGCTCTTCCTTGAACCAGCAAGGGGAGAGGAACGTCCAATTTTATCCCTTTTTGCAAAATAACCAATTTCGTCATGGTTCGAAATAACCAAGAATTTACATCAAAAGCAACCGTTAACTTGCTGAAATTAAAAGGTAAAATTCCACATTTCAGAACACCTTATCTAATAAAAATACAGGTTTCCGAACAAAACAGTGAAACTTTTATTTTCCTTGCAGATAATAATGGCCGTTAAATTTTTGAAATATTTTGGCTTATTTTACACTGAAAACTTGAAATGAGACTCAAACTCTAGAAAAAAAGGCGGCTTAGCATTGTGGTTGTTTTAAATCTTCTTCTTTCGGTAAGCCTTGATCTCAATATTGAATTCTTTTACTTTCCGATAAAAAGTGCTTCGAGGAATGTTGAGCTCGCGCGTCGCTTTGTTGACATTGCCCTGATTGCGCTCAAGCGCTGAAATAATTTCTTGTTGTTTCCACTCTAAGGCAGCTTCTTTTTGAACTCCTTTTTTAAACTTCACATCATCAAGCGTTACCATATCATTTCCTCGAAAAACTGCTCTAATTAATGCCTGTTCTACAGTTGCAAACAGTTCTCTAATATTTCGTTTCCATGGAGAGTGATATAAAAAACGAAGTGCTGGGCGTTCAAAGCGTACCTGTGCTTGAATACGTTGGAGAAAAGAGTGAATCAAAAGGTGAATGTCATCCTTGCGTTCTTCCAAAGAGGGAAGTTTGAGCTTCCAATGGCAAAACGCAAACAAGTCCCCATGAAGTTTTTGATGTTTTTTTAACTGCTCTGGATCATCCTCTGTTGTAAGAATAAGTCGAAGATCAACAGGCTGATGTTGTTTTGTACCCACAGGGGTAACTACCCCTTCTTCAAGAAGGATGACTAATTTTTCTTGAACAGGCAAAGGAAGTGCATCAATATGCTTGAGAAGAAGAGTTCCTTTATGAGCTTTGGCACATACCCCTTTTTTTGCCTTTTGGGCGCCACTCACCGCAGCAGTCTCATGACCAAAGAGAAGGCTTTCACTTAAGTGTGCAGGGATGTGTTTTATATCAAGAGTGACAAAAGCATGATCTTTTCGCTCTGGGTGAAGAAGATGCACTATACGACTACTGAATGTTTTTCCTGTTCCCTGTTCTCCAAAAAGTAAAAGAGGTCGATTGTCTTTTACAGCCTCTTGCAGTTTTTTAAAAAAAGCTTGAACATTATTGTCATGCCCCACGAATCGCTTTGGGAGCAGCTTTTCATGTGATGTTGGAAGCAAAAATCCTTCTTCCGTAATATTACGATCTTTACTTTGAAATGGAGAAATTTGATATGGAACTGAAACACCACCTAAGCGAATCAACCCCCGAACAGGAAGTTCACATTCTGTAATACGGTTATCATAGAGAAAAATGCCTTTTGTACTTTTGAGGTCACGTATTCGGTATTTTCCTGCTTGCAAAAAAACCTCTGCATGTTTTCGTGAAACATGTTTTTTTGCTTCAGGGTCGTCTGAAAACCGCACATGACATCCTTCCTGACGACCAAGTATAAGAGAGCTAGCTGCAAACGAAAGAGGTTCGTCCATAAAGAAAGTAATGATGGGTAAACCTTCCTCTTCATCAAGCGTAATTTCAATGGACTCATCATCATCCACCTCCTGAATGTGTTGTCGACTCACCTGACATGATTCAAAAAAATGCAATCGATAATCTCCAATATCAATAATGTCATGTGGTTGAAGAGAAAGAGCGGCTTTTACTTCTTCTCCATTACAAAAAATAGCCATTTCACCCCGAGGAAAAAGTAAAACTTTGTCGAGGTGAACTTCAAAAGATGCCTGAATGCCATTTGGAAGATTCGGTAAAGACAAAGCACAAAGCTCATCTCCCCCAACACTTGTTTCTTCTTCAAGGGGATAAAGAAAGGGAAGTCGATCGTGAATCCAAACACATAATTCGTACATAGTTTTTCCTTTATTGTATCAAAACGCTCACTCAAGGTTACATGTCTCAAAAAGTGTGTCAATTAATTTAAAAATATCCCATGGCACAATACTTCTCCATCACCAAAAAAGAATTGAAAATATTCTTGAATAAAATCAACAAATTATACTTATATGTTTCATGTTTAAACCATGAGACAAATGATTTAAATATATTTAATTTAAAAAAATGAAAAAAATGAGACATTTTTTAGTTGACCAACAAAAAACATTTGTGCTTTAGAATGCCACAGGGAAAAAACATACGGGGAGAGAAAGCGATGCTGTAGGTGCAAGAAGCTTCTTTCAAACACACTAACAAAGTGGATTCCTTTTCTCTGCGAAAAGGATACGATGATCCGTCTGCGTTCAGTTTTGCGCATCTCCGAACACACCATTTGTTCCGAACACTGAACATCAAACAAATCTCGAAAACTCTTTTTTCTAACACACACAAACAAGAAGTTTTGAAGCTTCTTTTTTCACTTATACCGGTATGTCTATTGCATAGCTTTTCTCTGCAAAAGGGGATGAAGATGACAAAACAACTGTTGCTATTCTTTGGCTTTATAAACATTTTTTTATTCCTTCCTTCTCATACTCTCTTTGCGTTTGAAGCCGTTCGCATTCAGCGAATCCAAGCAATCAGCACTCTTCCACTTCCCCTTCATCATGGAGCGCTTATTCACATAAATCCTCTTCTTGACCCTAGCCTTTCTGGATTTCAGCTTGAGGTGAGTAAAGATGATAGAGATACATGGCTGCCTTTTGATACCTTTAAGCCTTACAACACATCAGCCCTCACCATTCCCTATCGAGCGAAATATTATGGTTTGATGACAGAGAAAAATTATGATTTCCGTGTGTGTCCTCTTTATGGAACTGAACAAATAGAAACTGCCCTGTGTTCAACGCAATCCTTCCGGCTTCCCGAAATTCCGAACGATCCTAACCAAGGTGATGACGATGATGATGGTCTCACCGCTAGCTCCGAATACAATTACGGAACTGATCCCAGAAATCCAGACAGTGACAATGACGATATTTCAGATCGTTTTGAACTGGCCAACAGTTTAGACCCTAGTTTGGCGCAGTTCCCGGTGTTGGAGATGCTTGCCTTCGGGGAAAATTTTTCTGAAGGAGATGCATTTGGAACAAAAGCAAATCAACATCGCAGCATTATTTTACGTAATACTGGCGATAGACCATTGAGGGTTTTTGATATTTTGCTTGATGGAGAAACTGAAGGCATTTTTGAAATGTCCGATCACTTTCAGCAAATTCAAAGTCTTGCTCCTGGAAATGAAGTGGGAATCAACATTGACTTTCTTCCCAAGACAACACGTGTGACAAGTGGAAAAATAACTCTTCTTACAGACGATCGAAATCATTATCCTTTGCAGATTCCAATAAAGGGAAATGGACGTAACATAGCAAACCTCTTGGTTGATTTTTCTGAGCCTCGCATTCAGATTGAGAATGCGCACATTGGGGATACCATTGAAGAAGTTGTTCGCATTCCTGTTTCCAATGTCAAAAGTGATATTCCTCTTAAAGTCACTGCCTACATAGCTCACACGCTTGGCTTTGATGTAAATCCACGTCATTTTGAAATCCCATCGGAAGGTGATGCCGAGGTAACAGTGATGTTCCAACCAGATTGGAGCGGAAGTTATGAAGGCGAGCTTATTATTGAAGGCGAAAACGATTCTGCGTTTCGAACAATCATCATTCCTATAGCGGCAAGTGTGGAAGGTGCTGCTCCAAAACTTCGAATTGAACCTGAAGGAATTGGATTTCGCTCAACTCGTGTTGGTCGAACAAGCGAACATGTTATGGCTATTCATAATGATGGTGATGGTCCACTTTTTGTGAAGTGGGTTGATCTTGGACAAGAAGCAGGAAGTGTAGACCGTTTTATTTTTACGCCATCATCGCGTCAACTTGTTGTTCCACCGCATAGCGTTCGTCCACTGCGTATAACCTTTTCGCCGAAGGCAGCAGTGCAGTACCGATCGCAACTCTGCTTGGTGACGAACGATCCACAAGTTGAAGCCACTGCTGCTTGTGGCGTGTTTAGAACTCTTGGCAACGGCGTTGTTCTTTCTCCGAAAGCACAAGAAATTCTTTTACAAGGAAGGGGGCAGGAATGAAAAAACGATTTTTCCTCTTCGCTGCAATTCTTTTTGTCGTTTGTTCCACCATGAACTTAGAACAAGTGCATTCCGATGGTGATCCGCAATGCCCAACAGATGAGTGTTTGGTGAGGCATGTTACTCAGGCTGGGAATGGAGATGATGAAGACGATAGATCCCTCCGAAACGTTTTGAGATATGCATGTCGAGATAAAGGTGATGATCTGATTGTTTTTGGACGTTTGGACACCATTCGTTTGCACACACCACTTACCATTCCTGCAGATTGTGATGGCCGCATTTTTATGTTTGGAAAACCAAATGTTCGAAATGTGATCTCAGGCACAGATATCGATATGAGTGATGGCGAGCTTACCGATAACTGTATGCTGAAAGTGGAAAGTAATAATAATGAATTTGAATACCTTTCGTTTGTTAACTTCAAAAATAGAGACGCCGAAAATCATCCCGGCATTGGACTTTGCTTCATCGGAAATGGAAACCGAGCTTTCCAGATTTCGTCCGGAGTTCTTCCTGCTTCTGAAGGGAATCATGGAAATGATATTGGAATTTATATTGAAGGCGATGCGAACAGCATTCTCAAGAGTCAAATAAGTCAAAATACTTTGGATGGTATTTTGGTTGATGGTGATAGAAATTTATTTCAAGGAAATAATATTGGCCGATCTTACGAAGACTGTTCTCGAATTCCTCCTGAAGATCCTTCGGATAAAGATGATAAAAATATTCCACTTGAACAAGCTTTAACTGAAGAAAATAATGCAGTTACTGACGAATCAGAAAATAATCCTGTCGTAAATGCACATCCAGCAACATCTGGTGGTTGTCAGCTTATTGCGCCAACCCCAAATGAAGATGCGCCTCTTAATGATTTTGAAGGTGATTCATTTGAACAGAAAGAAGCTGAATATAAATTGGGGGGTGAATGTGCCATTTCAAACGGTAAAAATGGAATTCACCTTAGAAACACTGCTTCAAAAAATCAGATTGGTGGTTTTCAACGAGAAAATCACAATATTTTTTCTTACAACGGTGTTGCTGGAGTTCGCCTAGATGGAACAAGCGAAAGTTTTGGGAATCGGATCAACAACAACGTTTTCTATCACAACTATGGATTGGGTATTGATCTTGGACAAAAAGGTGTAAATGAAAACGATGCTGAAGATATCGACCAAGGACCAAATGCTTTGGTTAATTTTCCACACGATCTCCGCGTAAAAATGCGCAGTCTTTATCGTCCTGATGGCCGTCTGACCTACACTTTTCAGCTGACTGGATACGCACTTCAACATTCTGTTCTTGAAGTGTACCTAACCGATGGCAGTACTGCTCTTGAAGTGTTGCAAAATCAGGGTGATCCTTCGGGTTTTGGCGAGGGAGAGAATATGATTTTGCCAGAAGCCTATTTGGTTGAGAGCGAAGATGGAAAATTTACACTCGATCTCCCAACCATTATTCCGCGGCGAACAAAAATTACAACATTGCTTACCGATGAAAATGGAAACACCAGTGAGTTTTCAGAGAATGTTATTCTTGAACAAGATTCAGATGGCGATGGTATCATCGATTTGTTTGAAGATAGAATTTTTAACGAGCTTGTAGATGAGGGTGAAAGTGATCCGTTTAATATCGACACTGATGGTGATGGTCTTCTTGATGGAATTGAAGACAAAAATCGAAATGGCATTCAAGATGTCGGTGAAACTTCTGCGGTTCTTGCAGACAGTGATAATGACGGCCTTTCCGACTATATCGAAACAAAAGGTGATGGAATTTATGAGTTTTTTATCGCTTCAGATACAGATCCATTAAATCCTGACACCGACTGTGATGGATTAAAAGATGGTGAAGAAGATGCCAACGGAAATGGCGTTGTAGAATTTTACCTTGGCGAAACTGATCCTCGAAACCCCGATAGTGATGGCGATAATTTTAGTGATAGCCCGAAAGACTGTAATGGCAATCCACTCCAAGTGGATAACTGTCCAACCATTTCCAATCCAGGACAAGAAGATACAAACGACAACGGCATTGGAGATCGCTGCGAAGTGAATAGTGGTCCGTAATAGTGGATCTTCTTTGTCATTCCCGAATGAAGTTGTCGGGAATCCAGGGATTTTGAAATTGAAATGGAATTGTGGATCCCCTGCCTGACCGGCAGGCAGGACGCCTTCGCGAGGATGACAAAGCAAAACAGAAAAGAGAAAAACGATGAGTATAAAATTAAACTTAAATTCACCACAAACAATTGCATCACAAAATCTGCAAGCTGTTGCAAGTGAAGCGCTTGCACTTGAAGCTGTGGGAAGTTCATTTTCGTTTGCAAACACATCTTTTGCATTGCTGAATTCTGTTTCCAAATCTGTTGCAGTGCCAAAACTTCTTGATGGTGGTGTGAGTGTTGTTGTTATTCTTTTTCTTCTTGGCCTTGCAGGATGTGACTCTGCAACATCTGAAGCAGCTCTCACTGATGCTGATGTTGTACCTGATCAAGATGGAGATGGAAAACCAGATGGTGAAGATGAATGTCCTGAAGTTTTTGGAAATACTTTTAACGGTTGCCCACTTCCTCGAAATGGAGACAGTGATGGTGATGGCATTTCTGACGACAAAGATGAATGCCCAAATGATCCGCATCCAAGCTTAGATCCTGAAGCAAATGGATGTGCACCATTTGTTTCGGACTCAGAAAGAGATGGCGGCTTACCTGCACCAATGCCAGATCCTAGCGCACCAAAACCTTGGACACTTCTTTTTCAGGGGCAAGGTTTTTTGCAACGCGAAAATATTCCAACTTGTCCACAGCTTTCAAGTTCACACGATCACACGTTTCTGAGTTGGGAAGAAGGTCTTTCACTTTATCTTAGTGAAGTTTCGCCAAGACATCTCGAAGTTGGAATAGGTGAAATTGAAGATGTTGGAATTACTTCAGCAAGTATAGTGACCACGTGCAATTTAACTCATTCCATTGCGACAAATGAGAATGGGCAAACGGCAATTCTTTTTCCTCATCTTAGAAATGATAATGAAACACATCTTTCACTTAGAGTAAGAGAAGCTGATGGAACTTTGAGTGATCCAAAACAGGTAGCTATACTTCCTTTTGCAACCCTTGATACTGAGCGCAGAAACACCATTGCCTCTATAAAAAGTCTTCCCAATAATAATTTTGCACTTGTTTGGACAGATCGTGATCGTGTGAACCTAAGTATTATCACACCCGAAGGAGAAATAGGCCCAGAGCGTGTTTTGGTGAATAGACGCGCAGCGCCAGACGACACACTTCACGTAAAAAATCCTGATCTTTCTGTTGTGGATGGCAATACGCTTGAGGTGGTGTGGCAAGAAGGGAGTACAGCGTTTGGAAATATTATGCGGGCACGTTTTACATTTGATGGTGAAGAGGTGAGTGCTCCGGAAAATATTTCATACATCGATGAAGTTCAAAGTAATGGACGCTTTCCTGTCATTGTTTCTACACCAGTGGTGCAAATTGCAGCATGGCAAAGTGAAGCCGGGAAAGGTGTTGCTCATTTTCTTCCTGAAGAAGGTGTGAAAACTTTGTTCACCTTTTCTGAGAATGGCTCAAATATTTTTTCTCCCAGCTTAACACTAGATGACCAACATCGTCTTGGCATGGTGTGGTTGGAAGAAGATGGTCGCGATGCTGCAAAGGCATATCTTGCTTCTGTTGGAAGTGTTGAAAGTGGAGTATCTGAAAGTGAATATCGAGGAACAGTTTTAGCATCAGTTCCCGCTGATGCCCGTATAGCAATATCGCAGCAAGGCGATGATGTGGTTGTTGTTCTTCCAAATATGCAACCAGCAAACAGTATTATGCTGAGAAGATTTCAATGGAAACAAGTGCAGGGGAGAGGAAATGAGGAAGGACAATGAAGAGCGCCGGAGAAACGAAATTACGCGCGGGTGTTTCCGCTGGAGCAAGTGAGCGTAAGTGGAGATTTGAAAACAATGCTGGTTATAACCATTTTCCTATAGCCGCCAGATTTGGTGTTGAAGATTTATTTTTCCCCCATCTCGTTTTAGAAGGCATGCTTGATTATACCTCAAGTACACGATCTGATGGTGGTGCAAACCGTCTCTTAGGTGGTGGACGCGTTGGATATAAAATTCCTCTCTTTTGGGGTTTTTCTCTTATGCCAACAGGAGAAATAGGTGCTGGAAGTGGAACATTTCATGCTCAAGGTGGGCTTGATCCACAAGATGGAGATGACCTTCTTTTCCGCGGAGGTGCTGTTCTTGCTGCTGACCTTCAGTTTGATCCTCGCTTAGGGCTTGAACTTGCTGTTGGGCCAAGTTGGGGAAAATCTTTCCTTGAAGATTATACAGAGCAGACTTGGAGTGCACACATCACCATGACAGTTGGTATTGGGAAATCAGACTCCTGTTACCAAGAGCTTGTTCATCAAAAAAATGAACTTGCACTTCAACTCTCACCTCTAAGAAAACAGCGTGAAGAATTGTTAGTAGCAGATGCCCTTAATGAGGAAGCATATCATTTTCTTCGTTCTGTAAAACAACATCAACGAAGTATTCATGAAGAAATTAAATCATACTGTCCTAAAAAATCTCCAGAAATAAATGTTTCATTTGTTCCTCAACATGTTGACCTTCTTCCAATGGATGGATTTGAAGGATTAAGTTGTGAAGAGGAGCTTGCTTCTGTAAAAAATGCTTCCGAAGAAGCAAAGAATGTTCAAGAAGATGCTTATCCTAAACTTAAAGAACATATTCAATCTCAAGAAAAAGTTTTGCGCCATGGCTTGCAAACCTTTTTGAATTGGCCACCTCTGGAGTGTGTTCCTTTTCGCTATCCTCCGCGTTTTCTTTTGTTTGCAAATGATAATCCCGATATTTCTCTTCAACCACAATGGAGAAAAGAAGTTTTAGGTGGTGCACTTTCTCTCTTTGCAGAACCCGTTCTAGATGCAGCTTCACTTTATTTAAACCAACCAGAAAATAAGAATCTTCATTTGCGGGTTATTGCAATTGCAAACGAAACTTCTGAAAATCCGCAAAGAGATAAGCGTCTTGCCGTAGGAAGATCACAAAGTGTACGCCAATATATTTCTCTTGATGGTATTCGTCCGGATGTAGACTGCAAAGATGATGACTACGGTCTTTATTGTCCATACAAAAGCCAACTTCCGTTTGTGCGTGGAGCATCTGCTTATGAGTATACTGAAAGAGGATTTGAAAATGGAGTGCTTCACGAAAAATGGATTGGTGGTGCTTACAAAACGCCTCGTGAGAACCCAAACGAAAATCAAAATGAAAAAACAACTCGCATGATTTTGGCGCCAAAACGTTTGTGCCCACCTGAAGCCTACACTGCAAAAGAATTATTCGATGCCGATGGTGTTTTGAAACCTGAAGCAAAAGAACTTTTCCCAAAGTGGACATGGAAACAACAAGCAACTTCGCCTGTATTCAGAGCAGTGATTCTTGATTTTGTGGAGAAGTGTCCTTCAAAGTCACTTAGTTTATCTTCAGTAGAAGGGAAAAAATGAGTATGAAACGAACACGATTGGTTTTTATTTTTGTTTTTCTGTTTTCATTTCTCTCTTCATTTTGTTTCGCTCAAGATGCGGGGGATGGCCAGGTAGAAAATCTTCCAGGAGCAGATGCAAGTGGAGATAGCTCTGGTGTAAGTAATGCCAATTTTGAACCGGATTATTTTACCGGCGCTGCAACCTATCGTTATGACATTGAGCTTCCTCAGGGAAGACAAGGGATGACGCCGAAACTTACACTGATGTATAACAGTCAGCGCCGCTCAAAAGCAAGTGAAGTGGGTATTGGCTGGGAGCTCAATCTTCGTTACATTCAACGTTCGCTTATTGACGGAACTCCAAATTATGCAGGTGATGATTATGTTTCGTATGAGCAAGGTCAGTCTCGTCAGCTTATTGCAACGGGCGAGCGTGCCAACAGCTGTGATGAATATCGATATAAAGTAGAGGGCGAAGATCAAAAGCGTTTTTTCAAATGCCAAAACACTTGGACCATGTATGACAAAACAGGAAAACAATACTTGTTTGGGCAGGAACCTGAAAGCAGGCTTGAAGACAATGATCAAATAAAAACATTTCGTTGGTATCTTGCCACTGTAAAAGATCCAAACGGAAATACCATTCACTATCAAATGAGTGGACATTTTTTAAGCAGCATTGAATACACTGGCCATCAAAATGAGAGCGGAAAATTCAGAATTGAATTTCGTTATGAAGATAACGAATACATCACAAAAAATTTTCAAGCTGGTTTTAGAGTAACCCTGCCTAAACGTTTAAGTAGTGTCATTGTTTTTGAACAAGGTGTAAGTGGAGTTCAGCAATATGTGTTTCGCTATGACACTGAAGGTGGAACGATAAAGCTAGCGGGAATTCTCAAGCGAGCCTGGGCAAATCGTGATAACGTAGTTACAGAACTTCCTGAAATAAGATTTGAATATTCTTCATTGGAAAATGAGCGTTATTGGAATGCTCAGCGAATACCATTTCGTGATCCTCTTGGAGCGGCGGATGTCGTAGATAAACATCACAAATTTCTTGATATGAATGGTGATGGCTTGCTTGATCGTGTTTTTGAAGATCGAGCTATAGGTTCGTTTGCTGTCTATTTCAATACTGGAACTGATTTTGAAGCACAGCCTCATCTTTGGCCAGATATTTGTAATGGCCCCTGCAATGACGAAGATGATAACGATCTCATCGACATGAATGGTGATGGTTTACCCGATCGCATTCTAGGTGGCAGAATTAATATTACTGGAGAACCTGAAGTATTCGAAGGTTATTTTGTTCAGTATAACAATGGAAGTGGATGGAGTTACGCTGAACGTTGGAATGACCCCGCTTGTCAAAGTGCGATACATCGAGATGAATGTGGTAAACTTAATTTTAGAGACATGAATGGTGATGGGTTGAGAGATCGCATTATTCATGACGAAGCAAGAAATGTTTTTCTTGTCTATCGCAATCTTGGAAGAAGTTTTTCAGTGGTAGCAGATGAATGGATAGATCCCAGCCCCGAAACGGAAGGTGTAAAAGTATATCTTATCGATATGAACGGCGATGGTCTTCCAGATAGAGTAGCAAATTCTGGATCCATCGATGTCTATTACAATACTGGGTATGGTTGGTCAGATTTCAGAGAAAGATGGGATGCTCCTCTTCATTTTTCAGGGGGGCAGACCAGTTTTCAGGACATGAATGGTGATGGAAGAGTTGATCTCGTTACCACCTCATCATCACCAGATGCTCTTCCTCGCTTTCTTGTGTATTACAATCTGGGAACAGCTTTTGCTGACGATGCAGAAATTTTAGAAGATCCTATTCAGGACGATCAACTTTCAAATCATTTTTCATATGAGAACGGTTTACCTGGTTTGCTTGATTTGAATGGTGATGGCTACCCTGATCGTATTGCTCCTGTTGGAAATGATGCATATGCCGTCCATTTTACAAAGTTTGACCCCGAGGAACAGCCAGCATATCAACAACCACCTCAAGCGCTAAGTGTGATTAACAATGGATTGGGTGTTGAGACCCATTTGTATTACAGTCCTAGTTCTAAGTTGCACAATCGTTCTCTTCCGTTTCACCAGTTTAATCTTACGAAAATTGTGCAACGTGAAGGTGATGAAGAAAAAGTTACCAATATTGATTATGCTATGGGACAATTTTATTTTCCTTGGGGAAATCCGAAGGGAAGAAAGTTTGATGGTTTTGGTTTTGTTCGCATTCGTGACTCATTGGGAAATGTAGAAAAGCGTTGGTACCATCAATCTCACAATCTCAGTGCCAACAATATCATTTATGTTGATGATGCCGTTCCTTCTTTTGATTACAATCCCACTATTACCCCACGAAGCCTCGAGCAGGAAATATCTATTGATGGTATTCGTCCATGGACGTATGCGGCTCTTTCCGGAAAGCTCTATCGCGTTTCACGTTATATTCGAAAGCCTGAAAATGCAGCATTAGTTCACAAAGATGTCACTACCTATCAATGGGATGTTGCAACTCCACTTCATCACACTACATTTGCTTATCTTGCGCGAAAAAAGATGGTGGATTACGAGGGAGCAGCTGCGGGAAGAACCAGCTCTATTAGCTTTAGCTATAGTGTTGAAAGCGGAAACAAAACTTCAATCCTCAATCTTGGTGAAGAAGGTGTAGATATTCCGCGGCTTACGCGATATTCGGCACTGCAAAATATTGCCACCGACTTCGGAGCATTGCCAACATCCTTTGTGGGCATAACAGAAATCTTCGAACGCAATGGACATCAAGAAACTCTCAAAAATCGAGTAGAAACAAACTATGATGCTCGTCTCAACCTTCGGGAAAGGCAGGTGTTGCTTCAATATGCGGGTGAAGCAGATCAAACCCTTCATACAAGTTATGAATATGATGAGTATGGAAATGTTATCAGGATTACAAATCCAAAAAATGTAATCACTACTCTTTCATATGATAATATCCTGCATGCACTTCCCACGAGCACTACCGTTGCCGGTGAATTTACATTTCAAGCAGAGTATAACATTCGTGTGGGGAAAATAACGCGAAGTGTTGCGCCAGATGGAAGAGTGAGCACCTTTAGTTACGATGGTTTTGGAAGATTGCTCGAACGAACGTTTCAAAACCAATGGCAAGAACGGTTTGTCTATGACGATCATGTAGATTTTGGAGATGGTTTGTTTGGAACCATTGTAAAGCGTTTCACTAATATTAGCAGTGATGCGGGAAGTGACATTCACGCAAGACAGGTGATACATCGAAATGGGCAGGGGAAGATTATCCAGGTTTCAACTCTTTCCGAAAAAAGTAATGGAAGTTATCGCACTTCGTATACGCGCTATTTGCAAAATCAAACCAGTAACATCATCTACACTTCGGAACCATTTTTCACGCCTAATGCAAACCGTGTTGAAGCAGTAGGACATCCTGAATTAACTATAGAACGTGACAGTCTTGGCAGAACCTTTCGCAGCACGCCTCCCGTAGGCGATATCACTTCTCCAACTGCAGCAAGCATTACGCGTTATGGCGATGATGGGAATCCCTGGGTTGTGAGTTTTACTGATGCCGAAGGAAAAGCAACACGCACTTTTTATGATACACGAGGAAATAAAGTTCAAGTTTCAGAATTTTTGGAAGGCCAAGAAATTGCTACACAGTATCAATATGATTTTTGGAACAACTTAACACTCATTCGTGATGCTGCTGGAAATGAAACTCGTTTCACCTACGACAACTTAGGCCGAAAACGTTCAAGCACAGATCCAGATAGTGGCAGAAGTTTCTTCACTTATGATGCGCTTGGAAACATCATCGAACAACGAGATGCGAAAGGGCAACGTATTGTATTGCAGTATGATGAGGTGAATCGCTTAACCCATAACCAATCTTATGCTGTAGATGGAAGCGAAGAAGATCATCTTCAGTATTTTTATGATGAAGCTGCACCCGAAGACCGTGCGCAATTTTCAGTGAGACAAGGTGAACTGTATCAAGTTACAGATACTTTTGGTGGCATGAAGTTTAGTTATGACGAAAATGGGAACCTCAAGAAACAAGCGCGTTTGATGGCGGGTCTTAATGGTACGTTTGAAACAGAATTTAAGTATTATGATGATGGCCGATTATCTTTCATTCATTATCCAAAAGGGCAACTTGAACTCGAATATCTTTATGACTCTTCAGGAAAACTAAATCGAGTGCGTGAAGCTCGAAGTTTGGCAAATTATTACATCATAAATTCAGAGCGTGACTACAATGAGCTGGGTCAACTGACCAGGGAAACGTATGGAGACAGTACCGAAGATCGCTATCAGTATTACGATCGCAGTCATCGTCTTCAAAAACTTCAAACGATAAAACCAGGTGATGAAGAAACAGAATACCGAAATCTTGCCTTTGGATATGACGCTGTAAGAAATATTAAAGTTATTTCAGATGAACATAATACTCCAAGTTTAAACACTGGCATTTCCAACATTCAATATGATGATCTTCATCGCTTGCGTTCGTATGAAACGGCTAACGATTGGGAACAGCGGCAAAGCACACATTTTTCTTACGACACCATTGGCAACATGCTGCGCAATGATGAAAGCTTTGGTGCTACGTATCAATATGAAGACGCGCACAAACTCACCAGTGTAGGTGGCGCTCCCATTCAGTACGATGCAAACGGAAACATAACGCTCGGCAGAGGAAGAGTTTATCAGTACAACGCGCGTAATCGCATGAGCCAAGTGACTTTGGAAAATGGATGGTCATCGCAATATGTTTACGATGCCTCTGGACAACGAGTGTTTAAGCGCGTGAATAAAGGTGATGCGGGAAGTGAAGATACCTATTACGTTGGAAGTCTGTTTGAAATTCGCAATAAACTTTTGGTGCACAATGTTTACGCCGGCAACAAGCTCATTGCAGTCCTCGCCCGCGGAACTGTAGACACACCTGATGTTCCACCAATGGGCGGTGGATTTATTTCACGCGACCAAAACACCAACACACTCCTCAGTTTCCTGCTCGCCTTTTGCATTGCAACTTTACTCACCATCCACATGCGACGTTTGCTTTCAGGAAAGGTTTGTCATCCTTCCGCCTTAGGCGGAGGGATCCAACAATTCAAATTATTTTATCATCAACGGTATTGTAAAAGAAAAATTGTGGATCCCCTGGTCAAGCCAGAGGATGACAGTGATCTACCATTTTTTTCGCACCCATCTCTTCTCCGAAGACTTACTATTCTCTTCTTCACCATTTTCATCTTCCTCCCACACGTAACGTATGCGTATACTTTCCGAGAAGATGTAAATGATACGTGGCCGGCGCCAAGTGAATATTATTTTTATTACATCCACGCAGATCATCTAGGCGGCTCAAACCTATACACCGAGGGCATGTCCCGCGCAACGCATGGCGGACTACGCTACAAAAAAGGCGACCTCGTCCAACGCATTGAATACACCCCATTCGGCCAAGAGCGTTTCGTGCTGAACGCAGCGCTTGAAGAAA